>Ga0102829_1000007_pt1 | contig 62440 bp, 76 predicted proteins | sample ColrivemetaGS575_FD_84510 | JGI IMG/M metagenome (GOLD analysis project Ga0102829, IMG submission 84510) | Estuarine microbial communities from the Columbia River estuary - Freshwater metaG S.575 | ecosystem: Environmental > Aquatic > Marine > Intertidal zone > Estuary | place: USA: Columbia... | reverse complement strand
GTGTTCTCCACCATACATCCTCCTTCTTTTTTTTCCCCCCCCCCCTCTCTTTGGCAGTAATTTTTTTTCCCCCCCCCCCCCCCCCCCCCCCCCACCCCCTATGAATAATTGCAGGATAAATTTATACAGTCCGAAGTACCCACCCCCTTGCTTAATTTCGATTTCTGCAAAATTTATGTATATAGTTACCCAAAGTTTTCCTTCGAGACTCCCACATGGCCGAGAAATACTCCAAAGAACACTTCGAACTTGAGAAAGAAAAGTTACGTATGCAGCAAGAAGAGCGCAAAGCCAAAGCTGAACGAGTACGTAGCGTTGCAGAACTCGATCCTCAAGTCCGCAAGTTCTGTATCAAGATCGCAGAAGGCAAATCCCCAAGTGATGCAGCACTTCTTGCTGGATATGAAGAACCGGGACTTGCAGCCAAACAACTCATGCGCCGTCCGGGCGTAAAAAGAGCGCTCAACGGCATGATTCAACGAACTATGGAGATATCTGAGGTCACTCGGGAGGAAGTTATCGAGGGCTTCAAGGATGCTATCAGTATCGCCCGGCAACAATCCGACGCAGCCCCTATGATTGCTGGTTGGAGAGAGATTGGGAAGATGCTTGGGATGTATGAAACCAAGGTTAAAGTTGAAGTAACCGGTGGCGGCACGGAAATTGAGCGTCAACTCAAAGGAATGTCAGATGCAGACCTGTTGGCGTTGATCGCCAAGCGCAGTTCACTGCTTGAAGAAGCCATTGACGGCGAATTTGAGGAGGTTGGTGATGGCGACGACACCGAAGAAGCGTGAACCCATGACTCCCGAGCGCCGGGAGCAGCTGTTGGCTGAAAAACGAGCCAAGGCAGCAGCAAAGAAGAAGGTTCCGGTAGGTGTACCCGTCACATCAGCCAAGATTGATGATAAGCGTGAGGAAGAAGGGCGTTTCGGTCTTGATGTTGTAGTGGAGTATGAGAACGGAAAACGCGCAAAGATCGCCAAGAACAGCTTGGAATACAAGATTCTGGCTGCAGAGCGCGTACTTGCCCAGCGTGCCTTGGCCAGACGCCGGTTCCTGCCGTTTATCCAGCACTTCGCGCCTCAGTACAAGGTCGGTTGGTGCCACGAACTGCTTGCTTCGAAGCTGGAAAAGTTCGTGGAAGACTGCCACAAAGGCTTATCGCCACGTCTGATGGTCACTTTCCCACCGCGACATGGGAAATCAGAGCAGACCAGCCGGAAGCTGCCTGCTTTCGCGCTTGGACACTACCCCTATATGGAGATTATCCTTGCGTCGTACGGTATTACGCTGGCTGAGGGCTTCAGTAAGCACGTTATCGGGTTGTTGAGAGACCCTGAGTATCAAGAACTGTTCCCCAAGACCAAGCTGCACCCTATGGACCAAGCCATGAGTGGCTGGCGTACCACGGCAAACGGCGGTATGAAGCCCGCTGGTGTGGGTGTGGGTGTGACGGGTATGGGCGCACACATGCTGATCATCGACGACCCGTTCAAGGACAGACAGGACGCGGACTCCGACACCGTACGGAATACGACTTGGGACTGGTACACTGACGTAGCACAGACCCGTCTGGCACCGGGCGGTGGTGTGTTGGTGATTAACACCCGCTGGCATGATGATGACCTGTCCGGCCGACTGCTGGCTCTGATGAATGATGAGGAACGTGACCAGACCTACATCGACCAGTGGGACTTGGTGAACTTCGCTGCTCTGGCCACTGACGATGAGTACATCACCCTCGACAACCGGCTGGTCAACGAGCCAGAACCGGGCGCTCGGCTGGTACGTCAGCAGGGTGACGCGCTGCACCCTGACCGCTACCCCCGTGAGCTGCTGCTACGGATGAAGGCGAACATGCACCCACGTAGCTGGAACGCGCTCTTCCAGCAGAAACCGGTGCCTGACGATGGTGAGTTCTTCTGCCGTGACCAGATAATCGAGTACGATCCGGGGCATGGACGAGCTGACGGTACGGCCTACATTGCGTGTGACTTCGCCATATCCGAGAAGACTCAGGCTGACTGGACTGTAGTGGCGGTAGGTCTACACATGCCCAACGACACCATACACATCGACGACATCATACGTTTCAGGAGTGGTGACGCATTCAGGATCGTTGACACGCTGCTTACTGTGTTCAAGCGCTACGAGGTCAACAACCCCGTGCTTGGGGTGGAGGATGGTCAGATTTGGAAGTCGATATCGGCTCTGTTCTTTGCTGAAGCCCGGAAGCGACACATATACCCTAACGTAGAGCTATTGAAGCCGCTGACTGACAAACGTGCTCGGGCAAGGCCGCTGCAAGGCCGGATGCAGATGCACATGGTCACGTTCTCCAAGAACGCAGCATGGCTTGACAAGACATCCGAGGAAATGCTTAGGTTCCCTACCGGCGTCCATGATGATATTGTGGACGCACTGGCATGGATGGTGCAGCTGGTCATCACCAAGCAGCCTCCTATCCCCCTCACCGAGCGCCGGAAGAAAGCGAACTATGGTGTTAAAACAACACAACAGCTTATACTTGAACAATTGCTCAAGCAGGATCGGGGCGAAGGGTACATGTCTGCTTAGGAGAACATAGATGGCGTCGGACAAAGCACTGAAGAAAGTCAGTAAGACTAAGCTGGCTGAGCAGACATGGAACCGGTATGAATACCTACGTGACCACGGCTTCACTGAGTACTTACTGCTCAGTGACAAGTGTGGACGCTTCTGGTTCGGCAACCAGTGGGACGAAGAGACAGTAGCGAAGCTCGACCGCCAGCGCCGTCCGCACGTAACCATGAACTTTGTGCTTACAACTACCGACACTATGCTCGGTGAGCAGATTAACAACCGCAACGAAGTACGATATCGCCCGCGCTACGGTAAGAATGCTGACAAGACCTCTGACGTACTCAACAAAGTGTTCAAACATATCTCCCAAGGGAACAACCTCACTTGGGTGCGCTCAGACGTGTTCGAAGACGGTCTGATCACCGGTCGCGGTTTCTATGAGGTCAAACTCGGATTCGATGACAATATGCTGGGCGAAGTGCGAGTCACCCGCCTGAACCCCAAGAACGTCATGATCGACGCCGACGCCACTGAGTATGACCCAGACACTTGGAACGACGTCGGCGTGACTCGCTGGCTGACTATCGACGATGTTGAAATTCTGTACGGTAAGAACAAGGCTGACCAGCTGCGCTCCAAGGTCACTTCCAGCTATGACGGCGGGCTTGACCTATCTGACGACCTCCGCGACCGCGTAGCCAGCGCCTACGAACTGCAAGGCCGCGTGCCTGACGATGATGTCGAGCAGGCAGCTTACGTACGTATATTCGACCGTCAATACCGCATGCTGACTATGCGGAAGTTCTTCGTCAACCTGCGTCACGGCGACATGCGACCGGTGCCTGACGACTGGGACGAAGACCGTATAGCTGAGTACCAAGCCAGTAACCCTGACATCGCCATCATGCAGAAGCTGGCCAAGCGGATACGTTGGACTACTGTGGCTTGTAACATTGTCCTGCATGATGAGTGGAGTCCCTACGAGCACTTCACTATTGTGCCGTACTTCGCTCACTTCCGTAACGGCCGGTCTGTCGGTCTGGTAGAACAGCTTATCGGTGTACAAGAGCTGTTGAACAAGTCCGTCAGTCAAGAACTGCATATCGTTAACACCACATCAAACAGCGGCTGGAAGGTCAAGAAAGGCGCTATGACCAATATGACCACTGAAGAACTGTCGGTGCGTGGTGCCGAGACGGGTCTGGTCATTGAAATGTCGAACAGTCTGGACGAAATCGAGAAGATTCAGCCGAACCAAGTGCCTACCGGCATCGACCGCCTGAGCCAGAAGGCAGAGGCTATGCTGAAAGCGCTTGGTGTGTCCGACTACATGCGTGGCGAGGCCAGAGCTGACGTGTCAGCCCGTGCGCTGGAAGCGAACCAGAACCAAGGCCGCACCGGCATGGCGCGGATTCTGGATAACTTGATTCGTACTGACGTCATCTTGGCACGCGCTATCCTCAGCATCGTACAGAACTACTACGTTGAAGAGCGCGTCATGTACATCGCTGGTATCGACGGTAAGCCCGACGAGTCCTTCACAGTCAACGAAGTGGGTGAAGATGGCTCTATCACCAACGATCTTACGTTGGGTGAGTATCTGGTCACTGTAGACAGCGCTCCGGCCAAAGAGTCTCTGGAAGATAGCCAGTTCCAGCAAGCCTTGGCTATGCGCGAGAACAACATCCCGATCCCTGACTCTGTGCTCATACAGAATAGCCGTCTGCTCGACAAGATGGACATTATCAAGTCCATGGAAGAAGCTGCGAACAGTCCTGAAGCGCAGCGTCGCGGCCAGCTTGAGCTGGATATGCTGGAAGCTGAGGTCTTGGCCAAGCGTGGTGAGTACGACCGACTGCAGGCTGACGCAGCGAACAAGAGTGCTCAGGCTGAGCAGAAGCAGGTAGCAGCCCTGAAGGAAGCTCAGGATGCTGATGAAATGACACCTGACCAAGCACGTACTATCATCGAGAAACAACGTCTGGAAGCTGCTGAGCGTACCGAGGAACGGAAGTTCGCCTTGGAAGAACGGAAGTTGGCTCTGGAAGAGCGGAAGTTGGAAGTTGAGCGCGAGAAGATTCGTCTCGACGCTGTTACCGAACGTGTGAAAGCGCGTATTGCTGAAAAAACCAAACAGACCGGAGAATCGGCCAATGTTAAGAAATAAACTCCTGAACACTATCTATATGGCCCCCGCTGAAGAAGGCGCAGACCTTCCGGGAAACACAGGGAGCACTGACGATGGTGGCGATGTTGATTACGGACACGATTTCGACCCTTCTCTGTTCTCTGAAGAGTCGGACACTGATGCCACACGCAAACTTATTGAGGATGCGAAGGAAGAAGAAAAAGCCGCCGCCAAGCCCACCGAAAAAGCCCCAGCCAAGTCCGGTAAAGTAGAAGACACAGCCAAAGAAGAGGGAGAGGATGATGTCGAAGCCGAGGATGAAGACAAGGGCGCGGATAGCAAGGAAGGCAAGGATCAGGACAAGGGCGCTAAGAAACCTTCGCGTGCCGAGCGCCGAATCCAGCAACTCTTAGACGAGAAAGCGGCTCTACAACGGCAGCTTGAGAAAAAGACCGGCGACAAGCAGGTAGCGGAACAGCTCACTGAGTTGGAGACTACAGCTGCCAAGCTTGAGAAAGAGTATCACGCAGCTCTCAACTCTGACCCTGAGAAAGCCGAGACTCTGTTGTCTCAGCTCCGTGGCGTAGATCGTAAGATTGCTCGTCTGGAGTCTTCGGCCGAAGCTGAAGCTATCGTGGAAGAGCGTTTCGAGAACAGGGAGTTTGCGAGTACTATCACCGAGATTACTACTGAGCACCCGGAACTTGATAAGAACGATGATAGTTATAATGCTGATCTGGTGGCAGAGATTAACGATCTGTATGCAGGTCTTCTGCAGACCAGCCCAAGTAAGTCAGTAGCTATGCGTAAAGCAGTGAAGTATGTGCTCGGCGAAGCTAAAGAAGCCCCTGCAAGTCCTGCGGAACCTAAACTTGGCGACGAAACTCGTGCAACACGGCAAGCTGAAGGTAAGCGTCGTACGGCCGCAGCAGTAACTTCACAAGCGCCGGATTTGTCTAAAGCAGGTACTACGGATACTGCTGCTGTGAAGACAGTTCGGACACTAAAAGATTTGGACAACATCAGTGAAGAGGAACTTGCTGTTGCCCGAGGCGACTTCGTGTAATAAATAGCGAAGTTATTTAAAGCCGGAACTTGCGTTCCGGCTTTTTTGCTTCTATAGTCTGACTACGGACGTATTTGTCCACCCCGCTCAGAGCCGCGCAGTGCTCACCCCCGCTATCGAGAGCGCACCTCGAATCCTGAAGTACCACCCATACGACTTCATACTTATCACCGTACCGGAGAGGCATCGCCATGTCTGGAAACATGACAAACTTTGCGCGGCTCACCGAAGAACAGAAGACCGCATGGTCGCTGGACTTTTGGAAGCGCGCCCGTAACGCCAGCTTTGTGGAGAAATTCACTGGCACTGGCCCCAACTCAATGATTCAACGTGTCACCGAACTCCGTAAGAACGAGAAAGGTGCCCGAGCCGTATTGACCTTGCTGTCTGACATGCAGGGTGACGGTGTAGCTGGTGATCGCCAGCTGGAAGGTAACGAAGAAGCGCTGTTGTCCCACGACCGGGTGATCCGCATGGATCAGCTGCGTGACGCCAACGTGCAGGAAGGCCGTATGGCTGACCAGAAGTCTATCGTGAACTTCCGTTTCACCAGCCGTGACATGCTGGCGTACTGGATGAGCGACCGTATCGACCAACTGGCGTTCCTGACGCTGGCCGGTGTGACCTACGCTCGCGGCACCAACGGTGTTCTGCGCCCGGTGTCTGATCTGCCGAATCTGGAGTTCGCTGCTGATGTAGCTCCTCCTTCTGCAAATCGTCGTCTGCGCTGGGATAGCACTGCCAAGGCACTGGTTGCCAACGCTGCTACCACTGACGTTACTGTCGATGACAAGCCCAGCTACGCAATGTTGGTAGAACTCAAGGCTTATGCCCGTTCGCGCTATATGCGTGGTCTGCGTGGCGATGGCGGGGAAGAGCTGTATCACGTCTTCCTGTCTCCGCAAGCAATGGCCAAGCTGAAGCTCGACCCGGACTACATCGCTAACCTGCGTGGTGCCGGTCCGCGTTCCGCAAGCAACCAGTTGTTTGCTGGTGGTGTGACTACTGTTGACGGTCTGGTTATCCACGATTTCCGTCACGTATACAACACTGCTGGTCTGGCTTCTGGCAGCAAGTGGGGCGGTGACGGTACTGTCGATGGTTGCTCTGTACTGTTCTGCGGTGCTCAGGCACTGGGTATGGCCGACATTGGCGCTCCAGTCTGGGAGGAAAAAGAGTTTGACTATGGCAACCGTCAGGGTATCGCCATCGGCAAAATCTTCGGCCTGCTGAAGCCTCAGTTCCCCAACATCTACGAAGGCGGCTCCACCGAAGATTTCGGTGTGATCAACTGCTACGTAGCACAGTAAGAGGATATCGAAATGGCTACTCTGCAAAACAACTACCGCCAGTATCCGCTGGCTGCAGAACAGCTGCTTGAGGTCGATGACCTCTTGCCTGCTGGCCTGTCTACCATCAAGATTGAGTTGCCTCCGGGCGCAATCTTGCTGAGCGGTGGTGTATTGGTAATTACCCCGTTCAACGCTACTGGCGCTGGTCTGTTGGATGTTGGTCTGGAAGGTGGTGCCGCTAACGCACTGCTGAATGACGCCGACATCGAGACTGCTGGCTTCACAGCGTTCTCGGCGGGTGCTGGAACGTACTTCCCCAATGGTGGCGCTATCACCTTCACTGGTGTAGCTACCACTGGCGCGACTGCTGGTGCATTGCGTGTTATTGCGCAGTACATCGTCGTAGATCGCGGCAACGAAGTACAGTAAAGTTTGGGAGCTTGGGAGGGGAGCAATCCCCTCCCTTTTTTCTAACCATCGGAGAAGAAACGCATGAGCGTCCAACAAAAAGTCCCATATATTTCACTGCGAGACGTGGTAGTTGCCACCCTCGACGGTTATTCCATCGGCTTCAAAGCCAATACCACTACTTATGTACCGAACAGCAAGCGAGTAATCGCCGCTGTGCAGGCAGCTGGTTGTGTGCCTGTCACGGAGGATACAGAAGCTCCTGAGCTGATTACCATTGAGCAGTACAGCGAAGAAGTTGCTGAAGAGCGTCGGATTGCTCTGTTCGCTGCCATGGATGTTATCCGAGAGCGCGAAGAACCTACTGACTACACCCGCAACGGTGCGCCACAGGTTCGTTCTTTGGAGACCATCAGTGGCTTCCAGATTTCTAACACCGAGCGCGACAAGGTGTGGAAAGAGTATAAGGCTGAGCACGGGATCAACTAAGCTATGTACACTGACACCCCCGAACAAATGTTGAAAGAGTTCCGTGTCCGTACGGGCGATAACATCGCTCCGTACTTCTGGTCTGACCGGGAGATTTTCAGCTATATGTCTGAGGGTGAAAGTGTCGTAGCTCAACGAACCTTGTGTATCCAAGACATGAGTACTGACGCAGCGCGGTATGAAGTCTTTGCCGGAGAAGCAGACATCGCCATCTTCCCTTCTATACTCCGTATTCGGGGAGCAGTATGGGTAGAGAACGGTCAAGAATGCTATCTCGAAATTGATTCATTGGATGCTGCAATCGCGCAGGGAGTGCGCCTGTTTTCTACTTCCGGTAGACCGCGTGTGTTGTATACCGGGAGCACAAACGCTCGTTTGTACCCTACCCCTGAGACTGCTGGGGAGCTGCGTTTGGTAATCTACCGTCTTCCTCTGTCAGAGCTGGAGTGTGGTAAACGATTCGAAGTACCACACCAACTTCGACCAGCGATTATGGAGTGGATGAAGTTTTTGGCGTTCAAAAAGAATGATGCTGAGACTTTCAACAGAGAGACTTCGGAACAAAGCCTTAACGCCTTTGAGTATCTAATAGATGGCTACACAACTTCGGAATCGCAAAGACGCAACGGCCCGCAGAATATCAGTACCGGCTATGGCGGTTTATAAAAAAGCAACAGAAGGAAGAAGTACTATGACAGACCCTCATCAGCAAGTAGGCGATGCGATAAAAAACATAGCCGATCTTCCTCTCTGGATTATCGTTGTGTTGGCTATGGCATCAGGACTGAGTGGAGAAATGCTTCGGGCTTCTTCCATTACCGATATGACTTGGAAACAGATAGTCTGCCGAATCCTTATGCGCTTCGGTGCTGCAGGTCTTACCGGACTTGCTACGTTCATGGTAGCGATGTCATATGACATGCACCCATATACGGCAGCGGCTATATGTATCTTCACGGCAGTGTTAGGCGGCGATGTCACCAGCAGCCTTATCGAGCGGTTTGCCAAAAACAAAATAGACAAGATGACGGAAAAAAATGAGTAAGTTCAAGCTCAGTAAGCGCAGCCTTTCTAATATGGAAGGCGTACACCCTGATCTTGTATCAGTGGTGAAGCTGGCTATCGAGCTTACTGAAGTTGATTTTGGTGTGGCTGAAGGGCTGCGTACTATTGAGCGCCAACGCGAGCTGAAAGCAGCCGGAGCCAGTAGGACGCTCAATAGTCGTCACCTGACAGGCCACGCCGTTGACTTGGCAGCATATATCGGCACACGTATGAGCTGGGACTGGCCTCTGTACTATAAACTTGCAGATGCCATGAAGCGTGCTGCTCAGTCCTTGGATGTCCCTATCGTATGGGGCGGTGACTGGCGTACGTTCAAAGATGGTCCGCACTTCGAACTTGATCGGAGGAAGTACCCATGAACTTGGCTGTGCTTCGTGCTCTTACCCCATACCTGATTGCTTTCTTGGTAGGCGCGGTGCCTGCGTGGATGTATCAGTCAGCCCGGTGGGAAGCAGATGTGTCCAACATCAAGCGCGAAGCTGCTGAAGCTCAGGCAGCTGCTGTGTCAGCTGCTCGAAAGGAAGAACGCCGTATGCAGAAAGGCGTAGATGAAGCTGCCGCTATAGGAGAACAAGATGCTATTCAGAACGATGCTGCTGCTATCGCTGCTGGCGATGATGCTCAGCGGCTGCGAGACGAAATCGCCCAGCTCCGCAGACGATTCGCAGTTGACAATTCCCGCCTTGCCACCCAATGGGCGACAACTGCCGAGACCGTCAGAGTGCTCGCCGGATTGCTGGAAGATGCTGACGGAGAGGCGGAAATCCTCACTGGAGCTTATGAGACAGCTCGGAATCGAGGACTTGTCTGCGAATGGTCCTACGACGCCCTGACACCTGAGTAGGAAGGCATCATGGAATACCCCAAAGAGAGTGATTGGTCTTTAGGTGCGAACAACATGGCTGACCCTGACCGGTTGCCAGAGAACTTTGTGCGAGACGCAATCAACATGGATGCCCGTGATGATGGCAAGCTCACTCTGCGTAACGGAGCCAGAAAGATATACGAGGGGGTTGATATTCGCTTCGCTGCCAGTATCAACGGCGCTTTGTTGTTCATAGAAAACGATGAAGTCTTTGTGCTTGAGAAAGGCATTCCTCGGTTGATTGGCCAAGTCAACGCTTCGGGGCGTATCACTGGTGTAGAGCATCAAGGCATTTTGTATATCAGCACCGTAGCTGAGACCCTGTGCTTCGACGGTAGAGAGTTGTATCCATGGGGTATGTACCCGCCTGCTTTCTCCATTGTGGATGAACCCGGCAGCTTACCTGCAGGTATCTATAAAGTGGCGGTTACACGGATGTCTGACCGAGGCGAAGAGTCAGGCGGTGAGGTCAAGATCATCAAACTGCCCGAAGGCCGTCAGATTCGTGTGTATACTGAGCAGTCGGGCGATAGAGTATATGTGAGTGCGGTGGATAGCCAGACGCTCTATTACCAAGGTGATTCAGCTGCCAGTTACGCTGTCACTCGTGTTTTTGATGATGGCGAACGACTTACTACCGCTAACGATTCTGCGCCCCCCATGGCCGCTATTCTTGCGTCGGTCGGAGCTGTTATCCTAATGGCCAGAGGACGGTATCTATGGATGACCAAACCTTATTCGCCACATTTATGCGATGCTCAGGATGTTATCCAGTTTCCACAGGAAATCACAAATGTAGTAAGTGCAGGTTTGGGGGTATACATAACCGCAGATAAGACGTATTTTATCTCTGGGATAGGTACTACTGAACACAGGCAACGGGTAGTGGTAAATCGCGGTGCCGTGGCGTTTACCGGCATCACTCTGCCAGATGACAGAGCTACTTGGTTTACTGAAGAAGGACAGGTATTCGGGACTCCTGACGGAGCTGTTACATTCCCGAATGAGGACAACTATTTACCAAACCGTGCGCAGGCTGGTGCGTCTGGCTTCATCGAAGTCGATGGTGTGAGGACAGTAGTAACGTCACTCAACAGAGGCGTAACTAAAAACGCAGCAGCAATTGGTGATCACTGCGATGTGGAGGTAGTACCGCGATGAAAGATGCAATGGTTATTAAGGGGTTTACCCACCAGATCGAGATTGTTGATCGGGAGACGGGCAGAGTGAAATACACCAGCCCCCCGGCGTTTAATCTAATCCCCGATGTGGGACGGGACTTTCTCGCTCAAGCTCCGTTCGGCGCAGTCAGCCCAATAAGTGATTTCTACATCGGTTTGTTCGATGGTAACTACGTACCTTCCAGCGCAGCAACTTCTGCCGATCTGCCGTCAGTGATCGGTGAGTTCGTGGCCTACACCCAAGGCGCTCGTCCTCTGTGGGTACGAAGTTACGAAGATGGTACACACGATAACGAAGATAACAGGGCTGTGTTCTCGCCAACTACTGATCGTATTATCCGTGGTGTCTTCATGTGTTCGTCTTCGGCAAAAGGCGGCAACACCGGCTTGCTTCTGTCTGTATTCCGTCTTGATGACCCACGCCCAGCAACACCGGCTGATGACATCCGGGTACTGACTTCCATAACCTATGTGCCTATCACCGCGCTTTCGTAAGGAGCTGACAAATGAGTATTCCTCTTCAACGAGCAAGTGACCAGCTCAAGCGGTACTTTACTACCGACACAGTAGCTGCTCGGCCGACTGTGTGGGAAGTGTCGCTGCATACTGGCAACCCAGTACTCGGTAACGAAGTGACTGTGGGTATGGATGCGAACTATGTACGCCAGACTGTGACCTTCGAAGTCAACAACGTTGACCTTGGTGGACCAGAGCTTGTCGCTCAAGCTACCAACGATATCTTGGTAGAGTTCGATCCTGCTGCTGTAGGTGCAAACTACTTAGTTACCCACGTCGCAGTTCGTGATGCAACAACCGGTGATCTGTTGGCATACGGTCGCCCTACCCCTAACATTCCTGTGGTGGAGAGCACAATCGTGTCCTTTGCCATCGGGGAAATTTTGATACAGGATTAAGACTATGAGCCTCAGTTTCAGTACTGGCCTGCGTAACAACCTGCTGACAAATGCCAGCTTCAAGTCTTTGATGGATAACTCAGTGTTGCGCCTGTACAGCGGTCCTATTCCAGCTGGTCCGTGTAATGCAGACGTAGCGCTTGGCGTAAGTAATATCCTCATTGCCGAAATTAGTGTGGATAGTACCGGCACGGGAGTTACTTTCCAGTCACCAGCGGGGGGAGGATTCATCACCAAGAATCTGTCTGAAGTGTGGTCAGGCGATGTTATTGTCACCGGAGTACCTACTTTCTTCAGGCTGGTGAAACTGTCTGATGATGGTCTGGCTTCGACTACCCTGTATCGGGTTCAAGGAACTGCAGGTGCAGGTAACGCAGACCTTGGCTTGACTTCTGACACGCTCTTCGAAGATGCGCCTATCCGCATTGGCTTCTTCCAGATCGCGTTTCCTCCTCAGTAATATGGGAGTACCGATATGCGTAACGCCCTCGTGCGTATCGTCAACGTTGAATACGTCGAGGCTATTCGGGGGGTAGAAGCACGTCCTGCATATTGCGCTCAGGTACCTGTCATACGTCGTGTATGGGTACCAGACGGTAAGGGTGGAACTGTATGTAGAATGGAAATCGGCGAAAACGGTGCCGTTTCGACAATATGTGGCGCGTCTGGAACCTACCAATGGCGTCGTGTAGGCACCCAAACCCAATGCTATCCTGCTATAGAATACGTGCAGGCTGTTCCAGCTTATCTTATTCGGGATGTAGGCTGGACAGCTGGCGGCGTTAGTATTGCCCAAGGTGCAGATAATTTTTACACAGCATTCAGAGTTGATGCTGGTCTTGACGGCGCTCTAGTTGGCCTATCCCGTACTACCAACCAAGCATACAGTTTCAGTAGCTGCAGCCACGCATGGCTTGTTGATTCAGGCCGTGTGGCTGTGGTTGAAAATGGCTCGTCTGTCTTCGAAGCTGAGTCTGATGCTGAGGGTATACAAGAATTCCGCATTGACGTGGTAGGTAACAAAGTAATCTACCGTCTTAACGGCGTAGCCGTGTATGAAAGTTCTCAGGCTCCGCCCACAGCATGGGTGCTGAAAGGAGTTATCTACAGTTCAGCTGTTGTGTTTGACCCCACAATCGCTGCGATTGGCGGTGGCTTGATCCCTATGGTGTCTGACCCTGTGGTCAGCTTCACCATGTCAACAATAGTCAAGATGCTGTCAGACGCTCTTGTACGTATCGGGCCTCGGTCGTATGCAGTGCCTATGTTGGCAGCATCCAGAGCGCTGTTTAATCCGAGCATTGAGCAGCAATCAAGCGTATCCATGTTGTCACAGTCTGTAGTACGTCTGCAGCAAGAGCTTGTTGGATATATGGCTGGTAGTTTCCCTGCTCCTGAAGGGCTTGCTTCAGAAAGCCAATCAGGTGCTATGCATGGAGAGTTTCCTGTCTTCACTTTGCGTGGAGAGCTTGGTCCTCCAAAGAACGGTGTTGCGTTGATGACTGGCGTTGCTCCACGCCCGTATCTACTTGGTTTGGTTATGGTAGGAGCGTTCGGCCGTATGGAAGAAGACTGGCCGAGCAGATGGCGTGGTATCGCTGCGGAAGATGATGCTCTGTACGGCAACATGGTCGGTAATTTCCAAGTTCCCATAATGCTGGCGTACCAAGGATCGTCGAACCTTAGCCTTGCAGAAGTGGGCTGCGGTATGGTCGTATCGGATAGTGTACTGATCAACAGCTCTATTCTCATTGTTGTAGAAGAGAGCATGTCGGTCTACACGTTCGCGTCTATTATTGGCCAGATTGACCTGTCGGCTATCGAGACGATTACTGTTGGCGACAATGTAACAGTAGGGCAGTTACTCACTCTCATAGCAACAGAGCAGCTTATAATCAGTAATGATTCGTCTTCTGACGCGAGGCTACAAGCCCAGTATGCGGTAAGCGTAGGTAAGGGCGCGATTACTCAATACCAAGACTTTGATTTCGATGGCTTCTTCCGCGACCACAAAGGCGATACTTACGGCTGGAAGAAAGACGGTATCTATCGTGTCGAGCGTATGGATGAAGATAGTTCTCCAATCCAAGCTTCTATTGATTTTGGTGGTAAGGGATTTGGGGCAGCACAGCTCAAATACCTGTCGGATGTATTCGTAGGTATCGCCACTGATGGTGAAATTTATCTGCGCGCTGCTGCCGACAACGGACAGCCTATCGTATATCGTGTGCTTAATGGTCAAGAAGATGGACGAGCCAGTTTGGCTAAGGGTGTCAAGGCAAGGCACTGGCGTCTACATCTTGAGATTGTAGATGCTACGTCTGCTGAACTGTCTGACGTAGAATTTAACGTAGGCTTGTCTACTCGCCGCCAGAACAAAAGGAAATAACCATGTACATAGACAGAAGTATTGATTTTCTACAGGACTTCGCTAACGACGCTCTTGGTCGTGCATCTACGCTGGCTAACAGGATTCCGTTTTCGGTAGGCAGCGGTGTAGGTTCTTATAACTTCAGTTTTAACCCCGGTCAGTTTACGGGAGAAAGACCGCCTACCTTCTCTGACCTTTTAGGCGTAGAAGGTGACACTACACAGTCCAGCCTGATGTTCCTTGATGGTGAAGCAGAGAAGTGGCTCGATAAGTATTTCCCTGAGCTAAATGCTTGCCTAAAGACGTCACCGGAAGAGTGGTTGTGTGGGATCATCACTGGAGAGAAACCTCTTGGCCTCAGCCGCGAAGCGTTCGATGCTGTGTGGCATGAAGGACGTGACCGTGCGTATCGCACTGCGAACAGCGAAGTGAGTCAGATCAAAGCTGAGTATGTCCAGCGAGGGTACGGCTTGCCTACAGGTTCTATGGTACGCGCTATCACTGAAGCTGGAGAGCGTGCCAGTGACGCTATTGCTACCGTCAACCGTCAACAGACTACCAAAGATGCTGAAATCAAACTGGACCTGCTCAAGTTCGCTGAGGAACAGGCTATTCGTTTGAAGCTTGGGGTAATGAGTGCTCTTGCTGATTTCTACCGTCAGTGGATGATGCTGCCTGATAAAGACATTGAGCGTCAAAAAGTCAAAGCACAGATGTATGCTGCGCTACAAAGTGCATTGTCTTCGTATTATGAAGTGGAGCTTGGCTTCGAGCGGCTTCGTCTTGCAGCTGCTGAAATCAAATTTAACAGTTCTGTGTCCAAAGACAAGTTGAAGATTGGTCTGGCAGATGCTCAGCCCAAAGGCGATGCTATCGCACGTGCTGTGTCTGGTTTCGCTGATGTCGCTGCTGCCGCCTCCAACGCTCAGTCCACTCTGGCTGCTGACATCATCACTGGCGGTGGTGCGTGAAGCCATGCAGCAAGCGCACGAACTCGGCATCCGGGGCTAAATGGCTCAAGGTTGCCGAGCGTCTTGCGCGCAGCATAGTAGAAAAATATGGTAGAAAGTATCAGATCATAGACGGGTTCATAATCGAAGGTAGCAGAACCAACAAACTTCTTCGCGCTTCGGTTATAGAACCAGCAGGATATATAGCATGGGATTATGTAATACCAGTAAGTGATACCGGCGCAGTATCTATAGTCGGCAGAAAAGTAATGCGCGATCAGCTGGCGTTGGGAAGCAGTGAGAACCCTATACCGGGACCGATACGTTTCGATGCTGGAAGTAACGCTACCGGCATGAACGCTTCTCTGGGTCCAAGAGCAGGGGCAGTAGAATCGCTGGATGTCGGACTTTCGAGAGGCAACGCCGCATCATTAGTAGCTGCGCCGGATGTGCAGGTATTCGAGCTAACTGCTACTCCACTAAGCGCACACGCTCCCATAGAAGTGGCGGGGGGCTACATGGCTCATGGGCAAACCCATTTTCAAAAGGTAAAAATAGAACCAGAAGGCACGGGCGCGGGACAACTAGCCCTCGGGAACCCTGATATTTGGAAGTCTGACCGACGCCCTCCTACGAACGTATTGTTTTCTTTTTCGCTGGTGCACGGTGCTTATCCGGCGTCGGTAACATTATCGTCAGATGTTGTAGATACACGGCGCGAGATAAAGGTTGCGGGCGCTCCCGGCTTGGGATTACACATAGATACGCTCTGGATAGAGCAGTACTTAGGTAACGGCGCTCGGTGTGTGTACGAAGAAATGGTCAGCTTTGGGGGGAATGAAGCATTGCCATTAGGTACGTACAGGTCGTTTCCGCTGTCGCCGTTCAAAGGGCTGACTCCTGATAATTTGGTACTCACAAACCTAACAGGCATATTTGATACGTCAGACTTCCGATATATCACACCATGGGCAGTAGGTCTGCCTTTAGTGGTCAGCGACGAACGTGTCGTTTGGCGGGTGCTTACCCGGTACCAAGGGAGCAAGCAAGACCCTAAAGAAGTGCAGCAGTTGTGGCGCTTACTCGCGCTTGATGTGGAAGTCGTGCGAGACGATGAGGGGTTTCCGCAGGCAACGGTCATACGCCGTCGAGATTTTTCGGCGTTGAATTTCGTAAATCCTGATGACCGAGCCAAGCCATATACATACGAAGACCCGAATGATCCAGAGGGCGGGTACACGGATATAAATACTGGACCAGAAAACGGAGTCTACGGGTGGGTACCTCATACGTTTGGTCAGCCCGCTGTCGGGGCAGGAGCTACGGCGGTAGTGCCTTTTGTTACCATAGGTCTTGTACGTGAGGACGAGCTAGACCCGGAAACCGGAGGTAGCGCGATAAACCGCCGCTGTGGTCGATGGCGTAATGTAGTGCTAAACGCTGATGGCGAGTTCGTTGAGCTGATGGAACCCCACGAACTAGCAGACCGGTACCTTGTTGGTCTGGACGTTGTAACCGGTCTAGGCTCGCGCAGACAGTTGTACTTTGGTGGAGCCATGGTGAATGGTGAGCCGCTATACATAAACCCGCACAGTGCCAACGGAACTGTAGTGTTAAATGCACGTACTATGCAGCTATCTCAGTTTCCCGGTGGGAACGACGGGTTCGGTATACCCAGCGCTGGCATAGTTATAGGAATCGACGCTCGGACATTTCAGCAGACTAGCCATTTGGCTCGCAACTCGGTGTGCTGGTATGGGGGAAACAAAGTAGCGTTCCCCGCGCAGCTCATAGCACCTGACATTCCTTCGCTTCCGGGGGACGGGGGTACCGATGGAGGCGGAGACCCAGTAGGACCACCAGATTCAGACATAGAAAACGTGGCCCCTCAGCCGTACCTGCTGGCTACCATGGACGTGACTACCGGTATTATGGAGGTAGTAGGGACATTTTTTACCTCCGCAGAAGTAGGGTCTTATATTTACGGCGTTGTCAGGTTAGGCGACATTGATGAAGAGGTTGAGTTCTATACTGCATCGAGGCAGTACTACTTCACTAAGCCTCACATGGTTCAGCGATGGATACCTGCGACGGACGACCGACCCGAAGTTACTGGCATAATTATGATGGCAGCGTATCAGATGAACCCAAACCCATCACCTGCGAATAATTTTGGATATGAACAACGCCCCGGGCGAGGAAAAATATCGTTTGATGGTGGCGTAACGTGGATAAGTATGTTCTCGTCTGGAACAGCTGGTAGGTCGTTATGGTACGCTGGTAGCGATATATTCAGGCCAGAGTTTGGTGAATTATGGTTTTCTGAACCAGAGGAAGAAGCATGACACCCATTACCTATGTACCCCCCGAGGAACCTACAGACCCAGCATCGCCCGGACGGCTTGTGAATGTGCTGACCAGAGAAGTGGCCTTTATAGGGAACCCGAATACCGCAGTAGAGGCTGTAAATACCACTGGCCACTTCCCGTTGCTGGCAGTGTCGCCTTTAGGGCTTTGGTTCTGGGATTATTACACCAATTTCCGACCTTTCCCGGCCAATGAGTGGGATGTGGCCGGGAGTGGCGATGTGTTATTTGCCCCGTGGCAGCTACCAAACGAGGACTACAAATTTGTGGTTGTTACCAACCAACAACCCATAAATGTCCCAGTTGCCATGGATGGACCGCTGCACGACTCGTCCGTATTGTTGGGAATAGACAACTCGTTCTTGCGTATTCGCGTATTTCCTCCCGGTACCGGACTTATACCTACTATATACAGCCCTAGTTTTTCAGTGGCTAGTGGTGCGGTTGTTTCTGAGTATGGAACCAGCGTGTATGTCGGGGGGTTACAAGCATGAGTTTCTTATTTCAGGCCACGGAGATAAGTAGCGGCGGTCCAGTAGATACCAACGCTGCGTACACATACAACCCGCCTTGGGCCAATACGCAGCCGTATACTACCGAACAGAAGGCAGAGCTGTGTATCTGTCAGGCGTCGGTAATGCCTATAGGTCTGGATTGCATTTCGTTCGGCTGGGCCACGCACGATGGTGCTGGTTTCGCAAGCGGGTATGTACAAGACGAAGAGGGAGCGATCCATTCGTTTACGGGTGTCTACACAGTTGAAAGCGATGTGGTTACGCCAGTAGTTACCAGCATGACCTTGGTTGCAGAATCAGGTATTCAGCCTGTTGGTGATCCTCTGTTCGGTGACTGGGCACCGCCTGCCAACGTCTATTCGGCGTTCTGGGAGCGGTTTGTTGATGCCTTCGAGATAGCAGGTCAACGGTACGAGCCGCCACCACCCCCCGAGCCACCACCAGAATTTAATCCTGACGACAATATGTTCTCAGTGTCCATACTGGTTGCCGAGCTATATACTGACGCCTATGGCGATTCTGTCTACATCGGCTTGGGCTACGAGGGTTATGAAGAACCGCTTGGTACCCTCGTATCCAGCCCCGCCACAATTATGGGTTTTCCCATAGTTGTGAACTATGTGGGTTATGACATGTATATCGAAGGCGGCGTGTATCAAGACAGTTCACTATTTGTTGGGTTCGAGTCTGACATAGATATAACGCAGATTGATGGTCTGAGTTTTTCTCTAACCGTTACCAACTTCGCAGGTACGGTGGTTGGTACAGCGGAAGCGTATTTCGACTCGTTTGCAGATAACTTCAGCGGCGGTCTGAGTGTGGAACTGCAACTCGACCCCAACTGGGAAGTGGGCGACCCAGTGACGATAAACATAGTAGTAGACGTGCCGTAAACCAGACTATTGGACTACGGCGCTACATACTGCATAATGACCGAACAACCGGATAGTCGGAGAGAACCATGCCTACAACCCCTGAACAACGCAGAATCCCTCTTGGCTTCCGCGATAGCGCTACCGGCAGGATCATGCCTCCTCCGCTCCCGCGTGCGGGGGTAGAAGAGCTTGCCCCCACATCGCAGAACTACACCAGCACTGACGCCAGAATGACCCGTGGCCAGACTGGTATTCCTGATGTGGCTACTGACAGCCGTGAACGTATCCGTGCGAACGCACCGCTTCGTAACGCGCCCGTGCAGCCTGACTTGTTCACCCCGCGCCCAGAGGCTGAGCGTATGGGTCTTGGCGAACGCAGCCAGCAAGCGCTTGATCGTGCGAAGCGGTTCACCAACGCCACAGGCACAATCGTGAATCCTCCGAGTCCGGGCGGTATGCCTGCATCTACAGTCAGCAGAGCTGGCGGTATCGGTGCCACTGCGCTCGGTGCTTCTGAGACCATTATGAACGCGAATACTGTATACAACCGTTCGGGTGGTGACATCGGTGAAACTGCCAAACAGGTAGCTTACGATATCCCCGGTGCTGTGCTCGGTGGTCTTGGTGCTGTAGCTGGTGGCTCGCTCGGTCGCCGTAGCCCAGCAGCTATGACTTTCGGTACAGCCGCTGGTGGTGCTTATGGGTACAAAGCAGGAGACCAGATTGCTGGCGGTGTAGACCGTATGCTTGGTGGCGATGGCATGAGTCCTCTCGAAGCTATGCGCCAAGCTGAGCAGCAGCAGTCTACACCTCAGATCATGTCTGATGGCGGCTTTGAGGTTGAAGTTCCCGGCATCAATGATGTACCGGGGTACACTGAGGTTGTCTATGAAGATGACCCGCGCCACCCTATGTATCAAGCTCCTTCTGGTGCTGTTCCTCAAGTACCGAGCGCACAGATCGCTGAGCCTGAGCTTGGCGCATCTATGCCTGAAGCTACGCAGGCATCTATGCCTGAAGCCGCTCAGCCAGCAGGATATGGGCAGACAAGTGTACCCGGTATCGTAGGCCGTCAAGGCGCAGATGGTGTGCCTGAGTTCACCAACAACCCCGAAGCTATAGCCAACGCGCAAGGCCAGTTCGACGCTGGTGGTCGACTTGGAGACGGTAGAGGCACCTTCAACGTGATGGAGAACGCAGCAGCTATGCTCGGCCCACAGACCGGTGCTGGCGCTGCTCCGCAGCTAGGACAAGGTGGTGCAGGACAAGGATTCGATATGACTCGCCAAGAGCGTATCACCCAGTCCCGTATCGACATGAACAACCGCATGATCCGGTCTATGCTCAGTTCTGGTAAGCCGTCTGACATCATGCAGGCGCGTGGGCTACAACGCCAGAACGATTCGTTGATGGATCAGATCGAGAACTCGGCCGGTCGTCGTGAGCGTATCGAGCTTGGCCGTATGCAGAACGAGACCAACCGGATGTCGAACCGCGACGTCATCGCTGCAGAGCGGGCTGCTCTTGCTGCCGAGCGTGAGCGCTACAGTCAAGCTGGTGGTAATGCTGATGCTTATGAAGATGCTGCTGCTCGGAATGCTCAGGCTTTCCCCGGTCGCGTACTGAACGTGTTCGGTGAGTCTGACGGGGATGGTGGCATGTCTGTACCGCCTGAGACTGCGCAGATGATTGAGCTGCGCCAAAGTTCGTTTGCTGAGCAGCGTCGCAACGCTATGGAGTCTATGGTTGCTGACCTCAGCGCTCGTGCGCAGGGTGGCGACCAGCAAGCCCGTGCTGAGCTGGAACAAGTCATGGCACAGCGCCAGCAGCTCACTGCTGCCATGTTCCGTGTCGGGCCTCAAGGTGCTCTGGAACCACGACCTGTTAGTGAGTGGCCACAAGAAGAACAGGACTTGTTCTTCCGCGATGTGGAGACACAGTTACGTGCTCAGACTGGTAAGACTGACTCATGGTTGCCCGAGTTGGGCGGGGCAACTGCCGGTGCTGCGGCTGGTTTCCGTGCTGGCCGAGGCGTTCGCGGTAAGATCATAGGCGCAGCTACTGGAGCTGCTGTCGGTGGCTTCGGTGGTAATACCGCTGAGAATGCAGTACGCGGACAACGCAGCTACGCGCCGAGCGGTAGTACCAACCAGAGCATTATGATGCCATCGAACTTGAACGCTGTGTTCGCTGATGGTGATGCTCTGATGGTGCAAACCCAAGATGGTCAGACCATTAACTTCAACGATATGATCTATCAGAATGTGAACCCCGGTCGTGCAGACGGCATCCCGTATATGAGTGGACGCGGGGGTGTCACTTCAGAAGCTCAGCCAGCAGTACGCGCAGCCTTCACCAAAGCGCTTCAACTGGCTCAAAGCGGTGGGCAAGGAGCTGAAGGAGCACGCGAGGCGCTGGCGCTTATGGCAGGCAACAACAGCGCTGCAATGCGTAACATGTTGTCTGAGCAACAACGCCGTGAGCTGGCTAATTTCATAGCTCGACAGTGATATAGCCAAGTAGGATACTCCAAGGTATAGTTACGTCTACACGCCTATACCTTGGAGCTGTCCATGGCCTTGTTTGACCCCAATCCACTTAATCGTGCGGTGCGCGGTCACGCACTTGGCGAGACTGACCCAACGGTACAATCCTCTGATCAAGACCTGTTCCAGAATGCCGCACGACGCGGTACTGAACAGTCACTTGGTCTCGGCGCTGACTACGCTGGCCTATTAGCTGAAAACCTCGACAAACCTGAGCTTGCCCAAGACTTGTACGGCTATGCCGACAAGCAGATGGTGAAAGCTGGGCGTATGCAGCGCGGTCCCCAGACCCTCGGCGATATTCAAGGCTTAGACTCGGCCGTAAGATATGGCGTCAATAAGTTCGGTGAATCCGCTCCTGTGTCTGCTCTCGCTGCGGGGACTGCTATGGCTACTGGCGGTACCTCCATACCGGCACAGCTCGCGGCTTCCTCAGCTGCTACCTTCCCTGTTCTGGCTGGTGAGACCAGCTACTCCATGAGGCAGGACCAAGACAGCACAGCTACTATCGGAGAACGTGCTGCTGCTGCAACCGGTGCTGGTGCTATTGGTTCAGTGCTGGAAGTACTGCCTGAGACCGGTGTACTACGTAAGCTCATGGGCGCAGGACGCGGTAGCCCTGCCAAGAACATGGCAGATGCTGTGGTCAAAGGCACTGGTGTAGCTACCGGCGCTATCGCTGGCGAAGCAGTTACTGAAGTTGGACAGACTGCTGTAAGCCGTGGTGCTCAGTCGCTATTCAACCCGAACATTGCTGTTGACCCACGAGACCCTGAAGCACGAGCTGAGTACCTTGAATCTGCAGCCGCTGGCGCTGCCGGTGGTGCAGGCTTCGGTATCCCAGCTGGTGTAGCCACCACAGCTATGAGTTCAGTAGGTGTGGCTGCTGACGCACTCAACACTGCTCCTACTATGCGCCCGAATACTGAAGGGCTGCGTCAGAGTATTGGTAATCTACTGACTCCACGTTCTCCGGCTGCTGACCCGAACGCCAGTATCGAAGACCTTGCTGCTGACGAGCTTGTGCAGGAGCAGACGATTTCTGAGCGTATGGCTGAGCTTGGACGTCAGCTGCAAGCACGCACTGACTTGACCAACGAAGAACGTGCGGTACTTGATCAAGAGACAGACCTTGATCCTGATGCGCAAGAAGCAGTGCAGAATCTGTATGAGAAGAAGAACCGCGAAGATGCAGCACAGGCTGGTATCAACCGTCTGCAGCCTGAAGGTACAGCTTCACGCATGAACCCGACGGTGCCGCTGGAAGAAATCGACGCTGTAGTGTCGAGCGCAGCAGTAGAGAACGAGGCACAGAGTCCGGTGGTACGGAACTGGATCGCTTCAACTCGTCAGTTCTTTGGCGAGGGCGGGCAGCTGACTGCTCCCATGATCAACGACGCTCTGAACATCTTCGGTGAGCGCGGGTACTCTGTGCTGCGAGCTGTAGCGCCTGACAATACACAGGTTCAGGAGCTTGTCGACCAAGATCAGCGTGAGAACGGCAACTTCAACAACTTCATGTTGCAGGCACTGAAGCCTGAGTATCGTGACAACATCACTCCTGCCCAGCTACGCCAGCTACGAGGAATGATCCTTGATGCTGCCAACGAAGGTGTGGGCGATGTAAGTGAAATCCTATCTACTGCTTTCTCCAATCCACAAGAAGTGCTTGATGCGCTGAGCGCCAACACAGTGCCTGACGGTACTCAGGAAGCTGATCTGACTCAGGCTGCTGTGGATTCTGACACCGCCTTTGAAGCTGGCTCGGAAGCCGAGTTCGGTGAAACTCAATCTGTACAGGACGTGAGCACTCAGCTGTTCGGCGATACAACAGGCAACCGCCGCATCAAGACCGGTGGCTTGAACATCCCATATCCTGTCGATTCAGCCAACATCGAGCTGACTAAGAACATTACTCGCAATGTCGAGCGGCTGGCACCCGAGAGTGATCTGGCTGCTGTGCCAGCGTTCTTCGAGCTTCAACGTCTTGGTGTTGATCCTGCAGATGTCGCGGCCGAAATGGGCGTATCGACTGATGCTCTGCGCAGTATGTTCTTCATCAAAGGCACAGCGCAGAACAACGAGTCTGGCGTACGTAAGTTCGTCACCGAACTGAAGAAACGTACTATCGAACAGCTGAACAATGACCGCAACGATCCTTCCAACGGTTCATATCTTGGCTTCGTCGATGATAAAGGCGCGGTAGCCGCGCTTGATCTTCGTTTATATGTCGGATCGAAAGTGTTTGGTAAGCGCACACCGAATGCCTTGATGGAAGCAATGGCTGAAGGCGTGACTGACATGTTGGTTGACGGCTACACACTGGCTGATGGTCTGCCCGGTTCGCTGGTGCTGGCGCGATATGACCGTAGCGGGCAAGAGACCACAATCACTATTGATGGAGCACGAAGCAAACTGTCTGAAGCACAACGTCAGAATACCGGTGAAGCGTTCCCGTTCAAGGCTGAGGACTTTGGTGTGCTTAACACTCTTGGTATCGAACCGCGTGTGGACTACACAACTGGCGAGCTGTATCTATCCGAGCAGGACGTTACGCAGATCGTAGAGAAGTACGTCGCTGCGCTGGCCAGCCGGAACGCTGCCGCACGCGGTACTGCTATCCCTACGTGGACTCAAGCACTGATCGACAAACACGGCACCAACGTACCTTCTGAGCTTGGTCGTGCTTCCGTGCGTGGTAGCTTGATGTTCGACATGGTGCAATGGGCGCTTAACGCAGGTATCGACTCCCGCGCACTGGCTGCTATCGCACCGAACCGTGTACGTGCCGGTGATGATGCTCTGGCTGATAGCCAGCAAGCCCGTGTACAGGCCCAACGTGACCGTGAAGGTCCAGCTGCTATCGGTGGTGACTCTGAGGATCGTACTGCTCAAGTAGCCCAAGCTTTCGGTGTTCAAGAGCTTGACCCTGACACCATGCCAGCTCAGCTGCTCAAAGAAGTAGGTGTGGCCACTGAGCGTGGGGATGAACCAACCAAGATATCGAAGCGCAGAAGCGCAGCGCAGCAAGCAGCAGCTGATCGTCTGGAAGGCCGTGACCCTACACGTCCTCGCCGCTCGTTCATAGAGACAATGAGTCGTGCTGAGCAGCTTGTGCGAAATATGCAGTGGGCAGTTGGCGAGCTACCGACTGGTGTAGACCTGAAAGGGAAGTATGCCGTGTTGGGTAAGATCGCTGCCCGTGGTGAGCCGCTGCAGTTCGCTACTGCCAAGGCGCAGACTGGTGTAACCAAGAATGTGAAGATTGAGGACGCCAACAAACTGGTCGAAGCCTACAACCGTCGCGGTTTCCGCATGCGCAAAGCTGTACCAATGAACACAGACGTGGAAGGTAATATCTACTCCGATGCTGTGACCTCCCGGCTGCTTGGTGCCAACGCCGATGCACCTGTACATCTGGTTCTGACTATCGGTGACACACCCAGCAGCAGGCTGGCTACACGCCTTGGTATTCCAGTGCTTGACCTGTCAGTACCGGCGCAGCAAAAGATCGCAGGTGACATCCTACGCAGCTACGACCGTGGCCGTCGCCAGCAGGTACAGAACAGCAGCACTATGAGTGCTGAAATGAAGAAGGCTATGCTCAAAGGTGAAGAGCGCCAAGGTATCGAGCGCGTGCGCGATGTAGTGAATGCGCAGATTGCCAAGCGTATGGATGCTGGGATGTTCACTACCACTGACATGCAGAGCCTACAGACGCTGGCTGACATTGTTATGAAGGCTGATAATGACTTCTTCTCTGCTGCCATCGAAGGGCGCAGTCTCAACACACTGCTCGATAACATCGACAACCTGAACAGCACTTTCGACGCCTACCAGAAAGAACAGGGCAAAGCGTCGAGAGTTGATCCCGGCGACCAGATTACTGCTGATGACGATGCTTTCGTCGACGCGATTGAGTACATCCGTAACGTATTACCTGACGATGTGCGTGTTGAGATATCTGAGCTACCCGGTATGAGCGGTTTCTACTCACAAACTACGGAAACTGATACTGACGGTAACGAGTTCGTTGATCGGGTAATCGAGTTGTCAGTCTACACAGCTGATCCTATGAGCGTAGCGTTCCACGAGTCCATGCACGCCTTGCTCAAGACCATGGGCAGGCAGAGAGAACAAGCTCCGTTCATCAAGGCTCTGACCAAAGCAGCGAACTCGCCACTGGTACTCAGTCAGCTGCGCGCGAAGCTGCAAGGACACCCAGCCGCTCTGGAACAGGTGAACAAAGATTCTGAAGAACGTATCGCCTACATGTATCAGTTCTGGGCAGCTGGTGAGCTTAACCTTGCCAGCAGTGTAGAGAACTGGTTTGCCAAGTTCACTCAGATGCTACGTCAGGTGTTTGGTATACCCAGCAACGTAGACAAAGCTGGTCTGTATATGGCTGCGTTTCGTGACGGCCGACTGAAACAGCCAAGCGCTGTCAATGAAGTGGTCATGGCTTCGTTGTCTGGTCCTGAACGTGCTCTGCGCGCTGCACCTGTCGTACAGAAAATCTACAAGATTGCTGAGAAGGTAGTACGTACTTCGCATGGACGCTTGAAGAGCTACGGCAACCCGGCTTTGGACAAGATAGCTGACACGTTCTATAACGACAGCAGCTCTGGCTATCTGCAGACCGTGCGTTCTGTAGTGACAATGTATGGCTCCCAGTTTGGGCAGATCATGCAGGGTGTTGATCCTGCAGATATCAGCACGTTGGCATCTGCGCTGCATTCGCAGAAAGCGCCTACTGACGCTGCGCTGCGTGGTCGGTACAACCAGATCAACCAGCTTCTACGCAGGCTACATGCTTACTCGAAATCGTCTGGCCTGAATGTAGGAAGAGTACAGGACTACTTCCCACAGGCTTGGGACAAGACCACTATCGAGGACAACCGCGACGGCTTCATCGACATGCTGGTTAATAATGCCAAGTTCCGTGACGACAACGGTAGGCTGCAGAGCTTTGACCGTGCTGGCGCTGAGGCTACAGCCGATATGTTGCTGTACGGGGAAGAAAAACTGGATATCCAAGAAGACCTTGCCGGGTACTCACCATTCATGGAAGCGTCGATGGGACGGCAGATCGTATTGGATGACAGAGCTTTGGCTGCTGAGTTCATGGATCATGACATCGTACGGGTGTTGACTCGATACATCACACAGGCGGCGAAGCGTGGTGAGTACACACGTCACTTCGGACCAGAAGGTGAGAATCTGAAAGAATGGCTGGATGAGGCCATGGCGACTGGCGTAACGCCTGAAGAAGTTCGTGGCGATATCAACACAGCGATTATGGCTATGGAAGGTACGCTTGGTCACGACATCAATCCGGTAGCCCGGAATGTCATGTCTGGTCTGGTGACATGGCAGAACCTTGCTGTACTACCTCTGGCTATATTCAGCTCGTTGATCGACCCTATGGGTATCGTGGTGCGCGGTGGTACAGTCGAGCAGGCTTGGACCGGCTTCAAAGCAGGTGTGAAGAACATCCCACAGTCAATACGTAAGAACGGCACCAAGTCCGATATGCAGCAATTTGCGGAGCTGGTCGGCACTGTAGAGTCTCAGATGACTATGGATATGCTGGGCGACATGTATGGCTCGGCGTTCATGTCTGACTGGGCGCGGAAGACCAACAATATGCTGTTCCGGTACAACCTCATGGAAGGCTGGAACACAGCTATACGCAGCGCAGCTACTGTGGCTGCTGTGGACTTTATCGAACGTCACGCACAGAACATCGACCCGAAGAATAGTAAGCGCTGGCTGTCTGAGCTGGGCATAACCGGTGACAACGTGGTGTTCACTGAAGAAGGTAAGCTGTTGTGGTCACAGCGCGACATCACTGAACACATGATCAACACTGGGGGTGACATCAGCACAGCGTTGGAGAAATCACGCTTCGCCCGTGAGGCTATCAACCGGTGGGTGGATGGTGCAGTGCTTCGGCCGCATGCTGCACACCGGCCAGCTTGGGGTTCAGACCCGCGTTGGATGTTGATATGGCACTTGAAGCAGTTCACCTACAGCTTCCAGAAGACGATTCTGGAGCGTGTGATGCACGAGTCCAAGAACGGGAACTACGCTCCGCTCATGGCCATCGCAGCCTATGTACCCTTCATGATCGCGGCTGACTATCTGCGTGGGATGGTGCAAGGACTGGGTGAAGAGCCTGACTGGAAGAAAGACATGTCGTTTGGTGAGACTGTATGGCATGGCACGCAGCGTGCTGGCCTGCTTGGTGTACGCCAGCTTGGCATGGATGGAGCTGAGAACCCTATGTTTGCTCTTGGGCCTACAGCCGGATATATGTGGAAAGCTGGGGAAAAAGTACTGGATGGGGAAGTCACTGACGCCGTGGTGGCTGGCCTACCGGGTAACGTAGTCTGGAAAGGGTGGTGATTATGAGCATAGTTGACTTAGACAAAGCACGTAGAGCCAAGAACCCGAAGATCGCAGGCGTGGCCGTCTGCGCTGCCTGTAAGCACGAATGGGCCGCAGAAACGGACGTAGGAGAGGTTTTCCTGACCTGCCCCTCCTGCCACACCGCTAAGGGGCGTTTCGTGCATCCTACGCTGCTACAGGACGCTGTGCCACGGCTCCAGTGCCTGTGCGGGTGTCAGATGTTCCAGATAACAGCGCAGAAGACGATGCACTGCGTAAACTGTGCTGCTGAAGTCGTATTTCCGACATAAACATACAGATATGCGACAACATACAAAAAAGCCGAAATCTCCGACGAATGGTATAGCAGCATAGTGCCACTACATACTTTGGTTATAAGGTCTCAACGTCTTATAACCAAAGGTTTGGGAGTTTGTTACGATGTTACGATCTTGACCCCTATCCTACCCAATTTCGTAACAGGTTTCGTAACAGCCTCCAGAGGCTCTGGAATGGGCTTCTTAACCCCTCTATACCCCTATTTGTTACGATCTTTACGAAATACGAAATAGAATTTAGTTTACAGAAAAAAAAGTTTTTTCAGCCCATAAAAAATTTTCTGTTGTAGAACAGTTTTAAGATCGTAACATCGTAACAATCGTAACAAATGGTCTGCAGCCCGCGTATTTACCGGCTTGTTACGATGTTACGAAATTCGTAACAGACGCCGAAATTTCGTAACATCGTAACAAGCCGGTAATTTGACAGCTTCACGCAGCTGTGCTACTGCCCACCTGCGGCAGAGGAACTTACTACCAGACCGCCTGAGAGCGCGTATAAGCGTCGATTTGTTTATATTGACCCCCTACCATTGGTAGACTATCCTTCGTGGTACACGAAGGACTACGGGGCCGGTTATGAGCGCATCTATTGTTGATCTACATATCGTCAAAGGAAAAACGCTCGAACTGGCGTTGTTTGTTGGCGAAGAAGAGCGTGTGATGAAGCCAATCCCAGCCATCACCAACTATGCCCCCGTTACTCTGACTGTGGTTGGCCACGGCTTGGTTGATGACTGGGAGATTGAGATTTCCGGTATACAACGGCCCAATTCGCTCAATACAGACGAGAACGCTCCTTCCAGCACCTGTGGTGGCTCCCTGCGTGTATCGGCTGCTGAGCGCGCTAAATCGTACCGTGTGCGTGTAGTCGATGCAGACACCATCACGCTCTTCAATGTCAACGGCACCAGTCTACAGACGTATACCTCCGGTGGTGTCGTGGAGTTCAACAAGCCTTCTGACCTGACCGGTTGTGAAGCTCGTGCGCAGCTACGCAGACGCACCAATGACGTAGAAGAGGTTCTGTCCTTCTACTCATCAGGGCTGGATGAATACGACGCTGCTGGTGGTGTAGTCGAAGTTGATGTGGCCAACAGCCGGTACATCCTTCGCTTACCTGCTGCTGTAGCAGAGACGCTGCCGGTATGTACCGGTGTGTGGGATGCTGAGTACATCACTGCTGACGATGGCGTGTACTCTCTCGTAGCGGTCAGTCCGTTCTCTATTACAGGGGAAGTGACTCGTGGCTAAGATTCTGCGTGTGAGTACAGGCAGCTCTGCCCATGTAACTGCAGCACGGCAGCAGCAGCGATTCGTCACACAGACAGCTCAGCCACAGACAGGCGTTGTAGCTGCCGGTATCATGGGCAGACCGGGGCGTAATGGTGTAGGAGCAGGCGGGATATCATACATTCAGGACACAGTGCCTGTAGGCGCGGTGGAGAGCGAGACGTGGTACAACCCATTAACGCTCCAACTCAAAGTGTTCCATGACGGAGCGTTCGAACCGGTTTCACCGGACGGTGGTTACTTCTAAACGGGGTGGGTTATGGCAGATATAATTCGGATTAAGGGCAGTACAACTACAGCGACTCCTACTACGCTTGCAGCACGTGAGCTGGCGTATTCGGAAGATTCAGGCAACCTGTTCATCGGTCGTATAAGCGACGGCACACCGGTCAAGATCGGTGGTAAGACTGACGTAGACAAACTGGCAGGTATCGCAGCGGGCGCTACAGCGAACGCCTCGGATGCAGACCTACGTGACCGTGCTACGCACACCGGCACTCAGCTTGCGTCAACTATCAGCGACTTTGCTTCTGCGGTTCTTGCACGGCTACAAGCTGAGAGCATAGGTGATCTTAGCGACGTTGATCTGGCAGGTGCAGCCAACGGGCAGGTTCTGGTTTACCGTAGCGGCACCTTTGAAATGGAAGCGCCACCGTCTGGTGTAACCACGTTCATTGCTCTGACGGATACACCAGCCAACTTCACCAGTGCCAATGGTTTCATTGCGAAAGTGAACGCAGCTGGTAATGCCATTGAGTTTGTCGATGGAGTAGATGGCGGCACATTCTGAGGTGACGCATGGCTGACAAGATACTCCATAAGCGGTCGTCTACGGCCGCAGCAGTACCGACTGCTGGCTCGCTAGAACTGGGCGAGCTGGCCGTCAACACGGCTGATGGGCTGCTGTTCTTCAAGAAAGGCAGCGGCGACATCGTGACGCTGAGTGAAGTAGACCTTAGCGAAGCAGGGGTAGAGATTGAGTCGTATACGGCTGGGCTGTCTTCTTCTACTTCGGTTGCAGGTTCTTCATTCCAGATCGCAGTGGGTTCCTCTGCTCCCGGTGCGTCAGATGGTTACGCGCTTATTTCCCAGACGCTGGATACTTTCGAGGGTCAACACGTCCATCTGGATATACTGATCCCGTTTATCGCAATCAGCTCGGCCGGTAACTTGGTAGTGACGGTGTGGGCTGGTGGTGTGCTGGTGGCCACCTTGGTGGATCGCCTGACGTCCGGTGCCACGTCTGGCAACGGCGTGAGTCTTAAAGCAGGATTCGTTGCGGGGGTAGGAACTACTACCGCAGTGGTAGTGCGGATTGGTCCGGCCAGCTCTTCGCACACGCTGACTCTTTACAGCCGGCTGGCCAGTGCTGCCCAACCGAAGATGATTGTTACCAAGTACGGTCAGCTTGTAGCTACTGGTGTTGGTGGCGCTCCAGCGCCTTCTGTTGCTACAGGGGGCCGCAAGACCATAGCGATAGCAGGTGACAGCGTTACAGGTCAGAACTCTGGAACCACGTCCCGCGAGCGTTTGCGAGATATTGGCTATATGACATGGGCGCTGGCATTGTGTGAGCAGCGCGTGTATTTCGACAAGGGCTGGAATTTTGGCGTGGGCGGCGACAACAGCGCAGACCTGCTGGCCCGCATCAACGATGTGTTGGCTGCGGGTACTGACTATGTGCTGGTATCAATCGGTGGTAACGATGTGACGCAGTCGATCACCTCTGATGAAACGTGTGCAAACCTTGAGGCAATTTGGGACGCCTGTTATGCAGCCGGTAAGTTTGTGTTGGCGTCCATGATTTATCCGCGTGGTCCGCAGACCACGTACACCGCCGCTCACAAGACCAAATGCGCTCGCATCAACAACTATATTCAGCAGGCGCAGTATCGGCGCGAGCGGTTTGAGGTGCTGAACCCGATACCAATTTTCACTGATTACAGTGATGGTGATGGGCTAAGCCTTGAGTATATGACCTATGACGGCATTCACCCCGGCACTTGGGGTGCGTGGCGTTTGGGCCGAAGCATTGCAGAGATAATCAATGCGCTTGAGCCGCCCCGTGATGATATGTTTTTTGATCCAAGCAACGTGTGGCACGCTACTGATAATCCATACGGCAACCTGCTGCCAAACGGCATGCTGCTTGGTACTGGTGGCAGTGTCAGCGGTGGCACGGGTGATGTTGCTGCCAGCAGTCAGGTGGATGCCGTTGGCGGGCTGTCGGTTGTCGCCAGCAAGGTAACCAGTCATCGAGGCGTGCCGGCGCAGCGCTTTGTGATTTCAGGCACGGCTGGCGTTGGCGTTGGGCAGTGTGCGCTACAGCAGATCGCCCCCGACTGGCCGATTGGTACGGATGTAGAAGCGCTTTGTGTTGTGCGCGTTGATGCCAGCGTGAATCTGGCTGGCCTGCAGTTTGATATTCGGATTGATCGCGGTGCTGGTGGCATTCTGTATGCCATGGCTGGTGAGCTCACTACCATGACCGACGTGCAGGCCATGCGCTTGCCCGATGGGTCGTGGGTAGGAGTGATGCGCACGCCGGTGATTACCATACCTGCCGATGCCATTGATGTGCGCGTGCGCATCGGTGCCGGTGGGTATCCGGGGTCAACAGTATCTGGAGCTATCGAGGTAAGCCAGATCGTGCTACGCCCGGTAATGACAACGTGATATAGATACTTTCTAGGAGAAAAACATATGCCTTCTTTCTTGAACTTGAAAAATTTTAATTCTGCCCCCATCAACATCGAGAGTACTGGCGCAGTAAGTATCAGATGTATGGGGGATTTTGGCGCAGGTGAAGTTCGGATTCTCATGCGGTCAGTAGACGGTGAGTTCTATGCTTTAGATAAACTCACATTCACAAAAAATACGATGGTTGCCGTAGAGCTACATCCGGACGACGCTATCCAGATTCAGGCGTATAACTGTAACGATGTATCTGTACAGGTTATCCTATGATAAGGTCAGCCATATATTACACCATACGATCAGCAGCACGGACGTGGCTGCGTGTATTTGACCGCACTCCACAACCGCCTATCGTGATAGAAGAACCTGAGCCAGAAAGTCCGGGGTTCCAAACGTTCATAGGCAAATGTGAATTTCAAGGCGATTTCGGAGGTCCACGACAAACTTTATCTGCTGCTCAGCTTCTACAAGGGATGACTCTACCCCCTTACTTCACCTACACAACACACACTGCTACACCGCAACTGGCCTTTTTCGGACAGCGTAATGGTACTGAACAATTCAGAACAGAGCTTCGCCACGCAGATGAATGGCCTGCAGCTATCGGTACTAACGTCATGCATATTCGCCTATCAATCAGCGATTCTGAGTTGAATGAATACACATGGGCGCAGATTCACCGTAAAGCTGCTGTGAGTGTACCTCCTCCTTTACGGCTTACTTGGGCCAAGCAACGCTCTGGAATAGCTCAGCACTTGTGGGCAGTGGTGCGTAGGGATTCAGGTTCTTATGAAAGGTACGATCTTGGTCCGCGTGTGGAAGGCTTCATGGATGTGCGTATTGAGCTTACTGATCTGACTCTTACTGTAACCATAGATGGCACGGTACGACATTCTCAGACGCTGGCAGACTGGGCAGGGTACAACACTTGCTACTTCAAATACGGTTTGTATCTAACTGGGTCTGCTTCGTCAGGGGGGAGTGTCGATTGCGTAGTTGAAAGCGTGGATGCTTACAATTCCATAATCACCAACGTACACAGTGTATAGTGCCGAGCGCATAGGAATGCGTAGGACTGTGTGTTAAAAAACAAAGGGCGCTTAGCGCCCTTTAATTTATTTCCTGATAAGTCTGCCGACAATCTTCGGCCACTTCATAACCAATAGGAAAACACCTACGTACTTGCCTTTAGGATGGCTTTCTGCTTTCTTGAATTCAACATCGTCGGTGTCATAAAAAGCAAGCAGTCCGACACCTATAGCTAAATAGAAAAGAAACAACATAAACAAATTTCCGAGAACAGAAAACATAGTCACTCTCCTTTCTTCATGCTAAGTAATCGTTGGGTTTCTTCAAGGCTGTACGTATGCAGAATAGCCGATATCAAACCTTGTGGTGTGCCTGCTTCTTTCGCTACACGTATCGCCTCAGCAATAGAACCGCTAAATCTTTGCACAGCAAATTCCACATGCTCACTCACAGGCTTGGAGCTGTACAACCTGCTTACTTTTTCATCAGGCATATTACCTCGCAGTAGCTATCCACGAAGCGTCTGTAGCAGGCCCATGCTCAGCAGCAAACTCATCGAACGCTTCTTTTATGAGGGGATCAAGGTCAGACACAAGCATCTTTTTTGTCGGTCGCAAAGACAGTTCGTGTTGAGCTTTGTCGTTCCACATCTTGATCTTGACGGACCACAGCCGAGGAACACCCGGAGGGTGTTTACCTCGACCTATAGTCACGATCTTGTTGGTTTTTGAATTCCATGCGAGTTGCATAGGTCAGGTTTTCTTGCCGTCAGTAAACTCACTCATGTGATTGTCGATGTATACCTGCATTCCTGCAGCATAGACAATGGCACCCAAAATTTCTCTGGTAGCAGCTTGTACTTCACCACGGACAAGCATGCCTTGTGCTTCTGTAAGCTTTTTGCCCACTTGACCAGCAGCAAAGCCTACACCATGCAGCGCTATAAGCTTTTGCATCGGTTGCTCATCGAATGGCAAATCGTTGGCGTGGCGTTCTTTGCCTTTACCTGTTGCAGCTTGATCATAAGCAGACTTTAGGATAGTGGCGAAGTGGCTATATCCGGGCTGGTTAAACACCTGCTCGAAAGGAGTAGGCAATGTCTTTTTTGTTGTCATGCTGATTTTCCTTGGTCGTTAAAAAAGTTTTCAAGTTTCAAGAACCACACAAAATCAAGATACTGAGCTTCTGCATCTGCGAGTGCAGAATGTGCAAGATGTGGTACGGCACGAGCTTTTTCAGGAATGATCATTCGAGCTGTGCGTACATCACGTTCTTGATAGAATTTCCACGGCTTAGTACCAAGGAAATTGGCAAGCATATCACAGTCAAAACTAGGCGCGTTGCCGAGGTACAGACTAGCATCGCTGTGCCGTTCAAGGAACAGAAGCGTTTCGTCAATAGCTTCTTTGTACCCGAAGCGCTTGGATTTCATTTGTTCTAGTCGAGCATCTTCATCTTGCCCCAACCACCACATAATAGTATCGCCACTGATAGTTCGGCCAGCGGCGATCTGTTGTTGTATGTTAGGGAAGATGTGAAACTTTTCGCTTACGTTTCCCTGGCTGTCGCCTACTACTATCCCGATAGATAGGATCACTGCTGACTCCAAGACGTCCAACGTCTCCAAGTCGATTGACACCAATTTTCTGGTCATCTTTCACGCTCTTCATCGTGTAGTAGATTGCCACAGTAAATGTCACTATCAGATAGAGACCTTTCAGCGCCTTCGCTGTGACGTATAAGTGCGGAATAATGGGCATATTCAGTACATCCTCGTGTTATGAAGTCCGCAACTTCTTGACGAGAATACGTGGTGCATTTAGCAGGGTCGATCTTGCCCTCCCATTCTCTGTTGAAAAACATCCAGCACCCATATTTAGCTGGGAACAACAGTATGACCCCTACAGCACGATTCTCGTTATATCGGTTCAGCAGCCATAAAGACTGTAACGTCGACAGTTGCAACTCGAACGGACGTGTTGGGGGCTTGGGGAGAAACTTAAACTCAACCCACATATCAAAAGGAAACCCGCTATACCACTGATCAGCAGTCCCTGCTGAATAAGGCGATCCCATCTTCTCCCGGTGGATAGATAACGGAATGAGTTTGTTAAGTGCGGAACGTGCTCGGTTCTCTGGCTTTACCGCCATATGATTCTCCGCAGTCAAAAAAGCCGCCCGAAGGCGGCTATGATACTGGCAACTTATACATCTTTAGCGCGCAGAGCTCCCAGTTCCTTGGCCAGTTTGTTCAGGATACGCTCGCTCTTCTTGGTGAAGGCTGCTTCAGCTTTGTCTTTGGCAGTAGCTATCTTAGTAGCAGCAGCGTTGTTCTTCACTCGGGTCTTTTCATAAGCAGCAGCAGCTTTCTCTTTTTCTTTCAGCGCAGCTTTCTGGCTATCAATCAACGGCTTCATGGAAGCGTCAAATGTAGCGCCGATAACCTTGCTTTCTTTATCCAAATCTTTCGTGACTTGAGCCAATTCTTTCTCTTTGGCTTTGATAGCAGCTTTTAGCTGCTTGGCATCAGCGACAGTTGTTGGATTTGTACGTGCAGCTTTCTCCTTGGTAGCTTTTGCTTTGGAGACTTTCTCTGCTGGAGCATCCTCAGTTGCGGGTTCAGCGACAGCGTGCTTGAGAGCAGTACTTTTACGAGCCATGGAATGATTCCTTTTTTCTAAAAAACGCTGCTACCGAAGTAGCAGCACAATGGTTTAACGACGAGCAGCTGGCTTACGCGCAGGTGCTTTCTTAGCTGGTTTCTTTTCCTCTTCGGCGTGACTGTAATCAGGCTCAGTACGCACCAACTCACCAGCTTCTTCCACACGACTCAGGAAGAAAGCCAGAGAATCGCCTATAAGCACACGCTCGGGAGCGAAGCGCAGAGAAGGATAATCTGAGTTAGGATCAAAACCAACTTTGGTGACGACTTGAATAGGTGCCACATTGTTCCGTTGAGCCAAATTGCGTACGTATGCATCGTACGCTTTGAGGCCAGTAGGACTTACTCGCAGCAACCAGATTTTATCTTCGTCAGATGCGTCGGCAGCCATCACGGCTAGTACACGCATGTTCTTACACGCCTTGCCTTTACCACGCTCAGCCGACTCGTATTTATTCATCGGGCAGACTGCACAGGTATCAGCTTGGACTTCAGGAGCGTTCACAGAAGGGATAAGGGCGTCAGGATTATCGCCGATAGCAAAACAAACAGGAGAAGCGATGTTATCCTTATCGTATGCACCTTCGTAGAACGTGTTCATGGAAACGAAGTCAAGAATGACCAGATCAATCGGTCCTTCAGTGATTTCGCCGTTTGGCAGAACGAAGTTCTTGTTCTGTTTAATCTGAATCACAGTTGACGTGGGCCGACCGATTTTGTCCATGACAGCATTCTTCTGTTTTTCCAGAAGGGCTTGTACATCGACTGGGAGGGATTCACGCTTTGTGGCTACAGCAGTTGATGGTGCTTTTTTTGCAGGCATTTCACTTCCTCTATCTAAGCGGATTTAACGGATCAAGTATCGCTTCACGAAACCAAGTTCAATTTGATCTTCGTGAAACTTTCGACACCCGGAATGGCTTTTCCTGAAGCCAGAACATCCCTATAACCGGTGACACTGGGACGACGCTCAAGCATGAAGAAGGCATTATTCTTCTTAATCCATGCATAGAAAGCATCCCAGTCTTTGACAGTAGGCACGGTGCTGCTCGTGAGCCTCACACCAACACCCGCTTTGATTTCTACCCGCTCTTCCTCGGAGTCTTTCAGGTAAACGATCAAGCTCTCGTCAAGCGCCTTAATTTCATCCTCAATGACCTTGAGGGCAGCAGAAGCTTTTTTCCTTTGAGCTTCCAGTTTGTGGCGATATGCGATAGCAGCGTTCCGCTGTTTCACATCGGTAATCTCAGTAAAGTCTACTTTGGGAGTAGCCATGTGTCACCTATTTTGAGTAGTTATCCGCGTATTTTACTTCAGCTGTGACCGGTAAGGTAGCGCACCAGTCAGGAGCTATCGACATTGTTTGGAACATAAAGTTATAAGCCTTGTCGATTTCATGCATTTTCTTCATAACCAACATTACAGCTTCGTCGTGAGTGGTCATCACAACTCGATAGCGGCGTGCTATTTTGACAATCTGCTCACCCACAATAATCCGTGCCAAGCACTGAACAATGTTTTCTGTGAATAGCCCGCCATAGATTTTCTTGTAGAAGGCTTTGTTACCTTTGACATACAGAAACTCAAAACCGCTCTGACGCCCTTCCTCGTCGTATGTAGCTCTGAGACCGGGATAGTGAAGGGCAAGACCGTTGGGCATCCAAACTTTGTCGTGCTCGAACTCAAGCACCAGTTGACCACCAGCCAAGACAATCTCGCCTGAACCGCCAGCCGCCATGATGCCGAGAATCCGGTTAAGATATTCCCAAAGCGCCGGTATCTTGGTGTACTTATTTCGGTACAGGTTAACTACTTGCTGAGCTTTGTCGGGTGACATGGCTCGACCCGCTATAACCATTGTGCTGAAAAACTTTTTCCAGCCCATTCCAAAGCCAAGACCAAGAATCGCTGTCTTACCTACAAAGCGTTCATCGTCGTCGTCTTTAGTGATCGTACGCCCGTATACGTCATCAGCGAATTTACAGTACACATCACGATCCAACTTCAAATCAGCTTGCCTGAAGCCATGTAGCAGCTGTTCTTCATCGGCAATCCAAGCTACCACACGCGCTTCAATCTGGCCGGAGTCACCGACCATCATCACGTACCCCGGTGGAGCCTCGATAGCCTTCCTCAGCTTAGAACCACGCTGCAGGTTCTGCAGATTCATCTTGTTGGAAGCTGACCAGCGCATAGTATGCGCACCACAGTACAAGTACATTATCGGTAGCGTAGCGCCACCTTCAGTCGCTGACAGTAGCCGTTGAGCACGGGTCATAGTCTGATTACTGGTGAACTCTGAACGAGCTTCGCACAGCAGCCTGACCATAGGGTCTTCGTCTTCAAGCAGCTCCATGTACTCAGGGTCTTTTGCTGCCAGTGCGTAGGTGAGTTTGCCAGTACGTGGGCTGATCTTCATTGGCGGGTTAATGCCAAGTGCTTCGAGCATACGAGGAAAGTGAATACGGCTACGCAGTGCCTTGGCCAATGTGTCAGCCTCGGGGCATTGCTCAACCACGAACTCCTCTACCTTGGCCAGCAGCTCTTCGCGTCGTTCTTCAACTTCTTCAATTGCCTCTTCAAGCAGCGCAGCGTTGATTACAAGCAGTGGCTCAGTGAAGCAACGAACTGTATGGCTGATGATTTCCAGCTCGATTTCTGGAACGTACGGCAGCATGATGTAGTAAGCCTGAGCTGTCTCGTTCACATCGTCGTTGCAGTACCCGCACAGTTGACGAAGCTCACGCTTGGTAAGCTCCTCTTTACCTTTAGTGTTGAGCAGCGCACCTGCTTTGGTCTTGGCTACGATCCCTACACGAGCACACATATCTTTGAGGTTATGGGCGCAGGTGTTACGCCACAAGCCACGGGACATTGACATGGTGCAGTGATAAGCAGCAGGGTATACACCGAACAGTTCGGTGAGGATCAGCCCGTCGAAGTACAGGTTATGGCCGACCAGCACTATGTTGTCCCAGTCTTGTTCGTTTAGGTAAGCTTGGAACTCATCCATATTGGTGAACGAACGAGTCTTACCTCGCCCGAGTTTGGCTGATACACAATGGATTTTGAACCGTTTGTCACGTATGTAGTCACCTGTCGGTATTTTCCGGAGGGTGAAATCCACAGACCAGTAAGTCTCGAAATCAAGGAACAGCGGTGTCAGTTTTTTACTCGGGGCTACGCGCATTAGCGTCTCCTATCAATTGGCTTTCGTCCCATGGGCCTACGTTAGCACCGAAAAAGAAATGTTCAGATGGTATAGATTTTTTTGCGTAAGGCTCCAACACCAAAAAAGAATATACATGCAGAAGATGTCCGTCTTGCCAGCATTCACGCTGCATGGTGGCAGGGTTGTCGTATACACAAGTTCGCATGGTGTTACCTGTAGTTTGCAATAGCGTTGAACATATCCCGCATATTCACCCCATCTTCGGTACAGACAGCGTAAGCATGCTCGTCCAATGTGTTGCGAGCTGTAATGACGATGACTTCACAGCGGTTGAGCTGGCCAATACGATAGGCACGGCGGTTGAGCTGGTCGAACCATTCGTAGTTGTATGTAGGCGAAGCCCATATCGTTGTAGTAGCGCGGGTAAGCGTCAGGCCATGTGCAGCAGCTTGTGGGTGTAGAAGAATGTCGTCGTACACCCCAGCCTGATAATCTTCAACGATCTTGTTGCGCTTGGATGCAGACACAGTACCATCAATGTAGGCTACTCGTCGGCCGCGTTTAACAAGAGCGTGGATGATCATATCTCGTTGGTGGTGCCACAAGAACGCTATGATTGAATGCTCACGTTCTTCACACAAATCAGCGATGATTTCAGCACGTTGTAAATCAAGGATTTCGCCGTGCTTGTCATTGTCGTATATGGAGCCTGAAGCAATCTGAAGCAGCTTGTTTGCAGCCACTCCACCGTTGACTGCTGTGATGATTTTGCCTTTGGCCAGTATGATGGCTTGCTCTCTGGCCATTTGGTCATACAGTTTCTGCAGCTTCTTGGGTAACGAAATCTGCAAGTTATGCATCACGATACCCGGCATGTCATGGCATGCTTCAAGTTCGTGCCTGATGCTAATATCGGCCACCAGTGCAGCTACAGCGTCAAATGCTCCGTCGCGTGGCACCCATTCGATCATACTGCTTGACGGGCCAACTTGCACAGGCACGCATACAGCAGACCGGTAGCCTGAATAAACAGACCCCAACCGTTTACCGCGATCAAGAATGTTCATAGGTGCCCAATAGTCCAGAATGGATTTGGAACCCAGTGTCCCGCTCAATATGGCTTTGTATTCAATGTCTCGGGCAATCTTGGTCGCTGCTTTCGTGCGTTGAGCTTCCTTGTTCTTCATGGCTGTACCTTCGTCGATCAGCAGCCAGTCGATACCCAGTTCCTTCTTCAATTTCTTCCAGTTGGCTTCGACGTACTTTAACCCCTCATAGTTGGTAACATAGAGGTCATGACCGGGCTTGAAAGCTTCAGCACGGTTGGCTGCGTATGCACAGCTGACGTCTATACCCCTGTCGAGCTTAGCCATATCAACAGGCCATACAGACCCCACAAGCGAGAGAGGGCAAGCTATAAGCCCAGCCCCACCCCCTTTGCTTCTGTGCTCAAGAAAGTGCTGGGCATGTGCCAGTGTTTTGCCGGTGCCGGGTTCAGACAAATCCAACACAATTTCTGAGCGCTCACGCAGTTCGATAGTCTCAAGCTGGTGATCGTAGAACTTAATTGTTTTTGGCATTCATTATCTCCAATTGAATAGCACCCTGTCCGGATGGCTATACGGCCAAGAAACTCTCAACCCAGCCCAAGGTACTAATCAATTTTCTGCCCTTTCTTAGCCATTTTGTTCCAGCAACATACTTTTGTCTTCTTGCCACTGCCGCACAAACACGGCCGGTTACGGTATGAGTTCTTCTGCACAATAGTGCTGAATGGTACGTTTCTAAAACGTCGATCAATGTCTTCAAACTCATCAATTACCATCATTTCAGGCATGCTCCACCCCAAGGTAATTCAACAGGTTAAAAACTCCACGACCGGTCTTAGTAGTACCGCGTGGGATAAACTTGCCAGTACCGGGCCAAAAATCAATGACGTGTTTGTTATGAGTAACAATTAAATGCGCTCCATCATTCTTTGACTCGAAAGTAATGGAGTGCTTTTCGAGAAGATCAAGTGATCGCTGGCGATTCATTTCTCTGCGCTCAATGCTTTCTTGAGTCATACCTACTTCAGACGCTCGTTCCCAGTTTCTCATTCGCTTGTATCCTTCAGTTTTGCTTGGCGTTTGAAATCTTCAAGTCGTGGATCATGCATTTATATTTTCCACCCTGTATTCCATGCGTTTATGGATGATGGCGGGCGTGCTTTCTTCTTCACTCCCGACTCGAAAAACTCACAATCATTTTTATAAGGACAGAACCTACAAGCATACTGGTGTGATGCAGGCTTAAACTCAGTGTCAGCACGCATACGTGCTACACGCTTTTCTAATGTGTTCTGGATAGCTCTGGCAGCTTGTGGTTTGAATGTAGAAGTAGAAATGTCATTCTTGTCCAGATACCACAGCTCAGTAGTGACTTGCTTGAGGTCAGGAAACTTCTTGTATGCCCCAAGCGCGTAGCCTTGCATCTGGTCCATGTGTTTGACTGGATATGGACTACCAGTTTTGTAGTCAATAATCAGCAACCATTCGTTGGGTACGATCCACGCAGCTACGTCGACGATGAATATACTGTCACGTTCTTTCCGAGCACAAGGTATCCATTCAGAGTCAAAACACCAGTCATGCTCAAGCATAACCAAGCCTTGGTCATACAGATTCCGAAGGTCTTCAATATCTTCTTCAAAGTCTTCAGCTTCTTCGGGGAACTCAATACGCTCACCTTTGACGTAATCTTCGCAGGCAGTGTGTATGCGCCCCCCTCGGTCGTTGGCGTGCTCAGTCTTTCCCTTCGGTAATGGACGCTCAGGCTCTGGTATACGAAGAATATATTTATTCTTGAAGTACAGAGGACACGTCTCGTAGACATGGAGCATGGAAATCGACCAAGGTATGAGGCGATCTTCTTCGTTATTCATACTTGTTTTTTCCCTATCGCTTTAGACAGTGGTATGCCTGATTTATCAAGTTCCAGTGTCTCATACATCCGGTCGTTGATAACCCATTGGGTAGGTACACCTCGTACAATACCAGCGCTTCCAGCTACGCGGCATGGAGACACATGCAGCCCGTGGTGTTTGAGCATGCTTGTGAATTTATTACCACTGGTAGGCGACTCAGGAATTAGGTAGTCAAACAGAACGTGTAAAGCGTCACGTCCTATAGCCCCCACATTTGGTTCACGAAGGATATCGCCAAGTACCTCTTTATACAGACCCAACTTCATTTGCTGTCGTGGGTTGATGTACTTGACGTTACCTGTAGGCAATTCGTCAAAGAAGTACTGCAGATTGCCAGTCAGGACAGCCTGAGCAGCAAGGTCGATAGTAGTGGTGCTGATATGGATAAGGCGTTCGCGTTGTGCAGTCAAAATTACTTCACGCGCTTTGTCACGGTTCGCTTTGAATACACGAAGATAATCACAGAAGCTTTGCAGCTCTTTTTCAATCTGAGCAATCTCAGCTTCTGTGATCTTGAGTTTCTGAGGCTGGTAATCAGCCACGTTAAAGCGGCGATCTGAGTTTGTGATGGTCAACGGGTCAGACATGTTAGAAGACAATATCCAGTTGACGTGGTTAGGTACAGTACGTGAAGCCCTGTGCATACCCCGTAAGCTGATTGTCTCTTCAGTGATAAGGTTTTTGATCTTGGCTTCGATGACGTTCGAGTTCTTCATTTCTGGAAGCTCTACTTCATCGACAAAGAAGAATAGACATTCTTCAAGGTAGTCATTGAACTTATCATCAAGTTCATCCATCCGGCGCTGGACAACATAGTTGTGGCCCATCATCGGTTTCAGAATTTTGTGGCACAACAGACCTTTACCTGTACCGGGAATACCTGACAGCAGCCAAGCAGTACCGATTGCTTTCCGGTCTTGGACAGCTACAGCAAGCCAGTTGATGAAAGCATCGAATACCATGTCGCTACCACCAAGAGCATGGCGTATAACACGCTCGATAATAGGCGGAATCTTGGCTGTCTTCTTCGGCTCTTGCTGTAAATAGATCGAAGGCGTGAAGGTATTAAGCTGTGCCGACCACCCCCGCTTATCTGGGCATTTCCTTATGACGAAAGGTTCGTTCGGCAGAAACTCCATACACCAAATTGGAACTGCCGGAGGCATAACTCGGCCATTGGCACTCATGTAATCATTGAGTTGCTTCTCGGACGCTGCCTGAGCAATGTATACCTCACGATTCTGCGGGTCATAATACCCGTTGTAGTACTTGGCTGAATTGAAGTCACGGAAAGCAAAGTGAGTAGTGATTACTCCCGCATCTTCTTGGCGTTCTACTTCCTTGGCACAATCATTCCAGTAGTCAGGGATGAGGTCTTTGGTGCGGTAAGTAGGCTCGCCTTTGAAGTTGTAGATGAAGTCGAAACGATCTTCGGGGTGGTAGTAACCCCATGAATCGCCGCCATTCAAATTCAAATATACATAGCCACGATCTTGTTTAATGCCGGTGACAGTACACTGGTCAGGGTTGGTCTGATATTCGATAGGACCAGCATTTGAGTACTTACTGGCTTTGCGCTTGGGTAACTGCAGCCCAAGTCGTAGCTCGTTGATCTTTTCGTCTATTCGCTGCCTGTTAGCAGATACTGAACTGATGTTGGCTGGTAAACGTAGTCGGTCGCTTTTCTTGCGTACAAGTTGGAAGCGGTCAGGTCCAAGGGGGTCTTCGATTCCTACCAGAATCGGTGGTGCTATGTACAAGAGCTTGTCGTTTTGGCAAGTAGTAATGTCCAGTGGCCAAGACAGAAAGTTCTGGCTTGGAGACAAGCTAAACTGAGCGTTCAACAACGGCACGTTGAAGTTAACATCAATGAGCCATTGCTTGAGCAAAGGGGCAGAGAATGGTTTTTCCAGCATCACAAAAATATGGCAGTGCAGCAAATCGTCACTGATGCCGTGGCTGGAGCTGTACTGCACAATGTAGCTGAGATTGCCAAGACCGAGGGCGTTCATAAAGTCGTCGGGGGATTCAATATCCACACCATCGACGTCCAGACACACCCACTCAGTATGGCCATTCCGATCTGTAGCACCCGCTCGTGACTCATCAACAAGCGCAGCGGTAATAGTTCCTTTCAATAGACAATGGCCTAAAGCAGCGTGTTTGCCTATCGCTGTGAAGAAATCTGAGATAGTATCGACTTGTTCGGTATGGCTTGTGAAGCAGTCTACAAGCGGGTATGACGTCTTTTCAATGCGATCCCTACGCTGACGGTAGGTCTTTGTAAGCGGAACCTCAGCACTGAGGAATACGATTTCCATAAGGCTAAACGCTCTTTGTTTTTTCTGTGGGGGTGACGACCATGATTGACCTGCTCAGAGCGTTCGGTCAAATCTTTTTTCAATCCACAAGATATTGTGTCAAGCGCCAAATTTGTCCAGAAAGGATTGTATCTCGATAGCACGTCTGAGCTGTTCAGTTTTCTCGTTACCAGACAAAGCGTTGCGTGCATCGCGTAGAAGCTGGAGTACTTCAACTACGAAATTGCTCACAGGAATAGCACCATTCCAGTTACCCGGCTCGCCTCTATAATTCGAGATGGTCTGATAGATTTCAGCTATTGTAGCGTTGGCTGTTCGAGCTTCTTGCGCATGGAGCTGAGCTTCCATACGCAGACGCTCGACAAGAGTATCTACTTCTTGATCGGCAGGATTATCTTTCGGCATGTGTAACCTACTAATTTTGCCCAGCTAGGAGGCATTCTGCTTTTTCCATACAACACAGCAGAAACGTATGCCCGACTACAGTTCGTTGCTCTGGCAAACTCGTTCTGAGTTTTGTAATTATCCTTGATATATTCCTTCAGAAGAGCGCGCAGTTGTTCTTCGCTAATCTCTGAGTCAATCACGTTTGTGTGCCTCTGGGTCTTTAAGATGCTTCTGGAATAGCTTGTGGTGACGACGAGCGAATCGTGCCATGTAAGCAAAAACGAAAATTACAAATAACGTGATTGCTACAGGATATAAGATCACGGTCAAATATATGACCAGAGGTGAAAAAAATAGGATAAGCGATGGCACGCCCCACGCAGCACCGCCGTCTGAGCTATATTCGTCAATATCATAGTCATTACCTTCTGTTCCAGTTCTTACATACTTCCACAGGTTTCTAGAAGGTAAGCTCTTGTATCCCAGTATTTTCATAACAAAAGCTTCTATCGGATTATGCTTTATAGGGGATTCGCCATCGTCTATCCAATGGAATATACGGACGTAGCAATTACCCAAGAAGCATAAAAAAATCCACGCTACCGCGAGAAAAAATCCAACAACTAAGCAAAAAACGAACCATTCATTCCCAGTAAGCGGAGTAGCAAACATTACTGTTTACCTCCAAGCTGTTGCAGACGAGACTCCAATTCTTCGATAGACAAAGAACCCAACACTTCGTCTTTTTTCTTTTCCAACAAGCCTTGCAAACGTTCACGTTCGCCAGCCAATTTCTGAGCATCCAGCTTGGCTTGGTTTTCGGCTTGGCGTACTGCAATGATGTGCTTGAGGATTTCCAGCTTCAGTTCCAAAGTAGCCTTGGCCGGGTTAGCACGAGTAGATACAAAACTGCGTTCGTGAAGCTTTTCCAGTTCATCGTTCACTGTGATGGCTATGTAATCCAAGCTGAAATTGCTTTTTGATTCCAATGGCAGATTCCAGAGTTGCTGGATAGTCAGGTCGCCTTTCACAGAAGGAAACAAGGAGTTTTCACGAGTACCACGTTCGAAAATGTTCATCAGTTTTTTCCTTAAATAGCGACGTTGTAGAGAACTTGTTCGTTACCAACTACGACACGGAGCGTTACAGTGTCGTGCTTGGTAGAAGAGAAGCCAAGACCGCTGAGCTGCTTGTTGCTCATAGGACATTTGGTTTTTTCACCCAGTACTTCGAACACTTTGCGGTGTGTTTCGAGTTCTGGCTTGAGGTATTCGTTGTAGATACCGCGTGTTGGTTCGTCAGACACACACTCATCAAGGATGAAGAACCAATGCTTGTTGCCGATAGCTTTGCCGTCCCAATGGTTCGGGCTGACAGTGACAAAGTTCACAGGAACGAAAGTATTGGTGTCGATACCCCAAACATTTTGTTTTGAAGAGCTTACTTGTACATCTTTATGGAACTTGAGATTGGTAAGCTCACCTTTCTTGATTGTGTAAGTTGCTACCCTTATTGTGCCTTGTAGTGCTTTGGGGTAAGAGACTTCATAGATATCACCTTTCACTACCAGTTGTAGAGCAAAACCTACGTCAGAACGGGAACGACAACTGTACTGATTGATGTCGATTTGGTAATCGCCGTCTTCCAGTTTTGACCACACAATGTTTTCGACTGGTTCGTCCATCATGCCATTACTACCGTTGGCGTCGATGTCTAGTCGTCCTGAACCTTTTGTTCGGTCGAAATAAGCAATATGTCCTTTCGGCGTGTGGGCATGAATGTCCAAATCATCGCGGTTATACCAGATGAGAGAAGCACGCATAGCGCCTTCGACTTTGCCACCTTCACGTTTCACACGTTCGACAAAGGCGTCAGTGACGTTACCTTTGTAAGACCAAGCAAAGTTATTGTGCCATTTGAACAGCTGGCCAGAATTTTGGTGAACAGGAGCTGTAATAGACATGAGGTTTGATTGTTTATTACCTTCAAACAAGACCTCTACCTTGCTGGCAGTAGGGAGAACTTTTTCAAGAAAATCTTCCATGCTGACAGGCTTGGCTTCTTGATTTTTGACAGGCTTGGGTACTACTGCTGTATTCAGAAGGTCTTTGAGTGAGTCTTTCATCTGCGTAGCAGATTCATTGTTTACCCACAGGATGTCGTTTACGCTGATGTCTTCAAGCGTAGCGTGACGACGTTGAAGAGCGTCTTCGTGGCCAAGGTCACGGATAGTTTTGACAGCATCTTCGATCATACGAGGAGTGATAAGTGCTGTCGGCCGCTTGTAGTTGGCAGGAGCTACTTTGCTTTCGTAAGCCTTAACTGCCTTTTCAAGTTCTACTCCTTCAGACAAATCTTCGATCAGAGTACCGATGGCTGTGTTTTTGACACGCGCACCGGGTTTGTCCGCATTTACCCAGATGAAGTTGTGGCGTTCTTCAGCAGTTTGAAGCGTTTGGTATGCCATAAGTAGGTGGCTCAGACCAAACACGCCAGCTTCGAATTCAATACCTCGATAGAGGCTGTTGCTGCCAATCAAGTCGAGTACTATAGCAACAGCTTTGGTAGTGAACTTCTCAAGCGTGTTAGTGAACACGATAGCACTGCTGTTGTAAGCCCCCATCATCGAAGGCGCGTTGACACCAGCATGGTGTACACCTGTGTCGCCGCAGAAGTGGTGCCATACTTCACTACCAACGGCACTGATTGTCTTTTCAGCCCCATACTTGCGTTCTGTTGAGTAATAGCGCGAAGCGATTTCTTGCTTACGAATCAAGTCGCCCATAGTTTTGGCTACTACATCGTAAGGGTATTCAGCTCCTTCGACATCCCACACAGTAGTCAATGTGTTTTGCGGGGTAATAGTAACTACGCCGCCGAGATTCTTGATAAAATTGCGGCAAGTAGTGCAGTCATGTTCAGTACGTTCGCGGAATATAGGATTGGTGCCTTCTGGGAATGAAGCCAGATAAGCTGCATAGATTTCATCACCAGAAAGAACAGTACGGAACAGTTTGTCGCCAGTCATTGAGTCAAATTGTCGTTGTACCAGCTTGCCGAAAGGAGCGAAGTTACTCATGGGATTTTTCCTGTGCTGTTGTATTATTTAAATAGTGTGGCAAATCTGAATTTAGGAACAGGCTCGCCAAGCGCTTGTAGCTTGTCTAAGTATTCATCACATTTTCTAGCATGGTATGTTATGGAAGGTAGCTGTAAACCTGAGTTCATTCCGCAGTTTAAACTCGTAAGTTTACGGTCTACGATACAAAAATGCTTAGCGCCTTGCCGTTTGAGCCACCATACTTTCAGCCGCTTGATCATTTTTTGTTCCCTTGCAGCAAAGCCCGTACAGAATTTATAAGATCAATCGGCAAGATGTTGGATGGTGCGGGTTCTGGTTTAGGTAGATATTTCTCAAGCTCAGGAGCAAGTTCGATAAGTTTTTTATCCGTAGTAACGCTGTCCAGAATTGCTTTTATTTGGTTTTTTGCCAGTGATATCTGAGAAGCAATTTCTTTTGTTTTTTCGTTGATTTTTTTAAACATATCGTAGGTTTTTGGAATATCTTTTTCTGAAAATAGAATAGTTTGATTCCAGCGGTCACGAAAAATACCTAATCCATAGGGTAAAGGATACTTAAGATATCTACTGGTTTCCTTACCTCTACTATTAAGCAGAAGAATACTGTCTTTTTCTTCTCCGCTTGTTAATCGAACTTCTATAATACCTGTGTAAATACCGATAATTCGTTCACGTTTTTCTTTAGGGATAGTGCTTATAGTTTCTAGTTCTTCGGCAAAGTATTCTTCGAAAGCTGTCTTCACCAGTACATTTACTTCGGCGTTGTGTTTTTCAGCCATTTCATCAAATAAATCAGCTAGTGCGTTTCTGAGAATATGTTCACGGATGCTTTTTGTCAGTCTCATTTTCTTTTCCTTGTGTCACGGTTGCTGGATACTAAGGGAGGTTGTTTTTCGTCTCTGGTCCACGGTTCTTTGTGGCCACAAGCACTACATACCCGCTCGTTCATACTTGATAAATTGGTTATACCTTCGCCGTAGCAAGGACACAATTTGTTCATGATCCCCATATCCCTTCGAGTACAGCATCGTTGATAGTTTTTTTGGATGCTTTCAGGTTGAAAGCTGCTTTTATCTGGTTAGCTGTATAGCCAGCATCTTTGAGGATTATCAGCATATCTACTAAGAGGCTGTTAAGCAGAGCATTGTGCATGTACTCCCCATGCCGCTGTAGCGGTATACGGTTTCTGCGCGCATAGTCCCGCACTTTAGGGGGAGGTATGTTCAGTTCTGCCCCAATTTGTACTGCCGAAAGCTTACCTGCGTGTTTTCGTAGGAAAGCATCTTCATGCGCTACCCACTTGTGCCTATTGCTGTGAGGCTTTGACTTGCCCATCACGATGTTCCTCGTTTTTAAGTGTCGCCCAGCTGCGTACTTCAAGTGCGAACTGCGGTATATCTCTGGAAAAACAGCCACGAGGATGTGCTTTTACAAAAGCAGCTATTGTACCGAAAGGATCATTGTCGATGTCGAAAGGTACTTCGGTGCTAAACGATTCGATAGGTTGTTCTGGGAAGAACAGCATAGATACCCAGAAAGGGTAATTCGGTATGACGTTAATCATGGGTATTTTCCGTAGCGTTCTTCGTACTCTTCGTCAGTTGGAGTACGGGTGGAAGTTATGCCTTACCAAGCCGGGCTAGGGTGGCGTCGATGCGGTTAAGAACGTCCCGAAACATCGCCTCCCCGCGCTCGTTAGATGCGCCGTTAAGCGCCTCGCATACCGGATCACGGGCATCACGCAACAGCCCCAGCAGTTCGTCGCGCTCAGCCTGATATTCGTGCATGTACGGCTTGTCTTGGCAGTGGCGTGAAAGCCAACCGTTTCTGCAATCAGGGCAAAGCGCCTGCACGTCCACTACAGCGTCATTGAGCATCCCTTTAACGGCCTCGTTTTCTGACTCCAGCTCCTCAATCCGCGCCTTGTCTGCTGCGCGGGAGGCTTCGAGCTGCTGTATTTCAGCGACACGATGACGGGTGCCTTGGTGTCTGCCTTCGTCGTATCCCTTCTGGTAACTTCCGGCTGGCTCGGTATTGGCCATTGCTGATTCGTGGTCGGTGAGGCGGATGAGCTTGGTCCCATCAATCGCTTTATTGTGCTGCCCGTGCTGCCACACGAGCGTCATTCCGCGAGCTTCGCAGAGGAACCCGTCTGTGTAATTTACTATTTTGGCCACTACCTCCAGCTTATCAGTCATGGCCCCTCTCCGGCAGGTTGGCAGACAGGTCGTCTGGATGAACGCCGAACAAGTCAGCCATTGGCGCTATCAATGCCGCCCGTAGTCGGTCAATCGTGCTTTGCAGGGTTTCAATGCGGGCACGCTCTTCAGTGCTGCCCTCGGCCATTTCTGATGCTGCGGCAAACGAGTCATCGTCTACATAGCTTCGCAGTTCGCCATAACCCGACAAGCTGTATCCTATAAGCTGGGCCAGTTGTTGCCTGTCAGTGCGGGTGTAATTCTTGCGGGCTATTTCGTTCAGGTCGAACCCTCGCTCGCTGGCGAAGTCGAGCAGGTCGCGCACGATTGCGTTCTGCTTAAACCGCAATACGCCTTTATCGTCCACCACAAGCGGCTGGATGGGATTCTTATCAGTCATGGCTGCTGCCCTCGTAGTAATGTTCTCCGCGCAATAGGCCATAAGCATCCGTCCTTGTCGTGCCATCGCCGCCGTCAAAATCCCCGTCAATACTGGCAACAATCAGGCATCCATCATTAGTCCTTATATCTCCTGTCCCGCAACCGAACACGGTCAGCCCTAGCTCCCGCGCCTGTTTTCCGTATCGAGATAGGCCAGCCGCTATGCGCCGAACCTCCTTACGATCAAGCCCTGCCGCTTCGCATTCATCGTTGTAAATGTGCATACTCACCCCTCCCTGTTCTGGTGGGCTGCTAGGGCATCGGTGGCGGCTTCATCCATAGGAATATGCCTGAAGTTTTCCCCGGCCTCGTATATCGACACTATCCGCTCCAAAGCCTCAACCAACCCACTAACGTCAGGGGCGGGCGGGGCTGTGCCAATGTGCGATTGCCAGCAATTAACGTCTGCCTCGTCAAGCGGCAGCGATCTTATTTCTGCCCACTGCGAAAGCAGGTCTACTGCTGGAGCGGCGAGGCTGTTAGCGCCAAAGGTCGTGTTGTTGTCCCGCGTAGTAAGAAATCCGAGAAAGTCGAACAATGCTCCGGCAATTATGGAATGCTGCACCACCTGCTCTGCCTGTGGCGTATTATCAGGAGCTACAATTCGACAGTCTTCTATTATCCTATGTAGCGCAATTTCCCATGCTCCTAGCGCATCTTGAAACGCCTCGTCACCCAAATCTGTTGAAACAGCAGCAATACCGTTCCGGATATCCATTAGCGTATAGAGTGATACTCGGTCAATAACTGGCCTTTCATCCTTGTCACAAGGAACCAACACATTAGGAGTCATAGGATGATCTTGTTTCATAGTCCATACCTTTCAAGAATTGTTTGTGCCGCGCTCAGAACTTCGCGTGTGTGAGCATAGTTGAAGCAGTCACTGCATGGTGAGTAGGTGTGGCAAAAGCAGTTCCTGTCCGGCGGTGGTTCTACACAGTTTTTCAGATCAGCAGCCAACTCAGCAAGGAGCTGAATTTCTTTCTGCATACTTGCGCATGTGTCAGTTGCTGCAGTCACAACATCAGTACAGCCGCATCCATCAGGATGTTTGCTCATGTCTTCACAGAACATAATTTACCCCTTGGGATTATGCTTCAAGTAATCAACAAGCAGGATTTCTACTTCTACACTTTGTTGTTCTGGCATCAGAGACACATGGTATGCGTGAAGATATTTTATCAATTGCTTTTCGCGTTTCTGCGTACGCATCAGAAGCTGTGTGTACTGAGTAGCTATCTTTTTGTACGTTTCTTGTAACTGCTGGTAGTCACGAGCCAATTTCTGCATTCGGGCAATGTCAAGCTTGTGCGCTTGTCGGTCGAATTCTTGTTCTTTGTTTTTCTTGGTACAGAACAAACGGTTCCAGATATTTTTAAGAAAGGTCATGGGGTATACGCCAGTTGGGGAATTCTCACATAAAAAGGAGGGCTACCACGAAGGTAGTCCTCCTTCCCACAACATCCTCTGGCCGAAGCCAGAGGCACCACCAAACTTAGTGGTTTTCAACCCACTCGTTGACAGCTTTCAGCTGAGTTTTCATCGGTTGCAGCAGTTCATCTACACGCTTGCCAATGATATCTTCAGCAGTGACCACTTCCTTGGTGGTTTCCAGTTTCAGCAGCTTGATCTGTTCGGCCATGGAAGTAGCCGAGTCCAGCAGCGCCTGAGAACTGATCTTGTCGACCTTGGTACCGGGTTCTTGCAAGCGCAGCTGACTCAGCTTGGCACGCTTAACAACTTCAGCGATGACAGCCGGGATGTTACCGGCCAGCTTGGTACCAACTTCAGTCAAGTCTTCGTCAACAGCAATCGAGTTCTTGCCGTACAGGCGAACCAGTTTCTCGACAGCAGGAGCGTCAGGCTCGGTGACATTAATCACCGCGTCCAGACGGCCGGGACGAAGCATAGCCGGGTTGATAGCCGACAGGTTGTTGGTGGTCAGAACCGTGATGATGTTGGCCGACTTGGTGTCGATACCGTCGATGATGTTCAGGATGTCGTCCATTTCAGCGGAGCGACTGCCATTGATCGAGCGGTCGATATCTTCACAGAAGACAACAGCACCGGGGTCGGAGTACATCTGGACGAATTCAACAGCGTCAGCCAGTTCGTCAGCACGCTGAACGTACAGGTAAGTGACACCCTGTTCAACAGCCAGACGAGCAGCAGCCTTGGCAGCGAGGGTTTTACCGCAGCCATACATGCCACCGAGCAGGATACCGCGTTTGACGCTGATACCATTGGCGTGACAGTCACGGATACGCTGGATCGGTGTGAACAGGTTGGTTTCGATGGCGTTCTGAACGTCAGTTGCGTACACCAGATCACTTACGTCAATGTCGTAAGCGTTGATGAACTGAGGTTCAGGCATTTCCAGCTTGTCACCATCGTCATCACGGAAGCGCATCTTGAATGCTTGACCGCGATAGATACTGTTGTTGGCCAGTTCGACACGAAGTTCAGCAAACAAATCCTTGACGCTTTTCTCGTCACGGCGAAGCACCTTGGCGTCAACCTTGAACACCAGACGACCGCGAACGGTAGTGGCAGAGCACTGGATGTAACCAGCAACGTTGGGCAGGCTGAAACGGCCCCATGCGACTTCTTTACGCTGACCGTAGCCGATGTCGATAGTGACCATCTGCGGCGGCTGCGAACCGAACATGCCGGGAGTTGCAGTGGCAGGTGCCCAACCATAACGGCTGGTCAGAACCTTGTCCAATGCGTTGGCACCGTCCCACGGAAAGACGTTGAACGATTCGCTGAATGCGACTTCTTGAGCTTCATACTTGATGCGGCGTTCGAGAAGTTCGACGGCATCTTCGAGACCGAGACCGGTGGGGAGAATGAGTTGTTCGCCATGTTTGACGATTTCGACGTTGTGGACTACGGAGGTCTGTTGACCCAGAGTTTGAGACATTGGTAACTCCTTACTTTTTTGGTGGTGGTTTTGTTGCTACAGAATCGGGTTAGGTCAATTCGTCCAGAATAGGAACGTTGAACTCACCCGAAAGAAACGAAGCAATTTGGCGAATATAACTTTCGTTATAACTATTGCTCCAAGTAGTACGAAGCTTAGTTTCAGCATCATACGAATTTTGGTCATTGTTCTTTTCGTGTTGTGTTTCATAAACAAACTTCAACACGATTTCACCAGAAGGATTACGACCGATAACAAGATTCTTCAGTTTGAAGACAGCAGCAAAATCGTTGTACACATCAAGCATCTTGTCTTTAATCTTGTGGCAAAGCGACGGGTCAGTACTGGCAATTTCTTTCATCCACAGTTTGACGCACATGCGACCGTCTTCATCTTTACCACGATCAGTCGTGTACATGTAGTGACCGAATTTTTCATTAGCACGGTCAATACACATAATGGAAGGAGCAGGCATCGCACTCATGATTTCTTTGAATGCATTGTCTGGAATTTCTGCTTCTTCGAGCTTGGCCTTTTGGTCAGTGAAGATTCTGATGATGTCGAAGAAGTTCAGCATGGTATGGCCTGAATCTTCAGGGAATGTTGCTTCACAAATGATGGATTTGTTCACTACTGGTTACTCCATGTTATAGGGAATTTTGAATACTTTAGCGAATGTATCGGCGAAATCGACGGCCAATTCCATCTTCAATTCATCGACACGTTCTTGGTAGGTTGGAAGTGTTTCTGTTTTGGCATACTTCTCAACTTCTACATGTGTTGGTGCAGGGACTAAAGGATCGAAAAGTTCGCTAAATCCATCTTCGATGTCGATTTCTGAAGACAGTTCTTCTTCGTCTTCGTCTTCGTCTTCGTCCTCGTCTTCACTACGATAGCTGTCAGGGTCGATAGAACCAGTATCGACGTCGTTATCCGTTACGACCAAAGTAAAACGTGTGTAGCCACCTTCGTCGCAGAAAGTCAAAATTGCGTCGTTATCATAGTCGGTACTGATATTAACGCTGTAGATATTAAAGAGCAGGTTGAATTTACTTAAAGTGAAAACACCATCGAGATATTCTCTAACCTGCTCAGGAGTTGTGCTGTTGAGGAGGATCGTTACGTAGTCGTCGCCCGTATCTTCATAACCACAGTCGAAACTGTTTCCAAGCAGTTCACCGATCAATTCTCCCAAGTCTGGAAATTCATCCTTAAGTTCGTCAGTAAGACCCTCGTGAACATCACACATATGAGAAAAAAGGTCACGAAAAATACTCTCGAAAGAAGTAATTTCGAGTCTACTGATGGCATACTCAGGAGTTGATGGCATAGTGATTTACTCCTTGTTAGTGTTGGTTTCTGCAGGAGTTTCGAAAGACTCAGCCAGTACAGATGCAACAGCCGAATTCGACATCAGCTCGGCAATAACGCCGTTGATGTCCAGTTCTTGAAGTGCTTCTTGGTACGCTGATACCATCATCGCTTGTGCCAGCTTGTTGACCATCTTGTTCTGGTCATAGAAGGACTGGGCGGCAAAACTAGCGACGTTGGCGATGACCAGATGGCCCAAAGGCGTGTTCAGGAGAGCGGCAGCAGATTTGTCGATTTTCTTGGCAACGATAGAAGCCAATTGGATGTTGGCAATACGACCGCCTTCCATGATCATGGCGTTTTTGGCATTGAACATGTTGTTATTTACAACAGCTTTGATTTCGGGAGTTTTCATTGATGGTTTCTCTTTGGTGGGTTGTGATTCGGCAAATTGCGGTTTGTTATGCCATGATTTGACTTCTTCAATTTCTAACCCCAAGTATCCGTTAGCTTGGTCTACCGTTTTTCCTGTCAAAATAGTTGCGAAATGGGCATTTTTTGTTATTTCCAGCATTTCTTGGTGTTGTTTTATCCAACCAATTTTGTCGCCGAATTCATTGGATACAAGGTAAGTCGGATGAAAAAATATGCCCGGAATATGGTCAACGTATTCAGCTTTTAATTGGCTATTTGTGTAAAGCCGAGCTGTTTCTTTTCCGCCTCCCATCATGCCAAAGCCTGTGATATGCATTACGCTTTCCTCAAGTGGTATCCGTTACAGTGGCTGCAAGGCTCAGGTTGTACATGAGCCTGTGAACGTGCAGCCATGGAGTAAGCAGCCGTGCGTGCTTGCTCAATAGAAGCAAAGCGTTTACGGCTACAGGGAAATAGGCGTGTAGCGCCCATTAGTGGATGGATTCGGAAGAAGGAGACGAAGGTGTGAGTTTCTCTTCGCACATGTCGATAGTTTCTTTGACGATCAGCGGAAGGTCGTCAAGGAACTTCTTAACTTGCTCAGCTTGGCCATCTTGTATCCTGTCCATCATGTAAGTAAGCATGATGTCCATGGCACCAGCGAGGAAGACTTCTTCGGGGCATAGATCATCAAACACACCGTCGATAGTGGTGATAGCTACCCCATGCATGTTGACCACGTTCTCGACAAGCTCTGCGATGTCTTCGCGTGTTCCAGCACCGATGGCTGTTCCTTGGGCTTTATCCGTGCCGTTGTTATTGGCATCAGTGTAGGCAAGTAAAAAAGAAGGTGCTGCCATGCCGTTGATGATTTCAGCGTGCTTGTTAATTAGTGTTTTTGCTTCTTCATGGGCTGAGTTGTCATCAGTGAGATTTATAGCTTTGAATGACTCACGCTTTATCGTCATTGTCTTCTCCAAATTTCTGTTCTTTGGCTTTGATAACGGTTAAAGCTGTCATTTCGATGAAAGCACGAGCTTCGGCATGTGGAAGTTTGTCGATAATGGTCATTACTACCGCAGACATACCGGTTATAAGGTCTTGTATGTCTCTTGTAAAACCCATGTTATGCATAGGATGAGGTTCAGATTCTTCGATATTACTGGCGATATGGCCACCAATACCTTGGATACCACTAATAATAAAGCTGATGTGTTCGGCTTTACTTTTTACACACAGATGTGCATGGTGCTGACCGTCTCCCTTATATATCAACAAGTAAGGAAGTTCTTTACGGTCAACTTCAGCAGCTGTACCCAAACAAGATTGGTATTTCGGCGAGTCGATTTGAGAAAATTCGCTCATTACTTTTGTTCTCCAATTTCATCCATAAGTTTACTCATGAATTGCGCAGCTTCTTCACCGCATGGTGTTGGTGATTTTGCGAGCAGTTCTTGGTTGTGCTCAGTAACAACCTGTTCACCTGCTTTGAGAGTCATAAGCAGTTTCATAGGGTTATCAAACAAAGTAGGATCGTCGTTCAACATTTTGTAGAACAGAGTAGCCAGACGAGCATGAGTACTGAGCTGCAAAAGATTCATTTTGGTGACGTTGGTACCGGTATTTTCGGTTGTGCTCATGCTGTCTTCGTTCTGGCCGACAATTTCAAGACGGCGTTCATAGCAGCAAATGGCAAACAAGCCAAGGCCGTGTTCTTGGCATACCTCGATCAACTGTGTGATGAGAGGTTGTGCATATTTATCGAAAACTGCTTCTTTACTGAAATTTGCGATCATAGCTGATGTGCTGCCGTTTTCTGGAATGGGCATGGCGGTATTCCTTGAGTAATAAATCAGTCGATGTAGCGAGCTACTTCTGCGCCATTGAGCGTCAATGACGTGTCGTATTGGCCTTCACTGAGGTCAAATACGAAATTACGCATGTTGTAGTACATAGCCACTACGTCTTCGTTGTTTTGTTGGGACTCTGCCATCATCCAACTGATGTGGTTAATAGCTGTGAGGCTGACAGCTGCCCCAAAGGACACTGGGTCCATGGTGGCGTTGGTGTAGTAGTTCGTATCAACTGCTACATCATAGGTTGTTTGGTCGTCGACAGCTGGGAAGATGAAGCCTGCAGTGCCTTCTTCGTTTGTTACCAGTGTCCAGATACCACCGTCGTAGTTCTTGGCAGTCTTGGATGCCATGGCGTACACCATAGCTTCGAACAAAGGTACAAGCACAGGAGTGAAGATTTTACGCATAGCAGCGAGTTGTGCTGGTCCTGTATCAGTGAAAACATGGATTTGTGATACAGGAGTTGTTTCTTCAGACATGTTGAGTACCTGTGCTGGTTAGTATGTAGTATGTAGATGTTCGTGATGAACTCACTAAAAAACCCGACACATAGGCCGGGTTTCTTAGCTACTGCGGTACTACACCAGTTTCGACGTGGCTATTGATTCCTAAAGAGGTCGCCAAGCTCACCGCCCTTATATGTGAACTCTACAGTCAGTAAGGGACGTGGATGTCCAACTGCAGAGTTTTTTGCGCCGGTTTAAGGGTCGCAGGTTACATGACACACCTCCTATCCACATGGATGGTTAGTTATTCAACCCATTCACCGCGTTGAGTACATATACGCATTGGCCTCATCATCTTGGTAGCAGGGTCGTACTGCATGGTGGTTTCGTACTTCAGACACGGATATTTTTGTTCGTATCTGACAATAAAGGTGATAGTGAATGCTAGACACAAGAATAATGTGACACTAGCTATTATTTTTGCCTTTTGGCTGTGGTAGTCCACGAGTATCCACGTGAGATACAACATGAATACCGTTAAGAGAAGCCATGCGCAGATTGTAAGGAATAGCATCATGGTGGTGGAAACCTCATAGACATGTCGAAGAGGAAATAGGCAAAGCACAGTAAAACACTTGTTATAGCAAGCACTCCAGCTGATGTGAGCAAGAAGTTCTGTTCTTTTGTATTCCGTGTGTATACACCGATCACAGAAAAAATGAGTGCCGTAACCATAGCTACTATGGCAGCGGTGAGCAGTACAAGTAGTATTGTGCAGTCTGACATACTACATGTGCTCCGCAATTTGCACTGTGAGTGCGTTCCAGTTGGTATCGAAATCAGCCATAGCCTCAGCTGGTGTATCTCCATAACCGTTCATGATTGCGCCGTATTGAGCACACCATTTGTTATCGACGATATAGAGTTCTGGCTTGAACAGGACTGAAGGGCGTTGAAGCGAGTTCGCTACCTCCATAGCCAGTTCTTGTATGGCAGCTCCAGCGATAGTAGCTGTGTGGTCAATGGCTGAGTTGTGGATGGCGTCACTAACCGCTGACCCAATGTCACAGTTGAATAGTTTTTTGAGTACTGCGTCGTAGGTAGCTTGGTAGATGTCGCTCATGTTTGAAGTCTCAGTAGGTAGGCGTGGGTAATTTCTATAGCTACAAGGGCTGATGCGAATTTTGCACAGTTGGTCATATGTAGCAATGTTGGGTAGCTGGGAGCCAAACCTTTCCATAGTAGAGGAATGAAATAGTAATAGGCGTAGAACATGGCTACCCAGCAAGCGAAGATCAGTAGGTCTATGAATGTTATTTCCATCATGTTGCTGTCCTCAGAGCTGTGCAACGCAAGCACGTACATGTCTTGATGTCCTGCCGCGTTCGACGGCAGAACACTGGGACATGAGCTGGAAGCTTGAGTGGTTGGTTGGGTAGAGGAAGAGTGCGTTGGGTCATAGTGGCTTCGATATTGGATGTTTGTTGCGTTTGTCTGCGGGTCGTGTGTCACCAAACCAGCCTTTGTAATAGGTGCCAGATTGGATGTAACCGAGTGATCCTTTACAGAGTGTGATGCCGAGTGAGCAGAAGAGAGCGGCGATGACAGCACTGAAACCACCGATGGCAGTTCCCCAGTGCATGGCGAACATGAGTGATGACATTATGATATCAAGTACCCAAGCATGGCCCAATAATTGCAAGACGAGCATCCGAGGGCAACGAATCAGAGTGATGAAGATACCTAGTGCGCGGAAGAAGCCGAGAAAAAGGGCTGAGAGAAGCATGGTTGTGACCTCTGTGGCTGAGCAGGAGCTTGATAGAGACGTTTTCAGCTGTTGGAGCTACGATGGTAGCGGGTAGGGGCTAAAAACGCAGGAAGGTGGCTTGTAGGCGTTTGTTACGATGTTACGAAATTTTAAGGCTTGTTACGGAATTTTATTAAAAACGTAACAAGGTTCAAAGCCCCGTGCTAGAGCGGCTGCATTGTTGCACGGATTGTCCGTTACGATGTTACGATCTTTGAACTTGTTTTACAGAAATAAAAAAAGTTGTGAAGGACTAAATTTTTTCTGTAATACAGTTTCTACTTCGTATTTCGTTAATATCGTAACAAATATAGAATATATAGGCTGAAAGCCCCGAAATAGAGCTGTTGAGGAGTTGTTACGAAGTTGATGGGGATATGGGTGAAGATCGTAACAACGTAACCGCATGGTGGGAGGTGAGTTAGACTATATTTTTAGGTCATGTAGACCGAGTGGTCTACATGGTTGAATGTCAATGATTACAAGAACTTACAAGTGCCTTTGAAAGTTTCTTGTGTCATTTGCTCTACAACTTGGATTCCTTTCATCATGGACTCTGCAAGCAGTTGTGTCGTGCTTGAAGCTTCGTTAGCGTTACGCGAAGACTCTTGGAGCGCAATCATGAAGATTGCAACGGTTGAGCTGTGCATCTGCAGGTTGACAGAAGTGACATGTGTGTTCGCTTCTTCTACGAACCCTTTGTCTTTTTGTTCTCGCTCGCGTTGTGTCGTAGCGATAACAGTCAGAGCGATATCGTGCTCATCCGCTGCGGCTTTGAGCTGGTTGATGAGAGGAAGTACGTGCTCTTTGTAAGCAGCTGTGTTGTTAAAGCTTACTGGTACTGTATCGCCAACTTTAAGTGTCATGGTGTAGTGCTCCTAAGTGCTTGATTTTTAAGGCATCCCATAAGGCCCTGGGTTTTGCGGAAACGAGCCACCTACACAGAAGCGTGTAAGTGGCTCGGCGTGTTACATGTCCAGCTCGGACTTGTGTTGCTGGATGAACTTGGTCAGTGAAGCCTCCAGGTCATTCAGCGTGTTCTTGCCAGCAGCGGTGTCGCTGACTGCCAAGCTACGCAGCACTGCGGACTTGCTGTCGCTGAACTTCATAGCGCGAGACAAATCACGGTCGTACTGGTTGGCTGCGCCGTCGATGGCCTTGCAGAAAATTGCAAAGCGGATATTCAGCGGCAGGTCGTCGAACTGAGCGTCCTCGTCTGCGCCGTTACCACCGCATTCTTCGAGGAAGGTCATAGCCAGTGGTGTCATGTCTGCATTGCGTGCAGCTGACTTGGCCTGCTCCTTCTCCTTTCGTTCAAGCAGCTTCTCGACGGACTCGCCGCTGATTTCCGCAAGCGCTTTAATTATCTCACTCTCGCTATCAACCTCAGCGCCCTGTGGTGCGGACATGAGCCTGAATGCATCAGGTATTGTCATCGGAGCGAAGAACTCTTCCTCGCTCAGCCTGTCAGCCAGTGAGTAGTACAATGCCATCAAACTTTGCATTGTGTCCTCAAGCGGCTCAGCAGCTTTGCCGGTGTCGTTGAACCAGCTGGCAGCTTGGCGAGCAGCGTCACGAGCAGCGTGCATGTCGTTGTAGCCGTCGATGCCGTTGCCGATAGTACGAACTGCGATGTTGGCCAGACGCAGAGCGATGCCGCGAGCACGCATGAGCGCAGAGTTGGCAGTTGAGCGCAGAGCTGATTTACCTACGCCGTTGTTGGCTTCGAGTGCGGTTTCGATGTACATAGTTTGAATCTCCATTGATTTGCCGGAAGTGGCACACAATGAAAAAAGCCCTACGCCTCCGGCGTAGGGCTTGGTGGTTAGCTGTTTACTGAATAAAAATGCATCTCTACGTGAAGATGCGTAATAAATCGTCTGCCCTCTGTTATGAATGAGCAAGTATCAATGACGAGTGAAGCTTCGCCGCTTGTATCGCTAGTGAACTCGCCTTGGACAAGACCGCCTTCGTATACGTAGTCAAAGACAGTTGCATTGATGATGCTGTTGTTAAAAGACAGCTGCGGACGGTGTGTGAGAGTAGCGAACATAGCGATGCTCCTGCGTTGTGGGTTCACGCAGGCTAAGCGCTCAGCCTTTCGGCTGAGCGCTTGGTGGTTAAGCTGTCTTGGCAGCGCGTGGCTTGCGTGTCTGCTTCGGCTTGTCAGCTGTCATGACAGCGAACGCCTTGGCGCAGGCAGCTGGGTCTTCGCGCAGAATCTCCTTGAACTTGGAGACGATCTGACGCTCAGCCTTACGCTGTTGAGCAGACTCAACGACGCCGTTCTTGGCAGCTGCGATGTCTGCGACGATTGCTTTGCCAAGGTTTTTGAATGCAGTGAAAGTAGCCATGAGGTAAATCTCCGATGTTTGTGGCCGAAAGTGGCACACAACGACAAAGCTCCCAGCCTCCGGCTGGGAGACTGAGAGCTTAGTTGTCAGGTAGAAGGGTTGAGCATCTTGCTGAGCTTGGCGTTCAGGTAGTTGAGCGCAGCGACACGCTGCTTCTCGTCTGTCATGCTGAGCGCCAGAGAGTGTGACTCGATGAGCGCAACGACGTGCTTGTTGAATTGCTTGGATGCTTCGACCATCTGGCTAGAAGTGCTCATGACTGTGCCTCCACGATGATGTACTCATTGATGGCTAAGCAGAAGCGACAGCCATGGACGTAGAGCATGAGTGCTTCGGTCTTGATGGTGAAGCCGTTGTGTGTAGCGAGCTTGGTCTCGATGACGAACATGATGTATTTCCTTATGTATGAAGAAGACATAAGAAGAAGGAGGCATCATGCTCTGCATGATGCTTGGATGATAAGTAGTAGGTAGCTGGCTGACGCAGGGCTTGGTAGCTGAGGGCTTGGTAGCTGGGAGGATGAGTGACCGGGGGGCGGTAAGAATCCTTTTTGCCTCTGCGCTGATGCGAAACGAAACGTTCGGCGGCTTAGCGCAGAGGGGGAGGTACTACTCACATACCTCCTCCCTCAGTTTTTCCGCTACTCCACTTCTGAGTAGCAAAGTTATTCTGCACTACCCCCCCCCCCCCCCCCCCCCCCCCCCCCCCACACCAAAACTCACTCAACTAATCTCAACAACACACACCAACACACCCTCT
>Ga0102829_1000006_pt1 | contig 63505 bp, 83 predicted proteins | sample ColrivemetaGS575_FD_84510 | JGI IMG/M metagenome (GOLD analysis project Ga0102829, IMG submission 84510) | Estuarine microbial communities from the Columbia River estuary - Freshwater metaG S.575 | ecosystem: Environmental > Aquatic > Marine > Intertidal zone > Estuary | place: USA: Columbia... | reverse complement strand
TACTTATATGACAATATATAAACAGAGAAAGTCTTGGCAAGATGAAATAGATACTTGCCCTTTTACTGTTAGAGCAAAAGACGAAGGAGAAGATTCAAGAGCGCAATCCGAAACGATAATGAAAATAATCAAGTTGTTACCTGACTTAGATAGCGACTTAGAAAAGTTATACATCAAGATGACTACTGACGAGAAAACAGAAGTAGAGAGAGTAAAAGCAGGAGAGGCAGAAAACATTTTAGCTAAACACTTAGAAGCTAATGGCAAAAAAGCATAACAGTATAGAGTTATTCGGAACAAGCGGAGAACCTGATGACAATGGGAATATAAAGAACTTATTCTACGAGTGTCCAGAACCATTTGAACCTGTATATAATAAAGACTTACCAAAGAAACAACAAAAGTGGGAAAGACCTAAAGACCCTAACTTTAGCCACATGACTGTTGAGGAGAAGCAGAACTATCAGCTAAAGGAATTATTTAGATTAGAGAACGGTTTCCACTTTTATAATAATGGAGAGTTGGTATATCTTACTGGTTCTCATTACGGATTCTTAAAGCACTGGGATTTAGGAGGAGGAGTGTATCCTAGCTACAGATGGGCTCACGCTCAAATGGCTCTAATGCAAGACCTTTGCAAGAAAGACGACAACTGTTACGGACTAGTTGCCTACACACAAAAGCGTTACGGTAAGTCAGAAATGATTCCGTCACGAATGTTATTCGACAGTTTACTAAGACCAAAGGCAAGTTACTTCTTACAGGCTACAAAAGACGATAAGGCTCAGGCTTTGTTTCAAAGAACATTAAATGCATTCTTATCATTAAATAATTCACTTCCTTACATTTACCAACACACTTACAAAAACGATAGCATATTCTTTAAACAGAATCAAACTATTAAAAGAAGTTCAGACAAAGTTACATTTAAGGACGGTAACTTTACAAGGATAGAAGCACTACCCAGTAAGATAACAAGTATACAGGGAGAGAGAGTAACAGAATTCTTCTTAGATGAGTTTGCTAGTCAGGAACTTATGGATATGGAGCAGTTATTTGGAACACTAATAGCACAGTGTACCGAGGGAACTAGAGATATTATCGGTAAGATTTGGCTAGTATCAACTGTGGAGAATGGTTCGGCTAAGGCAGTTCCTTTTAGCAAAGAGCTATGGTACGACAGCAATCCTTTTGAAAGAGATTTAAACGGCAGGACAAAGAGCGGACTATACAGGATGCTAATTCCTTACTATAAATCCGACCCTTCATTTATTGACGAGTATGGAAATCCTAAAGAAGAAGAAGCTAGACAATTCTTTACCAATATGTGTGCTGGAGCGAGCGACTCAAAGAAGGCTTTACTAAAGAGACAGTTTCCTGAGAAGATAGACGATATTTTTGATGTAAATAGAGGCGGAGGACTAGAAATAGATGTAATTGAGATACTTAGACAAAGAGAGAAGCAACTCAAGGGAACTCCTCAACCAATGTATAAGATTCTCAAGAACTCAGCTACAAAAGAAGTTGACGTAACGCCAATGGCAAAGGGAGAAGATGAAAATGAGCTAGCTGTGCAAATATTTGAGCATCCACAGGAACATCATTTATATCGTGCAGGGCTAGATGCTACTAGTACGGATACTAACAGTACAAACAAGAACAATGATGGTTCTGAAAAAGGAAAGGCTAAATCTAAGTATGCTTTAGTAATACAAAGAATAACAGGAGCTAATCAATACATAGACGTTGCTAATATCTGCATACGCCCAGACAAGAGAGCTATGGTAGAGAAGACTGCTTTGTGGTTATGTATGTACTATAATAAATTTGGAGGGCTTAGAGCTTATCCAGAGAGGAACGCAAGTGCTGGTAGTACTATTTCAGATTTATTTGAGACCGAGGGGCAGCAAAGATTATTAATTCGTCAGCTAACAAAACACAATACAGAAAAGCTATTAGAAAAATCTACTAATGCGTACGGAATCTATATCGATGGAAATAATAAGGTGTATAGAACTTCTGTAATGAATAAGTACTTAAGACTGTACGGACATCAAATCAATTCATTAAGAATAGTTCAAGACTTACTAATCTATGGTTCAGCTAACTCCGATTTAAGTGATGCTTACGGAGTAGGATGTATGGCGTGTGGAAACTTCGACCCAGAGACTCAGCAAGAAGTTAAAAAGAAGACAAGGAGACCTACTATACTTAGTAAAATAGAAAATGGCGTAACTATTTGGTACGAACTAGAGAGTGGTAAACCTATAGAAGCCTAAAAAAATTTTGTAATTCATTTAAATATGTTAATTTTGTAGTATATATGCAATTAGATATTAATACATACCCTGCGGTTCAACCCTTACAAACAGTTGAAAACGAAAAGTGGGATGACGAAAATTACTGGAGACAGAATGTTCGTTGGGTTTGTTCTATGTATAATCAATTGGTAGTAACACCTCAATTAATTGGACTTCCTAACCAAGACCCTTTTTACGGTCTTCAGAACAGATATGTTCCACAATATGTAAAGTACGCTAGATACGTTTTTGGATGGCAGTACGGAACTTCTTACGAGCTAACAGCAAAGGACGGAAACAACAACAATACTCAAATTCCTTTGTATAGAGGTAAGGATATTATTGCCTTATTTAATTACTTTAGAGGCAAGTTCGGATATTTAATTAAACCTATTCCAGATATTATGCAGGCTGGATGTATAGCTGGCGATGCTTTAAGCAGAAAGACTACAGAAAAGAATGTAATGAAGTACATGATGGACGGTAGAAACTTCTTAAAACAACAACAACTATTAGGCAACATTCAAGTAGAGGCAGGAACAGATTTAGACATTACAGACGAACAAGATATAGAGGCTCTATACACAAACTTCGTAGAGGCAAGTGAGAAGACTTATGTTAAGTTTGGTAAGAGTTTCTACATCTCAAACGAGTGCTACGACCAATTTATAAAAGGAGCTCAATACTGTTTTATCGGAGGAAGAGCAACATCATTCATCACAGAAAGAAATGGTAAGGTATATATGGATTTAGTTCCACCTGAGTACGCTGTTGTTGACATGAATAAGAATGATGACCAACATAGAGATGATGATTATGCTGGACAAATTAAACCATATTCAGTATCTGATGTTGTTTCTAAATGGAAGTTAACTCAAGAAGAGGCTGAAGACCTTGAAAGAATTGCAAGAGATGGAACAAGTCAAGCCCCTTATGTAACAGGATGGGTTAACTTTAACTGGTACAGTAATTATAATGGTGTGCCTAAAGTTTGGGTAGCAGAAAAAGTACAGTGGCAATCAATTACTTATGTTGACAAAGTCCCTGTATCTTGCATAAGAGAGGCTACATTAATTGGTAATAAGTACTTAAAAGACCAAAAGATTGTTCCTAACTCTATATTAGACAAAAGAGATAAAAGAAGAAAGAGATTGAGCTATATTACTTGTACTCCTAATACAATTCTAGGTGCAAACCAAGGTGTAATTGGTATGGTAAGTGATATGCAGGATATTAAGGATAGTTTAATTACTATGATGCTTAACTCTGTAGCTAGAAGTATAGGCAAAGCAATATATATTGACACAGCTCAACTTCCTGAGGGAATGAGAAGTCCTGAGTTTTTATCACAGCTAAAACAAAATGGTGTGATTGCAGCTAACAGGTCTGAAATTGATGCTGACCAGAAAATGAACCCTCTAATCGAGGTAATGGACTTAACACTAGACCCTAATATTAACTCACTCTTAAATCAAGTAGCGTACTTTGACAATGCAATAGCAGATGTTTTAAATATGCCTAAGAATGTAAGACTAGGAAGCGGTTCATATCAATCAGAAGGACAGAGAACTAGTAACGCTGAGAATAGTGATACAGGTAATCAGTGGTTGTACGGAAGTTTAACTAAGTGGATTGAGAATAATATAGAATTTGCTGCTGACTTATGGATTAAGATAGCTGCCGAGGGTGGTGAAGACATAGCTGTTATGGTAGGTGATACTATGGCTGAGATGCTAACCAATAAAGAAATTCAAGACTGTTACGATAGTGACTATAAGATGTACTTAAACTTTGACAATACCGTAACTCAAGAAGCCAAGGTAACCTTACAAGGAATGGCAGTACAAGAGGCTGGTGTTAACCCTGATGCTAAGTTAGAGTTCTTAAATATATTAGAACTTAAAACTATTTCTGGAATGAAGAGCTACTTACAGAACGAGAAACGTAAGAGACAACAAAGAGAAGACGCAGCTATCAGACAACAGCAAGAAGCAGCAGCGGCTAACTCACAGATGCAGGCAGAAGCTCAACAGAACATAGCAGCACAGCAAGCAAATGCTTCTCTAGAGAATTCAGCAATGAATAACAATGCGAAGCAAGAGGAGATGATGTTGCAGAATGAAATGAATAATGCACAACCACCACAACAATAGAAAAAATAAAAACACACAAATAAATAATAAATAAAAAAAAAACAATGGATAAGAAAGCACACGTTGAAGTCTACAAACTTCGCACAATTGAGAGATGTGAGACATCGCCTCAAATTAAGTTAATGAGTATGAACAACTCAAAAAATATGTATGAATACCTAGCTAATATTGATGGTACATATCAATCTTTTTTAGGCTTCCCACAGGAAGAGCATTTGAGAGAAATTGTTGCATTCTACCCTAATATGCCAACAGACCAAAAAGGTTCTAGGTACATTTGGGAATACAGTTTAGAGGTTGCTACAGATGAATACTTGTTATTCTTAGAGCAAAATCCTACAGTAGACAGATTAAGCGTTGTAAATTACAAGAATAATAAGTCTATAGTTCAGTTATTAAAGAGCCACAGACAAGTTATTTGGAAAGATGGCGGAAGAGAAAATAAGAATAACAATATTAAGAGTGACGTAGTTATTTTTGAATTAGTTAATACAACTGAAATTACAAGTGTAAAAACTAAATTAGAGAAATTAGCTATCGAGGCAAGTGCTAAAATTAACTTCTGGAGCGAGTTTGATAGTAAAACTTATTTAAACTTCTGTTACTTATGGGGTGTTCAAGGAATTGAGACTTTTACAAAAGAAGCTTTATTTAGTTCTATGATTAATAGCGTAAAAAGTAATTTGGATAAGTATAGAGAAGTAATAGGTTGGTTAGATAACGAAACTAGAATCTATATCAGTATGGGTCTAGCTACCTTATTAAAAGATGAGAGCAAGAAGACTATCATAACAAAAGATGGTAATTACTATACCTTTAATAAGGAGTTAGCAGGAGTTACTATAGACGAGGTAGTTAATTACTTTACTACTCATCCTCAATCATATAGGTTATTAAAGAACTTATTAGATGTTAAGGATAATATAGATGTTGAATTGCCTAGCGCACCAAAAGTGTCAATGGACAAGAACGAAATAACTCCAGCTATTTCACTTGCTGAACAGGAAAAAGAAAAGGAGAAGCACATTGCTGAAATTGAGCGTAAGTTAACTCAAGTAAAAGAAGGCAAGAATGTAATGGGTGAGAAAGAAAAAGGAAGATTTCCTTTGATAGATAACGTGTTGATTACCACTACAGACGTGTTGGCTCAATTGGCTAGTACTGAAATAGTTGTTAAACATGGCTTACAAACTCATTACTGGGCTAAAGCAAAAGAATACAAACTAACAAATTAAAAAATAAAAAATGAATAACGAGATAGGTTTATTTGACACGATAAGTGCGGATTATATAGTAGCAGGTGTAAAGATGGAGTTAGACTTGACTTCAACTACTACCCAAGACTTTTACTTAGAAAATAAAGTAAATGAGGGGATAGGAGCTTTACGCAGTGCATACACATTAATTCCAAGTATTGCTGTATTAAATATAGACCCTGATACGTTTTCAGCAAAACTACCTAAAGGCTTTGTTAGGCTAGTAGGTAAGAACTCAGTAAGAATATTAGATAACACAAGGAATCAGAGTGACAATGGGACGGTTGTATTAGGTACGACCTCTCCCATTGGTAACTCGAACGGTTTCTTTAAGGGAGATTTAGCTATTAACTTTACCGCACAGGTAGTTGATGGTTACTTGTACTTTGGTAGTGCTATTACACAGACAATGTGTGAAATAAGTTATATTGGAACGAACATAGATGCAAACGGAGAATTAAAGATACCAGCCTTGGCTTACAGACCTTTATTAGCTTTTGTTTGTTCTGAATGGCTATTTAAAAACAATGACCCTAAGAGTCAAAAATGGGATTTAAGATGGAAGCAAGGTAAGAGCTGGTTCAAGGGAATAATGGCTCAACCTGATGCTATGGAAGCACAATTATTAGGATACATGAATAACCATATGCCTACCTACGGTCAAGGCGGTTATTGGATGTTCTAAAGCTTTAAGAAATTATTTTTATATCTAGTAAGGCTTCCTTTTATTATGGAGGTCTTATCTAAACCTAGAAGAGCACATAACTCAAATAGCTCTACAACCTCACGTTGGGTACACCTAAAATTTATTATGGAACTTCCGTTCTTAGAGTTATTAAGAACCTTGATGCATTGCTCACTTAATTTTTGACTAGGGAGGTTTGCAATTCTCTCTAACAACCTAATATCTATCGTTTTATCCATTAAATGTTTTACCTATATGTAAAACACAAAGGTAGTTATAATTTTATATAAACAAATATAAATATAATCTTTGCAAGAGAAAAAAACATTAATACAATAAACATTATGGAAGAAAGAGTATTAGACGCAATGGAGCAGTTGCGCCATGACGAGCTAAATGCAGCACTAGGTGGTGTAAAGAAGCAAGAAGAACAAGACGCAGCAACTGAGTTATTAAACTCACAGAATGCAGAAGCAGAACAAAAAAGATTAGACGCAGTAGCAGCTGAAAACTCAGAAGAAGATAAAACTGATGAATCAGCAGCAGAAGAAGTCGTAGAATTATCGTTCATTGAAAAATTAAATGCAGACCCAGCAGTAGAAGCTACTGAAACTGAAAATGTATCTGAATCTATTAAAGCTCAATTAGAGGCTTACGAAGCACTAAAGAAGCAAGTAGAAGAGCAAGAGAACTCAGACGTAGCTAAATTACTAAAGAGTGGTTTAACATTACAACAAATTGCAGATGGCATAAAGAAGATAGATTACTCTAGCCACTCTATAGAAGACTTAATAAAGTTAGAACTAGAGAAGGAAGGAATAACAGGAGACGACTTAGAAACAGCTCTAGACGAAGAAGTTTCTAATTACAACTCACTATCAATATTAGCAAGAGCAAAGTATGATTCAGCTTTAAAGGCTAATTATAAATCAGAAGTTGTAGTTGACGATGCAATAAAGCTATTAAACGACAAACTAAATGAGAATGCTAGTGTCTTAGACCCTAAACAAAAACAATTAGCGATTGAGGCAATGGCTAAAGAAGACTTAGGAGCTGTAGACCAAGTATTTGATACCTTAAGAAAGCAGAACTACGAAGTTAATAACGATGTAGTAGCAGCCATAAAAGAAAGATATAACCCTATAATGGCTGAGTTATATGTAACAAAAGAAGGTGGTTTTGACGTAAAGAAATTTATTGAAGAGAGCTACACTTTGAAGTATCATAAACAAGAAAAAGAATCGGCAGTAGCAGCCGCAGAGAAAAGAGCCTATGATAAGGCTAAAAAAGAATTTGCTAACCCCGATATGAGTAGTAGAGGTGGAGGAGCAACAGGAACTGGGAAGTCGGTTGAACAACAACTTGAAGAACAGGAAATGAAAAGATTTAAAGGACAATAATAACAACAAAAACAAATAATAATAAATAAAAAAAACAATGAGTAATCAAACAATTATCAATGGTAATACCTCAAGTGTCAATATTTTTGATGCTTTGAATTTAACTCCACGTCAAATTGAACGCCAAACTGTTATGACACAGCCTGCGTACGCAATGGGACAAGCTAAAATTCCTTTAGCTATGAGCAACTACGGTGAATCATCAGCTTTCAAATCTGGTTCTAGAACTTGGGATATCCCTCGTATGAACAACCAATTCAAAAAGGCTAATGTTCAAAGTGCTACAGGTTCAGGAACTTCTGTATTACAAGTAACTTTAACTGACCCTATTTTTAGTGCAATCCCTGCTGGAACTTTAGTTCAAGACCCTACAAGTGGTACTTACGCTACAGTATCTAACACAGCTAACGGTCAATTAACTTTAGTTTATGATACAAACTCAAACTCTAGTGGAACTACTTTTGCTGCTACAGATTTTGCAACAGGTAACTTAATCTCTCCTAGAGGTGTAGTAGGTAATATTTCAACTCGTCAAGAGGTAGAAGGTACTTACACAATTCCAGAAGTTGATACTTACCAAATTGGTTCATGGGACAAAACTTGTACAATGTCTTTAGAGGAATTAAAAACTCAAACTTACATTGCTTCAGTTGATGGCACAGACTACTACGCTAAGAACAAACAATTAGAAGTATTAAACGAGTTCTACACTTCGTACTATGCTTTCTTATATTCTGATGCAAAAGGTGTAACTAGTGCTACTAGCCCTCGCTCTCCTTCTTTAATCAACCAAATCAAAACTTTTGCTCCTAACAACATCGTAATGAAGTCACAAGCTGACATCACATTATCAGAGTTCGAAAGCACTGCAAAAGAATTTGTTCGTAATGGTTCATTAAACTCAAACGAAATATTAGTATTTGGTGGTTTAGACTACTTATCTAATATGTACAACATCTTACGTCCTTACATCTTAACAGCTGGTAAAGACAACGTATTAGGTGGAGACTTAGTAAAAGGTTTAGACGTACAGTACTACCAAGCTTTTGGTTTAACTTTCAAATTCGTATTGGATATGTTTGTTGAAAACCAAAACATCTGGGGTAGAACTCGTACAAACTCAGCTATGTGGGTTGATGCTTCTAAAGTTCAATTACAAAACGGTTCTATGGCAGCTCCAATCTACAAAGTGTATAAAGCAGTAGACGGCTTACACGCTTGGAACATCAATGGCGGTAGCGATATCAACGGTAACTTGGTTAAAACAGGTTCTACTGGTCAGTTAGCTGCTTCTACTCAATTCCATATGGAAGGTTCTTATATCATTGCTAACCCTAAAGCAGCTTTATATCACTCATTTTAATTAATAATAATAGCACTTGGGTTCTTCCTGAGTGCTATTTAATCAAAAACATAAAAATAAATAATAAAAAAATAAAAAAATGATATCAAATATTTCAGTTTTAAATACAGTTAAGGACAATGCAGCAGACTTTTTTGTTGATGCAGACGGATTCCTTAACATTACAGGATGCCCTAAAATAAAGGCTAAAACAGCTAAGGTTAACACTACAGCTATTGTTGCATCAACTCCAGCTGTTAATACAGTTACTTTCACAGCAGTAAATAGCTACACTTATAACTTTAGGGTTACAGGTTACGATGCTACTAACACTTTAGTAACTTTAACTATGGCTTACACTTCTCCTTCTTCTGGAGCTACAGCAACTACAATTGCTACAGCTATAGCAGCTAGAATTAACGCTAGTCCTATTGCTGCTCAATTCGCATCAGTAGTAGGTGGTGCAACTTTAGTTTTAACAGGTACATCTGCTAACCCATTAATCTCTTTCCAAAACTTTAGTGCTGACCCTAATATTGCAGTAGTAATAACTACAGCTGGTATTGAAGCTCAAGGTTTAGGTTCAGATTTATTGCTTGCTTATGGTGGATTTGTAGGTGGAAGCTCAATTGTTGCAGCAAACTCTTACACTCAACACGAGATTACTTTAAACCCTGATATTATCAATGCTGGACAAGCTGCATACGAAACAGGTTTAACTACTTACATCGTATTGGTTAACGCTTCTGCTGTAACAGGCGGAATAGATAACGTAGCAATCAATATTGATTTAATCAACAATGCTAATTACGGTACAGTTGCATTATTAAAAGCTAATTACAGAGCAATAGTGGCTGACGGCTTGTCTAGCACAGCAGCAATAACAACTGGTGCGGCAATTACGTTAGCAGCAGCAGCAACTGCAACAGTAACAGGCTCTATCACAGGAACTACAATGACGGTTACTGCTGTAACAACTGCACTAATTGTAAAAGGTATGACAATAACTGGAACTGGAGTAACAGCAAGTACAGCTGTTCTAGGTCAGTTAACAGGAACAATAGGCGGTATAGGTACTTACTTAGTAGACAGAGCTTCATCGGCTACATCGACAACTTTAACAGGTACATCAGGTACAGCAGCAACAACAGCTAATTTGGGAGTTCAAAGTGGTGATTATTTTGTATCAACAACAGCATCAGCTACATTACCTTTCAATGCATTTACAAGTACAAAAGTAACTGGCGTAACTTCACTTACAGCAGGTTTTGGTACAGGAGTAACAGCAGCAGCAGCAACAACAGCTGTATTTAAATACATCGCAGTAAGAAATATTGCTAACTAGTATATAGTTAACATATAACAAGAAACTTTCCATGTGTTTTCTTCGCAATTAAGCCCCCTAAAAAGGGCTTTTTTGTTTTTATAAAAAAATAATAGTACAATATAAAAAATAAATATATTACATTTGTAGAAACAATATTAAAACAAAACAAAACAAAATGTCAAACATACCTTACCTAAGACAATTAGACGATAATTCAACAGTTATCGCAAAAGATTTAACAGCTATGGCTACGGCTTTATCTACAATACCTGCTTCATTTAATATTTATACTTTATATGAAAGTGGTGTAATTTATGATTTTGGGTCATCAAATGCACAATCACAAGTTCCGTATCCTATTACTTTTTCAAATGTAGTTGTAAATATAATTGGGCTTGGTGAACCAACTAGATATAAAAGTCTCACTTTAGGACAAAGAAGTATTGCTCAAATAAAAAATGCAAATTTATTGACAAATCTTGAAGATGTAGGAACTTTAAGCGCTTTAATTTTGCACTCAAATTCTTTAACTGCAATTGAAATAAATAGTTTATTTGCTCAACTTCCAAAAACAACTAAAACAGCTACTATAAATATTAGTAATAATTCTGGTACTGCAACTTGTAATACAAGTATAGCAACAAGTAAAGGATATACAGTAATAATTTAGTATGAAGTTATTTTCAGTAGCAATAGGAAATCAATATGAATTAGAATCAGAGCGTTTAAAGCGTACTATTTCTAATAATATTGAAGTTTTTACTAAAGCAAATAGAAAATATATTGAAATAAGTAGTGACCCTCTTATAAATGGGTTGTGGCATAAATGTAATTTTGCTAATTATATAGATAAAACTAAAGAACCTGTTGTTTTTATGGATGCTGATATGTTTACACTAACAAAAAATCCTTTTGAAACATTTAGTGTAAAAGAAAGTACTGAATTTGCTTATGTACCATACATAGGGAAATGGTATCTTCCTGATACTATTAGACAAGATGCTTTTGATTTTCATGGGCATAAGATTAATAGTGGTTTTATGTATTTTAAAAATTTAGAAATTGCTAAAGATATTTGTAATCAATGGCAATATGAATATCTTGAAAGAGAAAAATTATATAATGTTTATAAAGGGATTTCAAAAGATGAATATGACGAGTGGGCTTTAATGATAGCTCTTATGAAAAAAAATTACAATATAGAGTTACTTGATAGTAAATGGAATAATTGGGAACTTAAAACAGAAGATGAAATTAAAGCATCAGATTCAGTATTTTTTCAATCACATAATTTTTTATACTTATAAATAAATAATACAAATAGCCCTTCTGCAAATGCTAGAGGGGCTTTTTTGTTTGTTAAAAATCGTATATTTGTACCATGAAATCGCCATATGTAATTACAATATTTTCTAGAGCTAATATAAGCACAACTCTACTTAACTTATCTATCTTTGTCTCAAGTATTGATAATTTAAGCGGATTAACAATATTAGACTCAATTACAGGGACTAAGGGGATACTTAGCTTCATCGGTAACGGTGTTTATTCGTGTCAATTTATTGAAAATAGTAGCGGAAGACAATCATTTATAGCAAACGATTTCTCGACCCCAGAGTGCATATTTTTTTAGTAAAGAGAATATAAATTATTTTTGTAACTTTGTAGTATGACTGGTGCAGATATTAAACGCATATTTTACTCAAAATATGATGAAATTACAAATGGTGTTATAAGCAATACAAGACTTAACGACCAATTCCTTCAGGCGACAACTGAATACTTTATGCCTTTACTAAGAGAGTACGGTAGAACTGGTGCAATAAATGATGAGTTAAGATGCTTACAAACGACTGTGACCGTAACAAGTCCTGCTAACTACTTAATTGCATTCTCATCAATGCCATCATACCAAAGTTTAACTAGTATAGAGACTACCTACACTGAAAATGGGCAAACATATGTAAAGACAGCTACACAACTACCGTACAACGCTATGAACAAGAGTTATAGTGATGGTAAGGTATACGCTCCTAGATATGAAATTATGGGAACTAATGTAAGAATATATCCAAAATCAGGGACTCTGTCCAAAGTAGATATTGAGTACCTTACCACTCCTCCTGTTATTGACGTGACAAGTGCTACCCAGTTGACATACAGCGACCAGAACGTATCAGGAATAATAGATAAGGTAATGAGTATATACGCATCTTCTTTAGGAGATATGGAAGCTTACAACGTAGCAGAGAGAAGCGAAGTTCAAAACACAAATACAGCACCTAGGAGATAAATAAAATGACTTTATACGAAATAACAGAAACTCTAATAAGAGCAGCAAACGGAGGTAATTTCTCCTCAGATATGAAATGGGATATTCCCTACATCGAAAGTATAGTACATCAAGTTAGGGAGCAGGCTATAATAATTTCGTATAATGGTAATCAAGCTACTGGTGCTAATAAGACTATATCGCCAGATTGGTTGCAGAAGAATACCTACACATCTTTTACTAAAGTAGAAAATGAAAAAGAGCCATCTTATTTAACTACATCAGCACTACCTGTAGTAAGAGTTAACTCTAATCAAACAGGGGTAGCATACCAAGGAACAGCAGGAGCAACACAGAAATTCTACGAGGCACTTACTAAAGGACAAATCAACACTTGGTACACACAAGGATTCTTTAAGAGTAATAAGAGAGTGGCTATACTAAGAACAGGCGAAAAGATGGAAATATATGGCAACACTTTATTGTCTTCTATAAGCGAAGAGGCTATGTATCAAAGACCTGATTTAGTGGCTGGATGGAATTACGATACAAGTAGATACCCGATAAACGAAGGTTTAGTACCAATGATGAAAATGTTATTTGTACAACAAGTTAGACCTGAGATGATGGTAGGTAAAGATAATGTGTCAGATAGAACAATAACTCCATAAAATCCTTAAGCATAATATCAAAATAAAATAGTATTTTTGTGGTCATGGCACAGGACACCACAATTAACTCTTTTGAGGGCGGCTTAAATAAAGACGTAGCCCTAGTATCTTTACCTTCTAATCAATATGACGAGGCTAATGATGTAGAATTTATATCTGATGAAATAGGCAAATTAACGACTCTAGAAGCTAAAAAGGGTACAGGACTTGCTAAGACCACTGTTCCTAATGCAACTCCTCAATTACAGATATGGAGAGTTAAAACTTATAGCGATGCTACTCAAATAGCTTTACCAGATTATGCCAGTACTCAAACTTTTTTTCTAGACCAATTAGATGGTTTAGCACCTATAAGTGTAACTATAGGAGCTGGTGATAATGCTTATTTTGTGTCTACATTAAATGCCGCATTTGCTTCTGCTGGTGTTTCGGCAACAGTAGCGTCAATAACCTTATCAGAATTATATACAACCATCACTTTTAACGGACTATACTCTTACAAAGAATTAAGACAAAGAGTTACATTTGCAACAAGTGGAACTATAATAAATGTAATACCAACACTTATTCAGGAAAAAATTACTACAGAAACTCAATTAGAACCCATAGCTTATGTTAACAGTCAAAACTTGGGTTTTGTATTAAGTGTAAGCGAAGATAATACTATAACCGAGATTGGAGTAGCAGACGAAGATAATAATTGGGCTTATACAAGATTATTAAGAACAAAGAACTTCATAGTAAGCAAAAACCATCCAATTGAAATGTTAGTAGAACAGCAAAACGATGGTGTCTATACTCTCTATTTTACTGACAATACTATCAAAGACAAATGTATATATATACCACCTGCCTTAACTCAAGATTGCTGTCTAACATATACACCTACTAATATTCAAATACCTAGCAAGGGAATATATGATTTAAACAAAACTGACAATCAGACTAATAGTCAATTAATAAATAATATTGGTTACGTTAGCTACAAAAATACTTTAAGTAGTGGAGGAGGTTTATTAACAGGAGGAAAGAGATATACTTGTAGGTTTGGAATAAATGGTTCTAATATAACTACTCAGTGGAGTATATTAAGCAATATTGTTCCTGTTATAGCTGCAAGTGCTGACAGTGGACTTGCTTGGGTAACAGTACAGGGAACTCCAAGCGGAGAAATGACCAGTAAAAGAAATATATTGACTATCAATAACGCTCAGTCAGATGTATTTAACTTTGTTGAGCTAGGAGTTGTTAATTATGCAGGAGAAAATGCTACGTCAGCAGAGTTAATAGGAAGATATGATATACCTTCAAATACCTTTGATATAACTCACACAGGATTAGAACAAACAACATTACTTGATGTAATAAGTTTAATAGAAGCAGAACCAGTTTTATTAAAAGTAAAAGATATAGAGGTAAAGAAAAATAGATTAAATAGAGCTAACGTAGTAGTAGCAAATGAAGATGCTAAGTGGCAAACAATTGCTGAAGGAGCTACAGTAGGTACTCAAAGATTTCAAGATATAGGGAACACAGGGGCTCTTCCATATTTTAGCAATGTTGATTTCTTTTCTGCTAATAAAGGAGGAAGTAATTTATTTAACTCAACTACAGATTGGACTACTCAAAATATATTTACTTCTTCAAGTAATGTTACTGTAGGAAATTCTTTTTATGACCCTTCTACTGGCTACTATACAGTACAAGCGGCTGACGGAAACAATGCCGAGGCAATATTAAGCGGTAGTTTTAATATAGATATTGGAAACGGTATTAATATATATAAAGACATAGCTACTACCGCAGGAGTAGTAGTTGCTGTAACTGCTGGAAATATTGTTACTGGAGGTTTAGCTTCAATTCCATTAGCGGCAGCTGGTGCTGCTGTAATAGCTGACCAAGGGTTTAATGTAAATTCTTTTTTTAGTCTTAGTGTTATGGTCTTTAAGAAAGAGGCTGGAGCGGCTGCTGAGGAATTAGTAATTGAAAAATTAATAGGTAGTAGGGGAAATATTGACGACCAAAGTTCTAATTACCTAGCTTATTTTAATGAAACTGTACAATTATCTTATAATGCAGGTGATAAAATCCGTTTTATGTTTGTATTTTATCAAGGTACAGGAACTGCTAAGTTAAGCACAATGGGTAATAACTTTACTATTGCTATGCATCAAACAGCTAATAGTGGAGCTTTACAATTCAAAGGAACAACTGTAGGAGAATATCAAATTCCATATAACGTGGCAAACAGAGCTGGTTATATGCTATATGAGTACTACCTAACATATGTTAGATTTCATTTAAAGAATGGATATATAACAGCACCTTACCCTTTAGGTAAAAAATATATAGATGCCGCTACATACATAAGAGGGTTGGTGCAGATAACCCCATCAAACGAGTTAACTCCATTTACAGATTTAGATGTTTCTTCTGCAAGAAAAGTATATAATTACGCACCAAGGGTAAGTGGGCTAAACCTAACAAGCGTACTTGGCGAATTAGCTGGTGTTTCATTTGAGAGAAGCGAACCACTTAATACCGTAATAGGTAGCGGAATATATCACAATGCTAGAAAAATAAAAGGTGATATTTATACTTCTGGAACAGGCTACGCACCAAGTACTCCGTATCCAGCAATTGATATCCCTTCGCTTACCTCTGACCGTAGATTATTTGGTTTATTTATATCTAACGATTTGGATAATAACCCTATAAAATATAGTACAGGCGATTATCTTAAATTAATAGGAATACCTTCTGTATTATCTTATAACCCAAATTGGCAAAGCGGACTTAAACAAACTGGAGTTGTTACCGAGTTTTTAGGAGCAGTTCAGGCAGGTAATAACGAAAGAGTTATGTATGACCCTATTACTCCAACAGTAACTCACAGAGACATAGCTATATCTGATAGTCGTAGCGTTAGCTTTAATAGTGTTGGAGATTATTTAAGTAATACAGGTGCGGATAGATATTATAAACCTAGCACAAGTGTTCTTAATACTGCTTGTCAAAATTCATCTGCTGTAGCTATAACTACTTCAGATTATGTTAGAACAAAAAACACAACTGCTGTGGATGATTCTAATACTTATGTAGCTTTTTATATTAGACCAATAGACTTGTCTAGTATTGATTACAGAAATTATAAACCAGTTCCAACAGGAGAAATTATAGCCTTAACAAATGCTTCTAATCCAATAATAACCAGAACTATTTATGGTGGAGATACTTATACTCAAAAAGTAGTAAGAAAAGAATCTTTTTGGTTTCCAAGCCCTTACGATTATACCAAAAACGTAAATACTGTAATTACGTTTTATGCACAAAACAGATTGAATAGTCAATTATTTTATACAAACAATAATGCTCCGTCTTCAACATGGAATTTACAGGGCAGTAGAAGTATATACCAATATTTATTCCCTTTTAAATCAGCAGCAGAGATAGTAGATGAGCAACATAACTTTGATAAAAGCTATATAGGAGCAAATCAGGTAAACAGAATAGCTCCGTACAATGCTAGGCTTCCTTATCCAACAGCTAATCCAACAAGAATTTATTATAGCGAAGAAAAGGCAGTAGGTAGCTTATACGACAACTACAGAAAAATTAAACCTTTAGACTTTGTAGATTTAGAATTAAAGAATGGAGCTATATCAGCAATATATGATATCAGAGACGTTATGGTAGTAATACAGCCTACATTCGTGGGTGCAATTCCTTATGCTGCCGATACATTAATTCAGAGCGACAGTACAGCTAAGATATTAGTTGGTAGCGGAACTGTGTATAGTAATAGGGTATATCCTTTATCAAGCTTTGGAACTAGCTTAAAGACAATGAGCTGTAAAGGGTATAACTCTAATGGTAATCCTCAGGTATATTGGATGTCAGATGATTTTGCTAACTTTAATCGTTATGATTACAGCGGAGTTAAAATATTGAGTTCTGATAACAATATGAGAACTTGGTTTTTAAATAATACAGTTAATATTAAGAACGAGTTTGATGTAAATATATACTATAACACCAAGAAGGAAGACCTAGTAATGACATCAAGAGCAGTTAAGGCTTTTCCTACATGGAATCCTGCAACAACATACACTCCATTTACTTATGTTTCTTATGGAGCAGCAGGAAGATGGAAAAACTTCGAGCAGATTCCTTCTATATACGTTTCTAATACGACCAATACAAACTCTAATCCTTACGACTATCCTAGCGATTGGGCTTTTGTAGACCCTGCTAGTAGTACATTTTACAATATGTGGAGCTTAATCTTTAACGAGAAAAGGAATAACTTCACTACATTTATGAGCCCTTTACAGAAGAGATATTTCAAGCATAATAACTTAGTTCTAACTCCTAGAGGAGTAGACGTTAAGGGTAATATCTATCAAATGGATAATGTAAATGGTAATTATTTGCAATGGTTTCCTTTAGCAGGAAATACAGACTTTAAATTAGGTAATTTTATTTTATCAACCGTATTTAATAAGTTCGGAACAGACAGAAAAATGATTAATGTCAATTTTGAAAGAGGAGATGATGTTGCGGTACAGCCAACAACTGTAACAGCTATAACACCAACACAAAGTGTAGATTTGCCAATTAACGAAACTAGATTAGGAGTAACTTACTACCCATCTTATTACGATAGTAATGGCGATACTCCTTACGGACAGTTCATTAAGATACTTATTAAGAAGGCTTCTTATTTGAAAATAAGGACTATAGCAATGAAATTCAAAAATAAATTTCCATTGAGGATGAAATAGTTGTATAATCAACCAAAAAAAACTTAAATTTGCAATACTAATAATATATAAAAAAAATACTACAATGAGAGGCGATAATAACGAATCAATACTTTTAAATACTTTCCAGAGCGCATTTGGAGCACAAGCAGGTAATTTAAACTTTACAGGAACTTCTCCTTCAGGATTAGGCTCTTGGTCTTCTTTTCAAGTAATAAGCGATACAGCTACTATAGCATCTATCACTATGGACGGAATTGTTAATACTTCTTGGAGTGGTTTCACATTGCCAGCAGGTATGATTGTTTACGGACAAATTACAAATATAACCCTTTCAACAGGTTATGTAAGACTATACGGAACAAACCAAAATCCTCAATAATGTTAGGAATAGGATTAGGCTTAAACAAATTAAGGTCTTCAGGGCTTGCCAATTACCTTGCAGGAGCAATGGTATGGGGTTTTAAATCCAAATTTAAGTGGAATCAAACCTCTACTGATATATGGGGATTTGCTAATCCTAATGATATAGACCCTGAAGCACAAGCAGTCTATAATAGAATTATTGCAGATGGTGGTGTGTCTAATTTGATTCGCCTAAATTATTTTGTAGTTGGTTTAAAAACTATCTATGGTGATTTAGCAAACGTGCCAGTGTGTTACGATGCTCATTGGATTGGGTATAAATTAGGTTCAGGAACAGGTGCAACAGCAGGTCAAGCAGCAGCGAAATTATATAGTTTAACAGTAGCAGGTGATGCAGTTCAGACAACAGCAGCAAGTCAGCCATTGTTATTAGCGCATAATGGAGCAAGTAGTGATAATTATTGGTGGGGTAGTGGGGTAAATGGGAATTTTGCAAGTACTCCAAGTGCAAGTGCTAATCAGATTACAGGTGATATTGAAATAATTTCTTATATTAATTTACCAAATCCGACAGGTTATAATAATATTGTTACTAAAGACGATGCGACATCAAATAGAATTTTTATATTTTCATTAGGTTCAAATGTATTGTCATTTTCTACAAATTTTGGTGCAGGATTGGTTACATATTCTTCAACTATTTCATTACCATCTTCAGTTAATAGATGGATTAGAGTAACAAGAAATTCGAGCAATGGTGAAATTAAGTTTTTTTATTCTGCTGATGTAGTAACTACAAATCCAAATTCAGTAACTTGGATTCAATTAGGAACAACAGTAAGTGGAACAGTAGGTGCATCAGTAACAGGAACTTCTATTGTAGCTATTGGAGCACAAACATCAGCAGGAGTAAATGCAGTCCAAGGTCGTATATATCGTGCAACAATTTCCAACTCAATAGGAGGCACACCTGTAGTTGATTTTAATCCTGCAACATACAACGCAAGTACAAGTCAAACTGCTTGGACAAGTGCAACAGGTGAAGTTTGGACAATTAACACAGGAACTGCAGCCACAGGTTATAAAGGTGTATTGGTGGATAGAACGATAGTTCAAAGTGATGGTGTGGATGATTTTGTTCAAAATGCAACTGTTTTAAGAGGTGATGTATGTTCACAATATTTAGCATATAAAACTGAAAATGCAAGTGCATCAGGTTATCCGTTTATAGATTCGTCAAGTGGTATTTATTTAAACTCTTTTTCTCCTGAAGGTGCTAATATGAAATTATATATGAATGGTTCTGTGTCGGGTTTGCAAAAAACTTTAGGAACAACACTTGCTTTATTTACTGCTACAAATAATCAAGGTGTATTAAATACTTTGCAAAAAAATAATGATACACAAATTTCAAATACTTATACACCTGCATTATCAGGAACAGGAGTAACTATTGGAAAATCGGGAACAGGTTTCTTTTATCAAAAGGGAAATATAAATACTTATATATGTATAACAGGTGTTGATAATTCAACTGTAAGAACTGCAATGTACAACCTAATTCGCTCACTTAATAACAACGCATTCTAATGGAAGATTCAATTATATACCCACGATTCTACAAATGCAAAACACTTGCAAAATTTAAAGAATTAGACACAAAATGCTGTGTTCTTTTAGGCTTACCAAATGATGAAGATACAATTGATTACGCAAATCCAATAGTTGACGTTGATGGTAAAAACTGGCTAATTGTAAATCAAGACACGAGTAGCTTGTTTAGTAAAAAAGAAATAGCTGAAATGATTCAATACGATGAAATAGTTTTACCAAATAATAATATAATTAATTAATAATGAGCAATTTATATAATCAAAATATCGGAATCAACTATAAAGGGATTCTAAACTTAGACACAACAATCAACACACCTTTAGACGCTACTCTTAGGGCGGTTACTGATGGAATGGGTACTTCAAGTCCTTTGCAATTAAGCACAGACCAAGTAGGTATAAGTAGAACAGTTGCTTTAAGTGCAGGTGCTACTAATCCACGTTTATTTAATGAGGTTTATACTATCAATAATAGCGGAGCGCAAACAGGTGCTTTAACAGGATTTTTCTTAAATGCAACTGAAACGGCATTAAATGGAATTACGCATAATTTAATGGATTTGCAAGTTGGTGGGGTTAGTAAAGTTAAGGTTAATAATATTGGTTCTCAAACCTTAGCTTATTCATTGACAGTTGGTAGTAGTTCTGCTCATTATATACAATTAGGTGTTGGACTTGTATTGAGAAGTGCTACTGATGGACAAGCTACTTTTTTAAACGGAGCAGAAACAGGATTTACTCGTATAAATTTAGGCGGCACAACGTCAAGTTTTCCCGCAATTAAACGCAACGGGGCAGTGATTGATTTTCGTTTGGCTGATGATAGCGGGTATGCCAATGTAACTGGTCAAGAATTGGGGGCTAATGTTGGATTTTTTGCGCCAAATTCTACCGAATTAAGAGGAACATATTTAAGAGCAAGGAGTTCGACTTTTATTGGATTTGCAGATTCAACACAAGGCATTGTTTTAGATAGTAGCGCAACTACTCCAAGTGCGTCAGCAATACTTCAAACCAATAGCACAACAAAAGGATTTTTGCCACCACGAATGACAACTACCCAAAAGAACGCCATCGCAACACCAGCAGCAGGATTAGTTGTGTTTGATACAACATTAGCAAAACTTTGTGTTTATACAACAGCGTGGGAAACAGTAACAAGTGTATAATTAAATAAAAAATAAAATGATAAAATTAAATCAAGCAAGTTTCATTTATACAAGCAATGAAACACAAACAAGTAGTAAGGTAGAATTATTAACGGTTAATTATACTAATTATTTAGGCACAAAAGAAGTTGATGGTGTAATTGTAAATCAAGGGTACATTCAATCATTTGTTTACACTGAAACAATGAATTCTATAATGAATGATGTACAAGAGGATTTGGTATTCACAAGTAATATTTTAAATGAATTGACAAATCAATACATTACTAAATTACAGTTATTAAACCCTACAATTACATTTACTAATACTTTATAATTATGATTACATTAAGCGAAGAAAAGTTAAAAGAATTAGATGCATTCTTTCAAGAAATGCCTACTAAATTTGGTTTACCATTATTGCAATTCTTTAGCAAATTAGCTGAAGAGCAAAAGCCAAAAGTAGAAGAAGCAGAAGTAGTAAATTAACTAATAGAAAAGGGGTTAATAGCCCCTTACTATTTTTAACTCAACCAATGAAAGAAATATTTCAAAAATACTCGTTACCAATAGCTGCATATCTTACCAGCTACTTTAGTCCTGCTTTCCCTATGATGGTAGCTATTATCTTTTTCTTAATTGCAGATTTTATTACAGGAATAATGGCAGCTCAAAAAAGAGGAGAAGAAATATTAAGCAAGAAAATGCGCCCAACTATTACAAAAGGAATAGGATATATGGTTGCTATCTTAGTGGCTCATGTCTTTCAAAAGAATTTTTTAGTTGACATAGAGGTACTAAAGATAATAAGTGGATTAATAGCTTTTATTGAGGTTAAGAGTTTAGATGAGAATTTTAGAATTATTACAGGTAAGAGTTTATTTAAACAATTTTTAAAGAAGTAGAAATAGTGAAAGAGATTCCTGCAACAAATAAGGAAGTAGTCAAGGTAGTACTAATCCTTACAGCGTTGTGGTCTATATTTTTTTACATAATACATTTATATGAAAGTAAATAAAATAAATAAAAAATATTGTAAGTAATTAGTACAATTTGCTTATATTTGTATTATGAAAGTTATAGATTTAAAAGGCAAAAAATTTGGGAAATTAACAGTAATAGAGCAATTATTACCAAAAGAAAAAGGATACGCAAAATGGATATGTAAATGCGATTGTGGTGGAGAGAAGACAGTACAAAGTGGTCATTTAAAAAAGGGGGATGTCAAGTCTTGCGGATGTGCAAATGTAACACATGGGCATACAAGAGGAAGAATATATACAGCAGAATATAATACATGGATAAGTATGAAGGACAGATGTTGTAACCCTAAAAATAAAAGATATGACAGATACGGAGGGAGAGGTATTACTGTCAGTAATGAGTGGCTGAATAACTTTGATGTTTTTTATAAAGACATGGGGGATAAACCGACACCAAAGCACAGTATAGATAGAATTAATAACGATAAGGGGTATTGCAAGGAAAACTGCAAATGGGCAACCGATAAAGAGCAAGCTAGAAACCAAAGTTCCAACGTAATGGTACTTAATTTAAATACTGGAATATTTTTTTCGTCTATAAATGAAACGGTTGAAGCACATAATTTAAATAAAAATGTTTTTAACGGAAAACTAGCTAGAGGGAAAATAAAAGATTTTATAAAAATAATATAATATGGAACTAAAATTAATTAGAGAAACAAAAACAAACGATTCTACGATAGGGAAATTATATATTAATGAAATATATCATTGCTATACATTAGAGGACAAAGAACGTGAAGTAAAGGTACAAAATGTAACAGCTATTCCAAAAGGAAAGTATGAAGTAATTGTAAATTTTAGCAATAGATTTCAACAGCAAATGCCATTACTTTTAAACGTACCAAACTTTGAAGGTGTAAGAATTCATTGGGGTAATTATTCAAAAGATACTGAAGGTTGTATTTTGCTTGGAACAACAAAAGCAGTAAATATGATTGGTAATAGTAGGACTGCTTATGCTAAATTTATGTCAATTATAAATAAAGTTGGTAAAAAAGAAAAAATATACATTACTATTGAATAACAAACTTTATTTTAAACCTTGTTAATAAATAAATATATGGCATCAGAAATTTGGCAGAAGAAAGAAGGGCAGAATAAAAATGGAGGTTTGAATAAAGCTGGAGTAGCATCTTACAGAAAATCTCATCCTAATAGTAATTTAAAGACAGCCGTTACTACACCGCCATCTAGATTAAAAGCAGGGAGCGAAGCTGCTAATAGAAGAAAATCATTTTGTGCTCGTATGAAGGGGGTAGAAGGTGCTATGAAGAAGCCAAATGGAGAGCCAACAAGAAAAGCATTGGCACTTCGTAAATGGAACTGCTAACAAAATAATAACAAAAAAATTATGATAGTATTCGCAATCTTATTATTACTACAGACCTGCTTAAATGCAATGTCGGACTCAATAGTGCATCATGATGCTTACAAGAACTACGGATACTTCTTTTCAAAGAAGGCAGCAGAAGCACCTAAGTTTGATTGGTTTCATAGATACTTTCCGATGTTCCATGATTTTTGGCACTTATCAAAAGTAGGTCAAACCTTATGTACCGTAGGAGTGATTTATATTGCTACAGGTTCATTTATATTTGTTGCTGCCATACTTGTGGCAAGAGGCTTACTATTTAATATCGTATACAAATAATGAAAAGAATAACAAAACTAATTCTATTACTGTTAGTAATATCATCGTGCTCAAGTGATTTTTATTTGCGCATGGCATTGAAGAAAAATCCTAAGTTAGGAGATTCAACTACTGTTCTAGTTCCTTACTATAAGGACACTACGATAACATTTACTATTGTGGGGGATACTTCTGACCAAGCAAAGAAGTTTAAGGAATGGTACAAACAGGCATCGGATTCGATGACTATAGCTTTTAATGATAGCTTTGTACAGGTGAGCCAAGTAATTGACTCTCTTGGTAATTTAAAGACTAAGGTTATAAGAAAACCTTTCTTACATACTATTCAAGTAATTATACACGACACAGTAAAAGTGCAAGTGCCACCGAGAATTGTATTACAAGAAAAACAAACCATGTGGCAAAAGATTAAGTCTTATACTATCGATTGGCTTGCTTTTCTTGGTATTATTTTTATTGTTATTTTACTATTTAGAAAATTAGTTAGTATGCTTAGCTAGTCCTATTAGCAGCATTAGTCCTATCCACCAAGAACTTCCACATAGCCTGTAGCTTTGCTAATTTGTCTGCGAATGGGAGCTCTTTAGCTTCTGTCCTAACATTACTGTCATCATACCTTTTAAAGGAGCTACAATGCTCTTGTAGGTGGTAAAAAGATATAGAGGTGTTCTCTTGATGATTCTTCATGAACCTCGCACATTCGTGTCTATCCTTGCACAATCTTCTTGTGTCGTGGTCTTCTGCGTTACATGGTTTAAGTTTTCCCATAATATTATTTTTTATTGTTGCTTTTTTGGTTTTAATATATTTACTGGTTCTTGTCCTTTTTCTATTAGCTTTATATCAACAGACTTGGCAGCCTCTTTTTCAGTAAGGAAGAACACAGCCCAATTATACTTGCTTATTTGAGCCTTATAATAAACTTGTCCCTTATAATCAAATAAAGAGACGTGTGCGTACTCTTCTGACTTACGAATATACTTCTTGTCTTTTTTTGTTCTTACAATTAAGACTACGTCCTCTCTCTTCTCTAATTTTTTAATTCCCATATTTTTACTCCTCCTCCATTTCTACTTCATCTATTGAATGTGATAGCACTAAGAACTTTTCTCCTGTTTCAAGGTTCATTAGTACTATATCATATATTGGTCTTAGCTCCTTCATTGTTGCACCTACTTTTGTGGCATCTATCAGAACCTTCATATCAGGATGTTCGTCCTTTAGTACTTGTATTAGTTGTGTAACATCCATTATTACAGTATAGGTCTAACAAATATTGATATTAATAAATCTCTTTGCTCTACAGCCTTCTCTATCTCTTCCATCATCTTCTTCTGAACAGCAATATCCCTCTTAATTAGCTTGTAGAATATTCTAGCTTCTAGGGGTAAATTTATTTCAATCTTGTTTCCATCATCATCATACTGAGTGCTTGTCAAGTAACGCACTAGGTAATGCTCTTCTACAGGAGAATGTCCTAGTGCCTCATTGGACTTAGATAGAGCCATCATCTGACACTGTGCTTGGTAGAAGTATTCTTTAGGCACGTCTTGGTACTCAGAATTCTTATCATCAAACATCATCATCTTCTGCTCAAAGAACTTCTCTGTAGGGCACTTGATATCTCCACTAGCTATGATAACATCACCATCCATAACTGCGAAGTCGGGAGTAGCTCCACTATTCTCGTTGATAGGATAGTAACGCTCCTCTAGGTATATAGCATTAATTCCTGTTGTTGCAACAAAGTTCTCTAGAGCCTCTGACTCGTTTAGAATACCATGGTCGGTGTGTCTGCTACTGAAAGACTTAGAGTAACCCTTAACACTCTCCTCTGCTTTATTAAATATGTACTTATCCTTGGTAGCACCCTTGCCACCTATGAATAAATTGTGAATACCCGATGCGGTAAATCTTCCTAGTCTCTCGTTGCTTAGCATATGTATTTTTATTTTTTATCTTGTTGATATTGTTCTTCTACTATCCTTTGTTTTATTAAGGCTACTTCTTCTTTGGGCAAGGAAGCTATCTCTAACTCCCTTGCTTGTCCAAATAAATCTTTACTCATATTAGAAAGGGAGGTCACTAGATTCCTCATCATCAGCCACTTTCGGTGCTTCTGCTTTTGCCTTTTCTACTTTTGAAGCATACTCAGGGGCAGGTGCTCCACCTAACTTAGGAACGATAGTAGTCATAACTAAATTCTCTAACCACTCCATCTGTTTTGTGTCATCCCACACCAAAGAACCTTTAACTTTAATCTGCTCCATAGGAGGTAAGCCATTAGGGTTCTCCTTAGGGAAAGCAGTCTCAACCTTGTGTCCTTTAGTCATTCCACCTTGGTACACTACTAGGTAATCCTTGTCCTTCTTGCTAACCTCGTTAAAGATTCTAAAAACCTTTAAGATAACGTCCTTAGAGAAGTCAATGTTTGGTAACTTATTTAATAAGCCCATTGTTGTTCCACCCGAGTACGATAGGTGTAAGTAATAGAAGTCGATACCATCACGAATTGTTACTACCCATACCTTAGGTGCGTAAGGAGAAGGTTCTATGTGTATGTTAACGATTTGACCCGATAATGTGTCAAAGTGTAGTTCCGATACCTCGACACCCATCTTGTTAGTTCTTACTACTGCACCTGTTGTGCCTGCCTTAACCTTCTGAGTGATTTTACCACCTGTAATGTTAAGGTAGTTCTTGATTGAGCCATTAGGCTCTTCTGTTGTTGATAATCCCATCTGTTTTTTTTATTTTTATTTTTATTTAATTGTTAATATTTCAAAGAGTATGAATTCGCCACCCTTGACAGTCTTCTCCTTCTTTACGTTTAGCTCTACGATATCTTTATCGTTAAACTCGTACCTTTTCTGAAGGATGTCAATGAATGGCTTTAGCCCATTGTCTATATCTGCTAGAGGCGATGAGAATCCAAAGACTATGTTTAATAAGTACGGAGGCACACCAACTTTTATTTTTGGTAATAATAGTATGCACTTCTTCTCGTATAAGAGGTACTCTTTTGTCTTGAACCTTTTGCCTTGCCAACACTTATTGACACTGAGCGGTTTTATATCTAACTTTTTCACTACCGATTGTATTCAATTGGTACTATGTTTATACTATCAAAGCCTTCACCTTCGTAATCTAATTCAATGTCAATCTTAAAAGCAAAGGATTTTTCTGCTATTCTTGCGTCACACCAATCTCTTAGGCTTCTTACTGTAATATGGTCTCCATATGTATGAGCCATATCAATAATTTTTTCTTGAGGATTTATTACTGTTAGCATACTAATTATAAATTAAACCATAAGTAATCTAGAATGTATATAGGATACCCTTCTCCTTTGCTACCTTGGATGTTGTAGTCGAAGTACTCGATTGCTTCCTCCCAAGTCATCTCACTATCCTTAATTAGCTTCTCTAGCATAAGTTGTGTGGAGTAGACTAGGATAGTGTCACCTGTACTTTCTACACCTACGATACAATCATCAAAGCCATCAGCCTTAATAATTTCTTCCTCGCTAAACATCTCTAATATGCTTTCAAGGGAAATTGTTGTTGTTGTTTTTTTGTTTTTCTTCATGTGTATGTTATTTTTTTGTCTTTGCAAAGATAATATTTCATATCGCAATACAAAATATATTATTCTTGTTTTGTGGATTTATTTAAATATATTTGCAACTATAGTTTATATAATATGAAAATAAGTAATTTTGAATCTTATAGGGAGAACCCTATGAATAGTGATAGTAAGAGCAGTGCCAAGGATAGTATACGAATAAATAAGAGAGCATTTGCAGTTATCAAGGACTTTAGCACATCATCTTTTAAAGTTTGGTGTTATATAGCCTCGGTTAAGGAGCATAATAATGATGAGGTTCATATCAGTATAGACGACTGCGCTGAGTTCTGTAATTACAGTTCCAAGGTAGCTGTGTATAAAGGAATAATTGAATTATTAGAGGCTAACTTTATATTCAGAAAGACTGGGTCTAATTCTCTTTACTTTGTTAACATTGAAAAGTTGTTCTGAAAATGAGCAGTACAATTATACCAAAGAAAAAACTATGCAAGTGTGGATGCGGTAAACTAGGATACATATGGGCTAGAGGCTTCATTAAAGGACACGAGAATAAAGGTAGTGCAAAAAGGATAAAGAAGGTAAGCGACAAGCAAAAGAGTCGTATAATAGCAAATAAAAGCTACTATGCTCAAGAGATTGCTCGACATATGGAAGAGAACAAGGGACAGTGCCCATGTGAGAACTGCGGTGTTGAGATAATTAATCCTAGTGGAAGGAACGTGAGCCATATTATATCAGGCTCAGCAAATAGTGCCTTGTATCATCATCCCCTGAATAGATTCATCCTATGTCACGACTGCGAGAGGATATGGACTAACGAGGATAAGACAAAACTAAAAATCTACCATAGCTCCGAGGAACGTATGATAGATTTAAAGAATTTCTACTACACCACAATGATGGTCTAGCTACCACAAGATAAACACTCATCGTCATCCAATTCGGGACGTAGTGCAATCTCAGGATTTAGCTTTAGCTTTAGTTGGTATATCTCATCGTGGATTTCACCATCAATGAATAGGTTGCCAACGAGTTTGGTTTTTAGTTCTGCTATCTGCTCTTGTATTGTCATATTATTATTACCTCCATTTTGTTATTAAGTTATACTTATCTTGGACTTCCATCCAAACTTTATACTTTACATCTCTTGAGCCAAGGTCTTCTATATTCTCAATATTCTTACATTGAGCCAATATACTAGTATGGTCGTATGTATGTATAAATAATTCTCCTATAGCTTTTAAACTTAGCTTAGTATGTTTTCTTACTAGAGCACTAAAGCACTGCCTAGCAAATGTTAAATCATGTTTTCTGCATACTCTATCATATTCCTCAAAACTAATCCCTAGCACCATTCTAACAGCATCTTTGGATGCCTCTATAGTTTGCACCTCACTCAACTTAATTCTATTTGGTAAAGGGACGTGCGTATTCCACCACATTGCGTAAACTCCTTTCATACTAGCTTAAATCCTCCTCGTGTTCTGGGTTTATTGGTTTGTAAATGTTCTTGGTCTTCGTGTTTTTCGGTGGCAGTATCGTGTCTACTATATCCTTTGCCATTGCTATAGCAATCTTTTCTAGGCTCTTGCCACCAAGACCTCCGCTATTGTTTAGTGCGTACAAGCAACTAGGGATGTAGTAAGTTACTAGATATTCTCTATAACTTTCTTCTGATGCGAAATCATTCTTTGCTTTCATTATATTTATTTATTATTTTTTTAATTGATTTGAATAGAATGCGTGTAGCTCATCTTTATTAACAACCTCTAAATCATTCTCATTACAGTAATGAACTGCTTTCTGAGGGTCGCTAAACCTAATGCTCTCACCCTTGCTTATTGGGAATACATACGATACCGTTCCTTTAGTCACTATCTTAACCTTCATTATTTAAATTCTCCTACACTGTTTTTAGGGCTATCTAATAGCTTAACTTTCATTCTATCTGATATGAATAGCACTTGTCTATCTAAAGGGCTTAAATCAACGTAAAAATCTACTGTATGGCTAACCTTTGGCTTAGGATATTCTGCTCTTAATATATCACTAGCTACTTTCAACTGTTCTGATGTTGCGAATTTAATCATTCTCATATAATTTAATTATTAACTTTTTGACTTGTTTCTTGAATTCTTCGTGGTGCTTTACTCTAACACTTATTGTCACCCCTTTAACCTCGAACCCGAAGCCCTTGCGCCCCGAGTTCTCTCTCTTACCACCCCAACTACCTTTGTTTTTTATTTCCATTATAATATTATTTCATTAAAATACTGTGATACTTTGTAGAATACGGTGTCGAACTCTTTTTCAGTAATAATCTCCCACTTACCATGCAAGGCAATACTTACTGACACCTCGGTAATACTATTATTACCAAACTTTGATTGACACACTTGAATGACCTCACCTTCACTTATTATCTTATAGAAGTAAATATCACTATTCTTTACATACATCGGGAGACTCATCTCAACCATTTCCGTTACTGTTTTTCTTATTTCTACTTTCATATTGTTTATTTATTTTTATTTTTATTATTTTTTATTATTTATTGAATGCTACTAGGTATATGTAAAAGAATAATATTAATCTACATATCCACATTACTATGTGAAACTTTATCTTGTGTATCATTGTTGAAGACTAATTAAATTGTCCTCGTACCATCCGTACCACATATTGAAACTATCTTGGATAAAGTCCTTATACACTAGGTATTCTGGGTCATCCTCAGATGGCTGATACATATTTTCTTCTTCATCTTCTAGAATGTCTCTAAACTCATCGAATACTCTCGCATGAGCAAGTTCACAAGCTACTTCTATTACACTTATGGTTATTAATTTATTTGCTGATTCCATCATTTGTTACTATCGTTAATTGTTTTAATTAATGTTCCTACCATAACCGCTAGGATTATGAATAGGCTAAACTCTATTATTTCTTCCACAATACTATTCTATTATATGTATTCTATTTGAGTCAGGAATTTCAGTGACAAACAACTTATTGTCACATCTTCTGAATAGTTCATCATAACTAAATTCGTATTCTTTAATCCTCTTGATATCTTCTTCACTCTTAGCATAGAAGAATTGTGTTCCCATGTAGTCTCCATTACAAATATGAACGACTGCGAATAATTTATTACTTTCCATATTATTTTTTATCTCTCCTTTTTTTTTATTATTTTATTAAATTGTTGATGGTGTTCTCTGAGCTAGTTTATCGCATTCTTCTTTAGTTATAAAGCCATACCTACAAAATGAATGCATGATAGAGTAGTTAGTGTGGAATATCATATCCATCCCACATCCACTTATTGTAAAGTAACCATAGCTATTTTTACTTTCCTTGTACCCTAGGGCTCTGAATAAGCAAGAATAATTCCTTTGATAGTATTCGTTATTGTTATGTGGGGATTTCTCACAGCTAGTAAACTTAATCTTTCTACTCATGCCACTTGAAGACACCGACCCGATTACGTTAATCATCCTGTTTTCTTTAACTGCTTTAACGTATGCCTCTGCGTCAGATATAAAAGTATCTACACTGTAGTAAGGCACGTTGTTTATGTCTTTAACTAAAGAAGTGTCAGACATAATGTTTTCTTTGATTCTTTCAATTTGATTTTCCATGATTGTTATTTTTTTTTAAACTAATTCTTCAATAATTCCTATACCTTCACTTGCTACTAATACTGCGACTGCTATCTCAATATCTACTACCAATAGTATGTAACCTACTATTCTTATTACTGATTTAAATAGGCTTATTTGTAAGTGCCTCTTTGCGTTTGGATGATTCATATTTTTTCCTCCTTTTCTTCTTTTATTAAATAAATGTTATTTTCTTCTATCCACTCATCGACTACTCTCTCTGATTCGTCTATGCATGAACCCATTTCTCCTAGTCCAAAGTCCTCATTGGACATCAGTGTTTCGTATATTTTATATACTAATTTGTCGTAACTTTTTTGCGTTATTGTATCCATACTTTCTATTATTTTTTTTTATCTTGGTTCTAAATCTTTATTTACTTTACTAAATGGCAGTGCTGATATTAACTCACTATACCCTATCTCTACTAGCTCCTCTATAAAGTCAGTAGCTAGTAAGATTGATTTTGCCCTAGCCTCCTCTGATAATATTTTTAAGTAACCATACTCCAAGTCAATAGAGTCGATATTATCTCTGATTAGCTTGATTTTATCATAACTATTTAGCTCCTCGATATTAATGTAGTTTATAGTAGCAAATTCATCGAAACAAACATCGCTAATTATATCGCAATAAAAATCGTGCTCACTTAAATCTTCATTTACTAAGGCAAAGTCTAGCAAAGCACCTAGCACATGACTATCCTTACCTAAGGCAGTGAAGTTTGACGTGTCCTCAGCCCATTCTACTGCACTATTAAATCTAAAAGATATAAAGCCATCCCTAGAGGTGTATCTTTGTTTTAAATAGGTGTCAAAAGCATCGTAATTACTATGTATGTATGAAACAATACCATCTACTATAGGAACAATATTCACATCTATAGAATCATTCACAAAATTGTAGTAGTTAGGGGAGATGATAGTCTGATATTTTACCGACTCAACTAATCCTAATTCTATTAACTTGCTCTCTATCTCAGATGTTATTGCTACTGCTACCTTTTGTCTATAGCCTAGCCAATCTACATCCACCTCATCTGCATCTACCTCATGGTATTCACAAAAACTATCTAACTCACTGTCTCCATCCCATATTGTACCATAGAATCCTCTGAATAATGGCAACCATGTATCGATTGCTTTTGCTTGACTATCCATATACCACCTCCCCTAAAACTATGTACTGAAAAACAACATCACTACTAGTGGCATCTCCATCTTCCTTTAGCTCATTCTCTAGAGCCCATGCATCAGAGCTATTAGCTAGTAACTCTAGCCTTTCAATTAGTGTGCTTCTAGTGATTACTCCTAGCACTACATCCTCATCCTCGGCATCGTTTATCTCCACCTCTACGTTATGCTCTAGAACTGCCTCTAAAATGGCTGATGCAATGTAAGGATAATTTGACTTGGGCACTGCTTGTCTAACCTTCTGAACTTGTTCATCGGTTATGTAGTACCAATAGTTACTTCCACCCTCTAAAGCGGTGGTAAAGATGTTATCTAAAACATCCTTGCTGATTTTTCTTTTGATTGTAATTTCCATGATTGATTTATCTCCTGTTTTTTAAATTATGATTTTGTACTCCAAGCAAGTGATTCATTACTATTTAAATCACAAGCAATCTCTATGTTGTTTAAGTGTGTTATTGCGCTATCGCATTGAATAGTTGGCTTATTGAATATGTCTGAAGCATTGATATTAATAAAATCTCTTATAAATACTTGGTCTTCTAGAATAAATCCTAATCTATGCTTTAAAGACTCATTCTCTACTCTTAAAAGGTAGCCTAACTGTGAGAGCATTTGGTCTTCCATGTTTACATTCTTAATAATAAACTCCATGGTTTCGCCATCGATGTCTATAGTCTTTAACTCATTAATTGCATTGTGAACGATATCTCTAACACGTTTGTCATTCATGATGTATGTGCCACTATTTAAGAATTCCTGTCTATCTTTATAATCTTTGTAGAATAACTCCATGCAATCTAGCTCAGACATTGTATCCACGTTAAACTTGCTCTCAGCAAATATGTTATAGACTTCAATTGCTTTGTCCCAAATAATGTCTAGCTCTCTAGTGTTAACACCAATGATGTTAGCCATGCAGAATACACCATACGAATTATGGTGATTGATTATCACTTCTTCAACTACAATATCTTCATCTTCACACTTTACATTGTATCTGCCAATGTTTAAATGGTTAATGATAGCTTGAATTTGAGCACAGTCATCTTCCGCCTCCCATCCCTTGCCTAAGACATTTTCTGCTACTTCTTCTAGATTGTTAATACCCACGAATGCGTTGGTTGAAAAGTAATTTCCTTCGATTGATTTTTTAATTTGATTGTTTGTCATAATGATTGTTTTTTTTTAAGTGATTAATTGTTTAAGACAATTGGCGATTAAACCAATTGTTTCGACTATTAAAGTCTCGTCAGCTAAACTCTATGCGAAAGTGAATATTTTATTATCCACAGTATTCTCGTTTACAAATTTCATAACCTCATCAAATGCAAGATTATTCATTTTGTATCCACCACCACTAACCAAGTAGTGTAGTTTGTCGTTCTCATCCTTTGGCGCACTAACGTGATTTGTGTAACGTGTAACGGCATTAAACAATCCCCATATCGTTTTACCTTCCAAGTTAATCTCGGTTTGTAAGGAGTCAGCAAAAGCGGTCACTTGGTTTAGCTTTCTACTGCTCACATCTTTTTTGTTTGTAGTCACGTCAATTGTGAATAACTTTCTGATTACACGTTCTACCATCTCATCTTTTAACTCGATATCCGCCATCTTTTTAAAATTACCCATCAATACTTCATCTAGATGCAAAGCCTTGCGTAAATCAGCCATGGCAGTCTCAATTCTAGACTTTGCTGATTCAGTATGTCTGAACTTGTCTAAATCTTTGTAGGCACGATGGAAAGTATTTTTGCATACTACCACTTGACTTGTTGACCCGAATCCGATGGATGCACTACCATCGTTAGAATTCAAGGCAGTAATCCATCTCATGATAGATGATTTGCCTATGTACATAGATGGTAATGCGGCTTGTAAGTAAACCTTCTTACCACCATCTAATTCTCCACCTCTCGTGGTTTCTAAACCGATGCCTTCAGTAGCTCCTACAATGGTTTCTGCTAACTCCCAATTCTGCATTGGCACATAACGATTACCTACACTGCCTAACCATGCATCAGTATCGTTTCTGAAGATACCAAATGTCTCAGTAGCTTTGCCATCTTTAGCGATTAACTCTTCTTTGCTTACTGACCAATTTAAATTAGTGCTTTCTAATAAATTGAAAGTCTTTTCTTGGATTGATTGATTGTTGTTTTTCATGTTGTTTATTTATTTTTTTAATTGTTTAAGACAAGGCTTTTATACCTTGTTTCGCATATTAAATGCTCATCAGTTAAACTATTGGACATTGTCTCTATAATAGTTAGCTATACTTATTACTTCCAATGCTAACTGCTCACTAGACATCTTTGCCAAGCTAACTACATCTTTTACTGTCTCGAATTCGTCAGATGCTAAATCCATAATAGCATCAATTAATTTTTCTCTTATTGTTTCCATGTGATTTATCCTCCTATTTTAATGATTGAATAATAGCCATCAATGAATTCATTATTAATTGAATCGAATTGATAGTACTCGTTAACTCTTGCTTGTGCCAATTCCAATGTAGGAAATGCACTAATAATACTGCCGTTTGCAGTGTTTTGAATGATGTAATTTGTCATACTATTTAATTGTTTTTTTTTTAGGTTTGATAAAATATGCTCCATTTGGGCTATATACTTCGTAATTCATAGCATCTGCTATCTTAGTTAAATCTAGCAGTCTTTGAGCTATTTGCTGAGGAAGAAATGAGTACTTTGTACCTACATTCCACTGCTCTTTTTTACTGCTCTGCTCCTCTAAGCACTTATACTTATTGAATTGCCATTCCAATTCACATTTCAATTCTCTAGCATTCTCGCAGTCATTTATTATACGTTCTGCAAATTTTGTTGATGCTAATGATGGACTGTTTTTTAATCTTAAGAAAGATTCCTTTTGAGTGATTGTTTTCATAGTGATTTTGATTGTTTTTTAGTGATTGATTAATTAATTATTGTGAGCACAAGTCCCATGACTCTAGCTCGTTTACTCTTTTAACATTTAAGCCTAATTCCTTATAGATGAAATTAGCTAGTTTGGTATTACCTACAGTGCCCTCAGCTATCTGATTTGTGCCTATAGATGCTACAACATCTGATGTGCTCATGCCTAATATCCTACTGCAAAATTTAACATCTTGCCCAAGGAAGAACTGCTTTACATATTTTTTGTTGTAAATTACTAATGACCAATTGTGACAAAAGCCATATTCCGATGTGATTAAGATTGTTTTCTTCATGATATTTATATTTAATTAATTGTTTTTGAGCATAGCATAGGAATCGAACCTATGCCTTGAACCATTTATGCTATGAAGTATTTTCTATCGTAAAATAGTTTACCATCTACTCTAGTATATTCCTCAATATTTGATAGAAACATAAAGCCACGATAACTATTTGCAGTATGTAAAATGTCGGTTAACATCTCACATAAACCTTTTTTATATTCTTGTGAGTGATGCCATAGTGATAACTGATAGTTAACACGAGTAACAATAGCTACTATTTGCGCAGTTTTTTTAGGTTTTTTATTCATGTGATTTAAGTTTAGTTATTAATTCATTAATATAATTGATTCTTTTTTCGCCAAAATTAAAGCGAATTGCCATTGTTAATTGCGTTTGCAATTCTTCTAGAGACAATAACTCTAAAGTTCTAGGTGATTCTAATTCATTGTAGTGATTCATATGATTGATTGATTTTTTAAATGTGATTGGTTAGCCAATAGATGAATCGACATCTGATGAATTCCAAATTAATTGGCTAATATATTTTATTAATGGTCAAAATTATTTACTTGTTAGGCAAATAATAAAAACATCATGGTATTTCCCTCCATGATAGGTTTATTCGATTGATTCGTAGCCTATTATACGATATCAGTATCTATTTTCAACTGTATTTCAGTGTTTATTGGTTTATAGTCGTAAATGATTCGAGATTATAATAGATTCGCAATGTTTCACAACAAACTAACTACTATAATAACTTACTCAATGATTAGCATCTTTATGTATACATACTAATTGACTAAAAGAACGATATTTTCGAGAATTTTACTGCTTGAAAACATTGGCAATATACGAGCACTATCTATAAATGCAAGCACTATTCAAGATGAAATTATAATTATTTTTCAAGTGATTGATTATCAAGATGATTATTTTTAGTATAATTCAAGATAATAATGCAAGTAGCTAATAATGAGGGGAATAAAATATAGTGTTGATAATCAATGATATAGCAAGTAGTATTCAAGAGTAAAAACTAAATAGCTGAAAATGAGCACTATAAGTTAATAAACTGAATGTGAGGGAATTGCATTACTGAAAATGAGCAACAAATAACCAAATTTTAGGCTAAATAATCAGATAAATTGAAAGGGAAATTATAACGTCTAGAGAGCAGTATAACAATGTCCAAACTGATAGGATATGTTCTATAACCTTTACGCAAGTTACTAACGAATGACGATGGAAGATTACAGTCTAGTAATAGTCTATATACACTAATGTTTTTAGCTAGGCACAATGCATCGATGTAACGTAAGAATGCCAATTGTCCATCCTTGGTTAATTGCTTCCGCTCTGCGCTTATTTGCTTGGTCATTAATAGTAATAGTGTTTTAGTGATGCAATGATAAGGATAAATTGACGTTATTAGTCTCTTTTAGGCATAAAAAAATCATGCTCTCAAAAACTTGTCTCCGAGCGGTGAGCAATTGGCATTTTGCATCTGACATTCAGCAGTTTATATTTTGACAAGGATTTTATAATGTGCTGATTATCATTCAACCATTTCATTGCATCTTCGAGGATTGTATGCTAGATATATTTACCCATGCGAAACGTTCCTTTCGTATAGTACAAACGATGGAAGATGCATCTATGTTTATGCTTGTATGGTCATTGGCTTTGCTCAGTTTCTTTGGTTTCTATTTACCAAATTATTATTATTTGTATGTAGTATGTATGTGTAATGGCTTTTAAATCAATGTGGTAGCAGTGGTTACGATGGGATGGCGGGTATTTTTTTGAGCGGATTTTTTTTTGTAATTATTATGGTTACCGCACATTTTCACCACCATACCCTCTTTTCAAGAATGCACGCACCTGCACGCACAAAAAACCCACCGCCCTAGTTGTCAGGGGGTGGGGCTATTTAAAAGGGGCTGGGGCTATTAGTGAGCGTACTTGTATATAGACTTCAAAGATAGCGATATGCCGTTCTCTAGCAACCTCCTTTGTATCTCTGCCTTGGGGACATTATTCTGGGAGTACGCTTTGATTAGTTCTATACCTACGTTAGACTTCTTAACGTAAGTTCTTTTCTTGGCTATCTCTGCCATTAGTATTTTTGCTTTCTCTGGGTCTTGCATTTCAGGATTGCCCAGTGACTTGATAATGCGTCCATTCTTTGTTACATGGAATCCGTTCTTCTGTATACGAACCTTTATTGAGTTTAGTCCTGCTGCTGTTCTTTCTGATATCATCACTCTTTCTCTTTCTGCCATAGAGCCGAACAGGTGGATAGAGAAGTTGTCCATCTCTGGTGCATCAGCACACTTGAATTGTACCTTACTATCCATTAGGTTTGCTATGAAACTTATGCTACGAGACAACCTATCTAACTTTGCCACGAGTAGTATTGCCTTCTCTCTTTTACACAAATTTATTGCCTCTCTTAACTTGGGTCTATCGCTCTTCTTTCCTGACTCAATTTCAGTAAAGGTTGCTAGTACTATCCCCTTGTTTGTTATTGGTAATACCATTTGTTCTTGTGCCTCTAGTCCTAGTCCGCTGTTGGCTTGTTTGTCTGTTGATACCCTGAAGTATGTGACGTAATTGTTGATTGTTGTGTGATTCATTTTCAGTTCTGATTATTTATTTTTATCTTTTTGTAATTTCTTTAACTCGTCCCTAAGCATTTGCTTTAGTCTTTCGTAATGACTAGCTGGAACTTTTTCCGATAGCACTATAGTAGGCTCGTTATACATTGAAGGTCTTGCCATATGTTTTTATTATTATTATGGTACAAATATAATTAAGTAGACTAAATAAACAAGTAAAAAAAAATAAAATAAATAAAATAACCCTAGCAATCAATACTAGGGCTGCTTGTACTTTTTTTTTATAATAACTTTATCATCGGGACTAATATTCCTTTACTTGTATTGTTGTCTCCTCCTAATGTATACTTCTGGTTGTTTTTCATAAAGCATTCTCTAACTACCTCCTTTATAATCCTTGTTGGGACTATAATAGCAGTGCCATGCGTCTCTATTCTGTATATCCAAATGTCTGCGGTGGTAATAGATATTCCACTTGGCTTGCCTCTTGAAAACACTTCTATAAATAGGTTGCCAGTCTTATGAGCCATTCTATCGCTCTTAACCTCTACCTTAAATGCTCCAGTGAATATTCCCTTTACCCAGTCTTCTGCCTCTTCGCCAAAAGCTAAGTCATGTGTAAATGAATTTGAGTGCTTCATATTATTTTTTTTTCCTTTTCCTTTTTTTATTATATTGTCTGACATATCATACATTATTTTTTAAACTCAATAGCGTTAAAAAATTACTGAATGATTTGTCACACATTTAGGATATATTTGTGACGAACTATCTCAAGAATACTTTAATAGTTCTACCACCATCTTGATACTGAACCTCGACTTCCTGAAAGTCTCCCATCTCTTTATACATGGTTAGTAATCTACCTATAGGCTTATCGTTGCCTGCGTGGTTAATAACCTCAAAACGAGTCACTTCTACTTCTTTTTTTTCTTTATTGTTTTCCATTATTTTTTATTTATTTGTTGTTAGGTATTGATGTAATAATCCTGCTATAGACTCTACTAGTTGCTCATTCATCCAATCTGGGTTTCCACTATGGTAAAGTATGCAATGTGCAAGCTCATGGCAAAACGTAGATTCGATGATGCTCTGCTTGTACTTTCTCCAGCCTTTCTCTGCCTTGTACTTGCTTGCTATTATGATTACGTTGTCATAAGATATAAATCTTCCGAAGCATTCGTTTTCAGCACAGTACTTATTATCGTACTTTACTACTATTGTTTGCCCTAGCATATTGAAGGAGGAAGGTATAATCATTATAAGAATGCTTTCTTTATCTCCTCCATTATTTCTGCTCTCTGTTCGTCTGTCATTGGAGCTGCTGGCTCATAATCCTTTTTGCTCATTTTCAGTTCTTCGCAATAAGCCCACAACTCATCCTCGTCTTTTAATATTTCATTACCATCCTTATCCCAAGCCCACGCATTCTTAGGGTCTCTCAAATCGTATAGGTAAGAAGAAATCCATTCTGCTGCGTCTTCTCCGTAGTAACACTTCATCATCATCTCTATGACGCTAACATACTCTTCCGTTACGCCAGTTACATCTACCATTGGGTACAGCACGTTAACAACTGCATCTGCCTTCCTAATCCTATCAAGGATACTTTTAAATACTTCTACTTTCATAATTTTTATTATTTTACCTCATTTATATCGTAATAAAAAGAGTTCGTATCAGAACTCACCCATCTATCGCTTTTAGCTTCCACACACTCTAATACAGTATCTACCTTAAAGCTTTTTGAATTAACAGGGAACTCGGCTGTAATGAAGTTAGAGTCCTTCCAGAATATTCTGTTATTTGGTTGACACATCAAATATCCATCATCAGCTCTCAGAACGTGTCCACACTTATAGTCAGTAGGCTCATCAGAGTATGGGTTATTAAACCAGTCAACAGTAAATAGGTATGTAGCCCAAGCGAATGTCTTGTCCTTTAGTATCACCTTACATCTTTTTTCGGTCAAGTAAGAATACTCAATAACGCTTACATTCTCTGAAAAGCAATCCCATAGTTGTTTGAAGTCAGCAGGTATATCATTCTCTGTACTTATTGTAAATAGTTCTGATATAGGAACTCTGCTGCGTAGCATTCCGTAGTCAGTCATAATGTGAAATGTTAGTATCTTACCTGCTATGCTCTGTATTGCGAATGCGTAGCAGTTATCAAATATAAGTTGGTCGGCTGAATCTTTGGTCATCCAGCTTCTTCTCACCTTTAGTTTTAAGTTAGGTATGTTTGTATTTAATACATTTGATTCGTTTATTACCATTACATTTATTATTTATTTATTTTTTTGAAATATCTTCTTGCTGATAGTAGGCATAATAATTTTTCAACATTTGGTTTTATTCCTATTTCTGGAAAAACTTCCATCATTACCTTAATTGCTTTTGTTGTTTCTTTTCTAGTGTATATTGTCATTTTTATTTACCTCCTATTTCTATTTCGTTTGATGGAAAGCTATCATAGAATTTCTTTACATATAATAGTCTGTAATTTCTTTGTGCTTCTTCTGCGTCCCACTCTTTGTTTTCCTCAACTATTCTGTCGTATTCTTTTTGAGAAATGATTCTCTTTAGTGCTTCTTCTCTGCTTGTTGTTTTTGCCATATGATTATTTTTTTTTATCTACTTATTACTACTCCGTTGTGAGTTAGAGTTACCTGACAAGGTACTTCCACATTCTCTACTTGTTTGTGTCTCTTTCTTAACCTCTTGCAGTAATGCTCGTAACTCCACTGACAACTTTTTTCTTTTTTATTATATGATTCCCATCTGTAAATCAAACCCTTAGCACATTTATTAGTTAAGTCGTACACTATATCGCTGATGCTGAAGTAGTAATGTTCAAAATATTTTACAATATTCCCAGATTGCTGTGCCATATTGTAGTCAAAATTAATTTTTTGCTTCTTTATAAACTCTTCTATATATCCTGTGCAGATGCGCTCGTATTGAAAGTTTAAGGTGGATATGGTTTCTTTGCGTGTCATAATTAAAAGATATAATCGTGATTACTAATTTGTCCGTTAATATAATAGTTTCTAAAGGTAAAGCCACTCATACTGTTTTGAAAGTTAGTCTTAACCCAGTTACTAGGTGGAGCAAAGCTAGGGAAATTATGGTATTGAAACTTAGTACTACAAGATTTATCTATCAACAATTGGTGACTATCTCCTTTATCAAACTCTATTACAACACCTTTATTAGATAAGTAATTTTGGTCAATAAAGTGAGAAATAGTCTTGATAATTTTGTCAGTAATCTGTGGTTTCATTCCAAACTTCATAGTTCCACCATCCTTGCCATGACACTCAATTATACAGAATTTATCTAGAACCATATAATAATCCATAAATTTGCGTTGTATGTTAATTATCACGTTATTAGGATATTTAAGTTCTATATAAGTCTTAAATGCCGAGTTCACTATGTAAGAAAATGCTCCAGAGTGATTATCATCGGTAATATTATTACAAACAATTTTATTGTAAAAAGGAATTAAGCTATCAATCATTCTTATTTTAAATCTAAGAGCAACATCAAAAGATTTTTGATTGTCCATATTCTGTGGCAAGTGATGTTCTCTTCTTATTGTCATGCCGTCCCAACCGTCCATAAAGTCTCCTAAGTCACTGATATACAGAGTATCAAACTTTTTGTGGTTTAATATCCAATCAACAGCTATTTTAAGTCTCATATTTAATTCTTCTTCATCCCACTTGCCTTCGTATAATGCAAAACCATCCTTATTAACACACATACCAACGTGAACATCAGTATAAATAAACCTGTCAAAGCCATGAAGACTATCGAGTGAAGGTTCTAATATAATAGGCTCTATCTTATCTTTGAATATTGATAGAAAATCTATTTCCTTAAAATCTATCTCACCTTCCTCTGGTTTTATATAATTAGGGTTCTTTACAAATACTGAGAAGTCTTTATTTCTTTTATCCCAATAATGAGGGACATCTTGACTAGCCATATTTACAGCTTCAGATACTTCAAAATCTCCTTCGTGATTATCTAATATCCTTTTCTTATGTCTGTATATATACTTCCTGAATTCTCTAAGCTCATTAAAACTTAAAGTAAAATTTAGTTTCTGACAAACCTGTCTTGCAATTTCGGTATCTGATTCTAAATTTTTTTCAAAAATAACTTCTTTAATTACCTCCTCGTAAATTGCCCACCTCGATACTTTATTGTTTGCCATATGTATTTTTTTATAACTTATTTATATGTTTACTTAAAAATAAAGCGAAGTCATACTTAAAACTATTATTTGGACAAACTTCAAACGCCCAATTAATCAATACTGATGCTAACCATCCTCTAAATTCATTTTTCATAAGTTTGTAATTTATTTTGCAAATATATTTCATAAAATGAGAAAAACAAATTATTTATTTATTATTTTAAATTATTATTGTTTTGACTTATATATTGGCTAAATATTGTTTTTATATTCTGTATTAGATAATATATTGTCCAGTAAATTTTAATTGGCTGATTTTCATTAATTATTTAAAATAAAGCTTGCGTGTTTAAAATGCTAAACTACATTTGCGACATGGAAAACATAGAAAATTATAAGAGTGTATTAGAATACGCCAAGGAAAAGAGTATAAGCGTTCAGGCTGTATACCAAGCAATATCAAGAAAAACCTTAGATTTTATCAAGCTAGGGAAAACTATTTTAGTAAAAGTTAAATAAAAAAAACATGGCGGAGAACAAAAAATCATTTTTACTTTATTGTGATATAATACACACAATAGAAAAATTAACAGACGAGCAGGCAGGAAAACTTTTAAAACATACTTTAAAATATGTAAACGATTTAAATCCTACTCCAGAAGATATTATAACCGAGATTGCTTTTGAGCCTATAAAACAGTCTTTAAAAAGGGATTTACTTAAATATGAGGGTATTAGAGTAAAGAATAAAGACAATGCTAATAAAAGATGGGCGGATAAAAATAATGCCACCGCATCCGAGCGCATACCATCGGATACCAAAAATGCCGATAGTGATAGTGATAGTGATAGTGATATAGTAAAGGATATAATAAATTGGGCTGAGCTTTTAAAATTTTTTAATACTAAAACCAAAAAGAACTGCAAGGTTATACCAACAAAAGCTAAAACTGCTTTTACTGCTAGACTAAAAGAAGGTTACAGTAAACAAGATTTTGCTACAGCTATCCAAAACTGTGCGGCAGACGAGTTTCATATAAACAATCCTCACCATCTAACTCTAGAGTTTATAAGCAGACAGGATAAACTAGATAAATACTTAAATGTTGGAGATAAACCTAAAAACTCAGAAAAACAAAACCCTAAAAACCTAAGAGTAGTAATATGAAAGTTAAAAGAATCAACGATGTAACAGAACAATTATTTGATTTACATAAAAACAACACATCAAACCTACTAAGCACTGGTTTTAAGACTTTAGACAATTACTATCAAGTAAGACCTAGCAACACTACCATCATTTACGGATATCCTAGTGCAGGTAAGAGTGAATTTGCTATACAATTACTTATAGGTCTTACAGTTAAGTACGGAAAGAAGCATTTAATCTATACACCTGAGACAGGAACAGCTGAGGAGATATTTTCTGAAATAGCACACGCACTAACAGGTAAAAGCTTTGATAAAAGATTTCCTAATTACATTACAGAAGCAGAAATTTATAGGGTACAACCTTTTATTCAAGAACACTTTGCAGTTATTGAGGACGATGGTGTGAACGGATTAAGTTTAGATAATTATTTTGATTTAGCTAGGGAAGTAAAGAGAGATAGGGGATTGGATTGTACTTTGCTAGATAACTTTAACGATTTAGAGCATAGTGCATCAGACCTAGCCAATATTGCAGCTTACTTACCTGTCTTTCTTCCTAAATGGAATAAGTTTTCTAAGATAGAGAACCTACATTCTTTTATGATATGTCACGCAAGAAACCCTACAGGTGTTAAGTCAGGAGAACTACCGAAAGCACCTAGTGTATTTGAAATAAATGGAGGTCAGGCTTGGTATGCAAAGGCTCAGAGTTTAATTTGCGTTGACAGACCCTACGAGGAGATAAACGGACTCATGCAACAGTCTAATACGGCAAACATTGATGTTAAGAAGATTAAACCTAAGATTGTAGGCAAGAAAGGATTAGTCCCTTTGGAGTTTGAGTTTAGTAAGAAGTGCTATAACGAGACAGTTGATGGTCGTATACTTAGGATTGACACTGGATTTAAGAATTCTTATCAAGTTCCAGAAGAAACTAAAAAGAAGATAGGCGAGAAGATAGCCACACAAGCAAGTTTTGATTTACCAGAAGATTACACCCCTTTTTAAATATGGAAATAGAAGAATATAAAGAAATACAGAAGATTAGAACAGAAGAGTATAAACTTATGCTTGAGTCTATTAACAAATATTTTGCTTTGTTTGACACCAACAATAGAAACATAGGATTATATGCAGAATTTTGGGAGTTTGACGAGTTTATAGAGCAGTTTGAGGTTAAAGTGATAAAGTCACAAGGCACACAAAAAGAAAACGGTTTAAAGCATCTTGAAATACTTTATCGTATGCAACAGTTTAACGCAAAGGTGTTCGCAAACTTTAATTACGAGAATGTTTTGCTAAATGCCAAGGCTAAAAGGTTGCAGAAGGAGCAATTTATATTCCTAAATGAAATTAAAGAGTTAAAAGAACAAATAGAACTTACAGAAAAAATAAATAATCTATAAAAAAAACACATGAAAAAGAATCTAAATTACAGAGAATGTTCATTTATTTTAAACAAATCTGAGGAGTATTGCCAAGGATTACTAATGAAGGAAAACGGCAAGATGGGTATCCATAAGGATTTAACCCCAAAAGAATTTAAGGAAGAGGCTGCATCTTGGTCAATATCAGTTGAAAGACTATCAGAAATAACAAAGATAGATGTAGCTCATTTGCTAGAAGATATAAATAAAAACTTCTTCAGAAACGAGGTGTGCGTAGAATATTTACTAAAGAAAGTGAATCAGAAGTTCAAGCCTAATGCTAAGACTGGAGCATATCCTGTTGCAATTATTATTCCTGAGGAAATTACAGCATTGATGAACGAGGATAATCAAAAGAAATGCATTAAGGTGCTTGAAGAAAGAGTAAGTAAAAATGTTAACTTTAAACTAGTAAATAAAAATATATGATAACTAAATCGCAATGGGCAGCAATGCCAGAGACTGACAAAGACAAGATTATGACTAATATCAGGATTTCTATGGTTGGTCTTCATGCCACCTTAAACGCAGCCAAACACTACAAGGATTTTATTCGAGAATACGAGGTTGGAATAGGTAATAAAAAGACGGTCAAGGTTTTAAAGGACGGATTTATTAGTTTAGAGTATTTATTGTCGTTTATTGATAGTGCCTTTAAGGTGAGCAAAGAAGTTAAGAAGGAAGATATGGATGCCGAAGAAGAATTCACCTACAAGATTCTTGAAAACTTAGAGGACGAGTGTTTTCAGTTTGTCAATCACGAGATGGGTTTCAATATGATTAAAAAAGCTTTAGGATAATGGAAATTAGAATACTTAAGCAGGGCATTTACGAGACCGACAAAGGCGAAAAGATAAAGATTATTGAAATATGGTATGGGGCTAATCCTCGTATCGTATTTCAAATAGGTGATACAGTTTATACAAGAAGTAGAAAGATTTTTGAGGAAGGAATCAGAAATAATAAAATAATTAAAAAACTTTTTTGAAATGAGAAAAATATTTCTATCTTCGCACTCGATTGTTGGGTTTGATTGACCCGAGTTCTTCATGTGATTAAAATCGCCCAGTAGTAATATTGGGCTTTTTTTTTGTTCGATTATATATTACATTTGCAATATTAAATAAAAATAATTATGGCTTTACCATTAATAGCAGCAGGAATAGGAGCAGGACTACAAGCGTACAATATGTATAATTCTTATCAAGCACAAAAAAAGGCAGAAGCTGACGCTGCTAGACTTGACGCACAGCCAGTTCCTCAATATACCCCAGACGCAAGATTAAATAGTTTCTATCAGCAAGCAGTTGCTGGTGTTGCTAACCCTCAAGGATATACAGGAGCAGAAACAGCAGGATATAACTCTCGCTTAGCTCAAATAATGGCTTCTAGAAACGCTAACGCTCAAAATATGGCTGGCGGTCAATTGTCAAGAGCTATTGGCGGAATGGGTAACGCAGAATCTATAAATGCTTTAAATCAATTTAGCGGTAACGATGCTGCTCTAAGAAGAAGTGCTTATAACGCTGCCATGGGTAGACAACAAAGTGCTATGGGTCAATATCAAAGTTTAGCTAACATGAATACTCAAACAGCTTTACAAAGAAGATTAATGAAGGAGCAAGGTTTAGGTCAGGCTATTCAAAGTAATAAGGCTATGATAGCAAATAGTTTAAATAATTTGGGAGGTGATTTAATGGGCTACGGTATGACTAAAGACCTTATGGCACAAAGATTGGCTGGAGCAAATCCTACAGCTACAGTAGGAATGCCTAGTGCCGATTTAGCTAGAACTTACTACGGAACAGGCGGCAAGATGAATTTAGGTAATAGATTTGGAAATTACGCAAAACCAAATGCAGGAAATTCTATGTTCCCTCAACCTGAAGAATATTACAAAACACCATACACAGCAACAGAAGGTATGGATTATAATAATTTTTAATAATGGAAGATACTATAGGACTCGCAGGGAGCTTAGGCTTAATCAATAGAGGTGGTGCTGCATTTGGCGGTAACGTACTAACAAGAGCGGCTAATAAGGAACTTGAGATAAGTGTAGCTGAAAAAAAGGCTGAGGCAGCAAGATTGGCTAAACAGGCTAAAGAAGAAAAGGCTTTGCAAGCAAAAATAAGTGCTAGTGGAAAGTTTGATGAATTAGCTAGAAAAGATGTAGAGAAAATGGCAAACGATATGCTTATGACTAGAGGTTACTTAGACGCTAAGAGAAATTATGAATATAAGTTAGATTTAGGTAGGCAAGAAGAGGCTACTAGAGAAAGAGCTGCCGCTAAAGAACTTTTTAGTAAAAATGATTACCTAATATCTCCAGAAGATAGAAAGGCTATAATAGAACATAACATTCCATATTTAACAGAAAGAGCAAAAGACGCTACAAGCGGAATAAAGGCAGACGAAAATCTTCCAAATGTGTTTCGTGTAGCTCCTGAAAAAATGATTAAAAGAATGGATGCTAATAAGATGATGACTGATATAGGCTCTAATATTTCTAAAGACGAGTCTTCTTATGATTACAGCAAAAAATCAAAAACAATAAACGTAAACGGCAAGAATATAGTTACATATCCAGTTAAAGAAAATATATTGGCAGAAAGAGCTAATAATGTTTTAGGCTATGGTGTAGATGGTGATTATCAAGGTAATCCTGAAATAGCAGCAAACTTTATAGACGCAAATAAACCTAAAATAGATGCAGTTATAGCTGCTAATCCTAAGTTAACTCCTTACGAAGCTACTAAGAAAGTATTTATTGACGTTCTAAGAGAAAAGACAATGGGTGGTGATACTCGTACACTTAGCAAAGGTTTAACCATAAACAATACTTTTACTTCGACTAGTGGCGGAGGTTACAAGAGCAAAGATGTTGACTTAAATCCAGAGACAAGTAAAGATTATCCTGACGGAACACTATACAGATATAACAGAGCAGGTTCTAAGCCTGACGTTTATAATTTAAATGTAGGCTCAAAAGACGATTCTGTAAAAAAATTCACAGAGGTTAATTATGTAGTTAAGCTAGATGACGAAACAGGGCTTGTTATAGGTAAGAGAAAAAAAATAGGTGATGCTGACTATACTCCAGAAAATGAAGCGTATTCAGATGCAACTGGAGACTATAAAAATGTTCCTGCATCAATAAAAGTTCCGCTTTCTGTTGTGTACGGAGAATTACGAATAGACGATAAGACTTGGAAGTCAATGAAATCGGAAGGTAAGCCAGCAGTAAAAGCAGCAACCAACACAGGCGGAGCACCTAAACCAAAACCAGCTTCAGCAGGCGGTGCACCAAGACCAAAAAAATAAAAATATTAGGATATGCCACAAGAACCAGATTACACAAGCGAAATATATAACTACCTAGGAACTTTAGATAAAACATATCAAAAAGAAGTTAGTTTAGATAAATTCAAGGAGTCTATGAAGGATAAAAACTATGCTTCTGATATTCATTCTTGGATTAGTAGTAAGGACGAAACATTTACTAAAGATGTGCCTTTTGATGATTTTTATGGCTCAATAAATCCAAAAAAGCCTGCTACACCATCGTTCTCAACGGACATAAGAAATACAAATACATTACCTGTAATGAAGAATTCTCCTTTACAGGCAAATGTAGCTGAGGTTGTGGTAGACAAGCCTGTGAAAATGGCTAAGCCTGTAAAAGAACCTGTTACTCCAGCAGTTCCTCAAGAAAATCCTTTTTTAAAGAGGGCTAACGATTTAGTTTGGGACAAAACTCCTTTAGGGCAAGAGCAAAAGAAAACAGAAATAATAGGAATGCTTCCTCAAACTCCAGCAAAGCCTACCATGGCGGTTAAAAGTGAAGAGGATAAAATAATAGAAGCAGGTATAAATGGTCTTCCGCCATTATCTAAAATAATGCTGAAGAATAATCTTATATACAATAAAGATTTTAATGATTGGCTAAAAGCAAATCCAAAAGAAGCACAAAGACTAAATGCTTATGCTGGCAATAAAGACGTTCAATCTGAATATCAAAAATCTCAAGTTTTTGATAAATTTCAAAAAGATATATTATCTTCTAGAATTTTAAAGCTTACCGAGCTAGAAACTATGGGTGCTGGTGAAATTCTTAAACAAAAGAATGATTTATACACTAATATAAATAAGGTATCTGACGACTTAAAGAAGAAACAAACAGAACTTAACTTTTATCAAAATACTTTTTTAACGCAAAGTGGGAATAAAGATTTAGTAGATAGAATAAAAGAGCTTTCTAATATTTTAAATAAATACGATAAAGAAAAAATAACTAATACCTTAACAGGAATAGATGGAGAGCTAAATGCAATAATCAATGAAATAAAATCTATTACAAGTGAAGACAATACTATAGCACAAGAGTATGCAGCACAGTATACTCAATTATATTCTAGGGCTAAGTCTTTAGAACAAGAAAGAACTAATATTGAAAACGACCCAGAGTTTTTAAAGTATAACGCTGCCATAAATGAATATAACAATGTTCAAAAAGAAATAAATAATAATATTGGAAACTTAAATAATGACCCTGAATACAAGAAAACAGTAGAAGGGTATAATTCATTATTTAATAAGTACAAACAAATTGCAGGAAGTATTGAAGGTCTCAAAAAAGATGACCCTTTAGTTAATGAGTATTTAAGTCTGTCTAAGCAAGTTGCTGATATAGACAAAACTTACAAATCTATAAACAGCGGATTTTTTATTAAAGCAGAAAGAGATAGATTACAAAAAGAATCTAATGAAAAAGGTGAGTTTTCTGGTAAAATAGTAGGAGTTCTTCAATCAGTACCACAGGCAGTATTTTCATTAGCAGCTGGGGGAATTGATTTATTAAACTCTGTTAACGAAGGAGTTAAAGGCAATAACACCAGTTTAACCTACACTACTTTAGATAAAGCTGCTGATTTTTATAACACTCTTGAAAAAGTTACTGGTTTTGTAACTCCAGAAGCTAAGTCAATAAAAGAAAATGGTGATATAAATTGGGCTGACATACCTTATGAAGCGTTTCAACAAGTTGGTAATCTTGCTGTTATGGCTGCTACTGGAGGTTCAAGCACTTCAATGATGGTTGGTTCTGCTTATTTAATGTCTAGAAAAGGCAGAACAGAAGAAGCTGAAGAAGCTGGATTAACAGGAGTTTCTAAAGAAATATATGTAAATGGTTTATCTTTATTAGAAGGTTTTTCTGAGTTGATAATGCCAGATGCTCAATTATTTACAAAAACAATAAGACAAAAACTATTAAAAGATGCTGTACTAGCTCAAACAAAAGGAGTTGCGTGGTTTAGAAAGCAAGCAATGATTACCGTATTGGAAAATATGGCAAAAGAAGATGCTGAAGAACTAATTGTTAAGCTTGGAGAGCTTGGTGCTCAATATGCTAACAACTTAGAACAGGGTAAAAATGTTTTTGACATAAAGAAAAGCAACACTGTAAACGAATATTTAAGAACAATTCTTATAGCAGCTCCTTTGGCAGGAATAAGCACAGGGCTTAGCAAAATAGGTGTGCCCAAAAAAGAATTAGACATAGCAAGATTTGTTGCTGCAAAAAATATAACTCAAACCAGAGAAATACTTTCTGATTTAGTTTCTTTAGGAAAAATAACACAAGAAAAAGCAGATGAAAATTATAAGCAAATAATTAGATATGCTGCTGTTCAAAATGTTATGCCTAAAGATATTTCTCCAGAAAAGGCTATTCAATTAGTTCCACTTATAGAAGAAAACAAAGAGCTAGAGCTGCAAATTAAAACTGGCGGAATTAGTGATATGTTTATCAATTCAATAAAGGAAAAGATAAAAGAAAATAACGATAAGGCTCAAGCGATATTAGAAATGCCTAACACTAGAGCGGAGATAACACCATCTGCTGAACTAAAAGCATCGGAAGAAATTGAAGTAGAAACTCCAGCACTAAACACTAAATTTTATCAGGGTGTTGATTTTAGAGCACAAACAGGTTTACCTAATGGTGACTATACAGAAGAGCAGGTAAAGGCGGCTAGAGAGGCTAAATTAAAGAAAGAAGGCACAACGCCAGCAGAAATAGAAACAATAAATGCAGAAGAAGAAATTATACCGTCAACTGAAACCCCTGCTGCACCAACTGGCGGTGTTAGTGGTGAGGTACAGGCATCTGGTGATGTAGAAGCTGAAAAAGCTAAAATAGAAGAAAGAAAAAAAGAAGAATTAGATAATACAACAACTGCAAAATACGGTGTTATTGCTTCTGATTATTTATTTACAGGAGGCAAAGGTGTTATATTAAGTACAGATTATTTATTGCAAGCACTAACAGCTTCTTTCCCTTTTGCAGGAAAAAAGATAGACGCTATAAGAAATAAGTACTTAACTCAACTTGGTAATATAGCTGACGATGTAAATAGTGAATCGTACACCAATGCAATGCAAGAGATAAGAGACGCAATTAATGGTGTGTATGAAAATAAAGAAGTAGAGTCTTTGTTTGATGAAATATTAAACAATTCAACTGGTTTTATATCAAGAGAAGGCAATAGGGTTAACTCAAGATTAGAAACATTAAATGAAGAGCAAGAAAATAAAATAAATGAAAAATATAATACTGAAATAGAGCAATTAGACAAAGTACAAAATGAAACAGAAAACAGAACAGAGCAAATCGCCAATGAAGCCAACGGACAAGTCGTGTTGGAAGGGGTACGCCAAACAGGGAACAAAGATGAAGGGCGGAAAGACAGTGAACAACTGCGTGAAGAAGAAGTAGGTAAACCACTATCAGAGCAAATAGAGGATTTAAGAGCAGCAGAAAAAGCCGAGTATGCAGCTCTTAAAACCCCTACCGAAAAAGCTAAGAAGAAGATTTACGACAAGTACGACAAGCTAATTACTCCTTTAATAAGAGAGCAGAAAGCAGCAAAATCAACAACTGAATCAGAATCATTTTTTAATGATGCAGATAAATTATTTCCAAATGACCATGTACTAGGTGGTTATGCGGTAACAAATTCTGAAGGTACTCTTATTGGTAGAATACAATTATCAGAAGTTAATGAAAACACTGTAAAAATAGATGAAATAGTTAGCGAAAAAAGAGGGCAGAAAACAGGAAATGGTACTGCAATAATGAATAAGGTTATAGATAATGCTGATAAAAATAATGTAACACTTGTTCTTACCGCTAACCTTATAGGAGAAATGAAAGCAAAGGGGTTCGAGACACCCCAAAAACTACAAGCTTTTTATGAAAAATTTGGTTTTGTAAAAGACAAATCAAAAGGCACAATGATAAGAATGCCTAAAGCATCTAAAAAAGTTGCTGAAGTAGCTCCTAAAGAAGGTGATACCTCAGTTACGAAATCTGCAAGAGGTATGATTCAAAACATGACTTTTAAAGATGGTGAGTGGCAAATGAAATTTGGTAAAGACTTTACTAAAGTTGCTAAGTCTGCTCAACAAGAAGCTCAAGATGCATTTAATGAAAAGAATATTCCTGTTGCCGAGGTTAAGGAACAAGCTCCTGTAGCTGAAAATGTACCTGTAGAAAAAACTACAAGTGTGTATGTAGCTCCTTTTTACGATGCTATGGTAAAAACCACAGAAGAAGCCAATGACGTAGAAAAATCTCCAGCATATAAGAAGTATGTTCAAACTATAAATTCAGTAGCTGAAGCACTTGGAATAAAAATAAAGTCAATAGCAACCAATATTGGTGCGTACACAAATGACGACAAGGTTAAGGTGCGAGAAGTGTCAACTAAAGTTGAATTAGAGACCACAAATATAGACGAAGCTACTGAGTTTGCTGTTTTGATGGGAGCACTTGCTCCTGAGGTTCAAGAATCTACAATAGCGGCACAGGGTTTGTCTAAGGAGGATATAGGAACAGATAAGCATACCGCTGATTTAATTACAGTAAAAGTAGACAACTTAGAAGAGGCTATAGCTATTGCAAAAAAAATAGGATTAGACCACACTATTAATTTAAAAGAAAATAAAATTGATTTTATTGATTTTAATTATTGGGGAAGAAGAACTACTCAGCGTTTTCAAAAGAATTTAGGTAAATTTATAACACAATTAAAAGAAAAAGGAATAAATTATGAAGCAGAATCAGAATCAATTGAATCCAGATTTATCGAATCAGGAGCAGACCCAAAAAGCTATTTCGGAAGAAAGAATGTCCTCGAAAGAATGGCTGGAGCACTCGAACAGGACGCTAGAGATACTGGGGATAAAGGAAAGGACTTTCAAAAACGCAGGAAAATGCTTCGTGATGCCGTACAAGAAGCCATCAGAAGAAACAACGAATTCATAAGACAACAAGAACTTGCTTCGGAAAGAGCCGAGTATGGCAAGCTTAGAGTAAAGCAAATTGAGCTAGAGAAAAATGGAGAAAGGCTGTCAGACGAGGAAGTTAAGAGATTTACCGAACTGCTTAATATTCTTATCCCTTCTACTCAAGAAACTGTCAAGAATGCTTCAGAAGACTACGAAGAGGCAAGAAAAGAACTTGAAAAAGTTGCCGCTAAGGTAATAGGCGACTTAGGGTTTTTATCTACTTTTGGAATTAAAAGAGCAGAAAGAGCTGCTACTAAGATACTTAGATGGTATAAAGGTAAGGCGCAATGGCTTGGTGATGGTGCTAGAACAAACTTAATTGTTTATAATGAGAAGGACGTAATGGTTCTTTATAAAAAACTACAAGCACAGTACAAGGGCGGTATAATAAGAACCGAAAAAGATGATACTGGATTAGGATACCCTAAAAGACTTCTTGAGGTAAGAACTTCAAATGGTAAAATTGCTGAGTTTCAGGTAATGACTCCTGAAGGCTATTTAGCTAAGGATGGTATTAATGGTTTCCCAGAAACACAAAGGGATTTTGCTGCTAAAGAGTTAGCTAAAATACAAAAAAGATTAGGTTGGTTAATACCAGATGGTGTTGGACATTATTTCTATGAGATAGAAAGAGATTTTAATGTACCTACGGATTTAAGAAACATGGCTAAGGCTATTAGTTTAAAATACTACAATGCATTCCTTGAAGCTGATTCAAAGTATACTGAAAAAGAATTTTTAGATGAGATTTCTCAGTTTAAGAAAGATGTTGATGCTGCTGATAAGACAAATTGGGACAAGGGTAATAATGGAATATCTCCAGTAACTGTTAATGACTTTATAGAAGATACAAATAATCAATACGAGCCTATAACAGTATCAGACACTAGTCACGACACCTTTACCAAGGACAATGCTATAGACTACGAAGAAGGCGAGAGAGAAGGAGATAATGGACGTTCTTACCCATACCTAGCATCAGTAACTGTAGAGTTAGTAGATGATGTTAGTGGTGATACTATAGGAACAATATCTAAGTTAAAAAGCGAAGATGGCGAAATTACTTGGAACGCTGAAAATAATGACGGAGATTTAATAGCTGAAGAAGCTAGTAGCAAAGCTGAAGCTCAACAGGCTCTTGTAGATAATTATAATAAGCAGAAAGAAAAGCAATTTAATAAGGAAAAAGCCAAAGGCATTAAGGAAAGAACTAAGCAAAGAGCTATAGAAGCAGAAAAAGCTGCAAAAGCCAAAGAAAAAACTGAGAAAGAAGCTGCAAAAGCTAAGGAAAAAGCTGAGAAAGAATCTGAAAAAGAAAAAGCTGAGAAAGAAACTGAAAAAGCTAAGCCAGAGCAAACTGAAAAAGAAAAGGCTAAAGAAAAGGCTAAGGATGAATTAAGAGCAAGGGCTGCAAAAGCTAAAGCTGAGGTTGTTAGTGCCGCACAAAGAGTTCAGCAGGCTTTAGAGGCAACAGGAATAACTGTAGAAGTAATTGATAACGAGAAAGATTTCCAAGATAAACTTGATGCTGAAGGAGTTAAAAGAGATAGCTCAGTTGGAGCTAGCGGAGTATTTATATCTAAGTCAGGTAAAATATTTATTAACGCAAGCAAGGTTGATGCCAAGTGGGGTAGTGTAGATGTATGGCACGAGGGAACTCACCCTATTATTAACATAATAAGAAACACAAACCCTAAGCTATATAAGTCAATTATAGACGGACTAAACGAGCTAGTTGCTAGTAATCCTGAAATAGCTGCTGTTGTTGAGTGGGCACAAAGTAATTACGAAGGCGAAAACACTTTAGAGGATGAAACTATAACTGAAACCATAGCAAGAATAGCTAACGGAAATATAGACCTATCAAAGATACCTACATCATTAAGAGACAAGATAATAGATTTCATTAATGGAATTGCCAAGTCTCTAGGATTAAGACCTATACTAAAAGGTTCTAATATCGCTACGTTCAAGAAGATGGCAAAAGAAATATCTGCCGCACTTAGAGAAGGTAAAAGTATTAGCGACATAGTTGGAATGGACAATGTTAAAGATTTTGGAACTCCTATTGGAACTCCAGCTCAATTAAAAAAATCTTCTAAAACAAAAAAAGAAGGAAGTAAAGTAGTTGTCAACAAAAAAGGACATCAATTATCATTTGTTAAAGAATCTGACATAATAGATATGGAAGTATTAATAAATGATATAGTAGCAAAAAATCAAAAAGTATGGTTTTGGGTTGCAGACCAGTTGGGAAGAGGATTTTATTTTGACAAAGTAACTAAGAAAAAACATTATTTAGATGCAGGTGCTAGTTTTGCTTTAGACCCAGAAAATAGAGATAAAAATATTATATGGGCTACTGGAAAAGGCGAAAAAGCTATAAATAGATATGTATCAGAATCTGACTATATTTTTATTATAAGTGGCTCTCCATTAATAAGTAAACTATTTAACAAAAGAGTTTTTGAATTATTAGAAAAAAGATTTAAAAACTATAATGACTTCAAAAAAGGAGTATTAGAAAATTCTAAAACAAAAGATATTATTGAACTAGTAAATGCTTTTGATTCTTGGGAGTCATTTAAAGAATCTCCAAAAAGAAAAGAATTGTTATTAGCTATTGATGCTCAAAAAGATAAGAATACTCCTTTAAAACTTTTCTTAGAAAAAAACAATGCTTTTTTAGATTACAATGCTTTAAGAGATGGCTTTTATGCAGATAACGATTTTAAATTAAATGATATAATGTTAGTTTTAAAGCCAACTGGTTTTGGTGGTCAATCTAATCATTCTACTTATTCTAATAATGTATTGGGCGATGTTGTTGGTGTTCCTGATAGAAAAATAAACGCTTACGATTTAATGACTAGCGAATTCAAAAAGGAAAACGATTTAAAACCATCTGCTCAAAGTCAAGTAGTAGCTCCATTTGGAATAGGAGTAAAAAATATTGTAGCTCCTCAATTTTCAAAAGGAAATAGAGATGCTATTGCTAACGAAAACTTAATAAATGGATTCTATTCACCATTAGAAAAAACAATCAACGATTCTAAGCAGGACAAAATGCCTGCTAAACAATGGATAGAAAAGTTTGCTAAAGGCGAAGAAGCTAAGTGGACAGGGCTAACTGATTGGTTGAGTTCTCAAACAGGTTCTGTTTCTAAGGCAGATATTCAAAATTACCTAGATGACAATAGGATTGAAGTTACCGAAGTAGTTAAAAGTAGTGAAATTTCTGACGAAGAAATTGACACTTTGTTGAATGATGAAGTAGGTGAAGGTATGACAAGGTCTGAAGCAAGGGAATTTCTTGAAAATGAGGAAAGAAAAGATGATACAAAATTCTCTGCATACCAATTAGAAGGAGAGAAAGAAAAATACAAGGAGGTATTGGTTACGATGCCTAGAAAAACAGGTAGGTTTGATATTTTAGACGAAAACGGAGATATATACAATACGGTAGATACAAAGGAAGAAGCGAATAAGATAGTTTCAGGATATGGCAAACTTGCTGGTAGAAGTTTATCTATTCGTGAAAATAATGAACGTCTTTTTAAATCATCGCATTTTGAAGAACCAAACATTCTTGTTCATCTAAGAATGAATACCCGAACAGATGCAAAAGGGAATAAAGTATTGTTTTTAGAGGAAGTACAAAGCGATTGGGGACAAGAAGGGAAAAGAAGAGGATTTGAAAAGCCTAAAGACACTAAAGCAATAAAAGAATTAGAAAATGAAAAACAAAAGGTTTTAAATAGTTCTAAATCTTATCAATTATTAAACGAAAATACTGAAGGGGATTTATCTGTTGAAGTATTTGATGCTATTCAGCAAATAGCAACAAATATGATTGATAACCAATATAGCACTAAAGAATCAAAAAAAGAAAGGTTTTTAAAAGATATTAAAGACACACTATTTTATTGGGAGAAGTATGAATATGTTGTACCTAATATGAATCAAAAAGAGTTGTCCAATTTTTATGATGTTTATATTAAGGAATTAGAAAATAATAGTAAAAAAAAATCAGGGTATTCAGCATCCTACCGACTTGCTTCTGTAGAAAATAAATTATCAGATATAAATACAAAGATTTTTAATCTTTCTGCAAAAGAAGGTGTAAAAAAAGCTCCATTTGTAATGGACACAAATGCATGGACTAAACTTGGTTTAAAAGTAGCCCTTAAAGAAGCAGTAGCACAAGGTGCTGATAAGATTGCTTGGACAACTGGCGAGCAACAAAATGATAGATATTCGTTAGAAAAGCAGGTTGATGAGGTTACTTATTCTAAGAAAGCAGATGGAAGCTATGTGATAGCAGCAGCAAAAGATGGACAAGAAGTTTTTAAGAATGAAAATGTTGCCGAAAAAAATCTAGAAGATTATGTCGGAAAGGATGTTGCAAAAAAAATAATAGAAAACGAGGGCAATCCAAATATTGACGTAAAGACAGGTAAAACAAACTCTACTTCGATAAGTGGGCAAGACCTAAAAGTAGGCGGTAAAGGAATGATAGGCTTCTACGGTTCACCAACAGAAGGCAGTTTGGGTATAGTAGGTAATGTAGCTAAGAGTTTGTTTAAGCAAGAACCGAAAACGGTTAAAATTGAAATAGATAATAATGCTAAAGATGCTTTTGTTGTAGTAAGAAAAACGCCAAATAAAAGATATTACGCAGAAATAACAGGAGGGGGCTACTCTAAAGTATTGGTTGATTATAAAACCGAAGAAGGATATTTTGATTCAAAAGAGGAAGCATTAGAGTATGGGAACAAAATAAAAAAAGAAATAATTGGAAGCCAACAAAACTCCATAGATATAACACCAGAGTTAAAAGCACAAGTTGAAGAAGGTTTACCTCAATTTTCAAAGGGAGGCAGAGATATACAATCTCTTGCAGATATTATTACAGAAACTCAAGAAAAAGGGCAATTAGATGATAATGAAATAGCAGAAACTTTAGAAGCTTCTTACTCTAAAGAAGAAATTCAAGAAGCATTTGATTATATCAATAACCCACCTGAAGATGCACCTGCTCCAGCAAAAGGCAAGATGAAGGAACGTAGCTTAACCAAACAATTCCTAAAAGAAAATCCATCTTTACAATTATCAGAAGGAGCAATAAACTACGAAGAAATATCTAATAAGAGCACTGTAGAAGAGGTAAATAATTTAATAAACGAGCTTGGCTTAGACGCTTCTGTATACGCTGTTGATGATTGGAAGAATGGAATGAACTTACGAGTTAGGTTTACCATGGCTCAAATTTTAATCAAGAAACTATCAAAAGAAGGAAGATTAGACGAGGCTAATGATTTAAGAGAGAGGTTAGTAGTTGCTGCTACAGAAGCTGGACAAGGTATACAAGCATTTGCTATGTTTCCTGCACTTACAGCTGAAGGAGAGCTAAGAAAGATGTTGAAGATGATTAACAACATCAATAAGAAAAGAGAGAAGGCAGACAGGAAGTTAACTAAGATAAAGGAAGAATTTAAACAAGCTAACGAAGACGCTATAAACGAGGCAGTTGAAAACCTAGGAGGCAAGCCTTCTGAAAAAAGAAAGAAAGCAGCAAGAACCTATGCCGACTACGGTACTAAGAATAAGGTTATTACAAAAGCAAAGTACGAGGAGATGAAAAAAGCCCTTGCTAATAAAGCTTTTTCAGCAGCTATACCTGTTCAATTAATTCCTATTGGTGTATATCATCTAGAGGCTGGCTCAAGAAAGTTTAAAGAATTTAGCGAGGCACTTATAGAAGATTTTGGAGATAAGGTAAAGCCTTACCTAGCTGGATTATACAAGAAAGCAGCGCAAGAACTAGGACTTTCTGCGTCTGAAATAGATAGTGACGCAACTATTTCGCAAGAGAACAAAGACAGAAGAGCTAGAGAAGCTAAGAAAAGTATAAAAGGGGCTCTTAAAGATTTAGGCTTATCAATTTCAAAAATAGCCATAGAACACTATACAGTAGTAGATTCTGCTAAAAGAACTCTAGTAGAAAAAATAATGGCAGAAACAGAGCTAACTGAAAATGAGGCTAAAGAATATGCTAAAGCTATAGAAGAAGAATTCGACAGATTAGCCACAGAAAAGAAAAAGAAAATATTAGACACAGTATTTAATCCAAGAGAAAGAAAAAAACCTGCATTAAAAAACTTAGAATCAGAACTATTAAAGCTAACTAATTTAGGAGCATTTAAAGAACAAGATTTAGTAGAGGCGTATGCCGATAAAATGGGATGGGCTAAACTATCTCAAGAAGAAATTTCAGAAATAGAAAGACTAGCATCTATAGTAGAGGAGTCACCTGAAGGAATAAAGAGAGCACAGGCAGTTGAAGACTTGTTGGGATATGAAGCTAAGATAAAAGGAATACCTCTAATGGATGTTGTAACGTCTATATGGTACGCAAATGTTTTATCTGGATTTACTACTCAGCTAGTTAACTTTATAGCCAACGCAACGCAGTTATTGTTTTCTTATGGGGAAACTGCTATAAGAAATCCTAGAACAGGAGCGTTCATGGCTAGAGGTATTATAGATGGTGTTAACAGAGGCATACTAGAGGCTGGAAGCTCTTTAAAAACTGGATATAATCCAATTAGAGGAAGAGTAGAAATTCCTTCTACTTTAGAACTAAAAACATTTAAAGGTGGTAAATATAATCCAGCTAACTACTTAAAGTATGTAAGAAGACTAATGGTAGCATCAGACGTTATCATGTTTGAAGCTCAAAAGGAAATGAGAGCTTACCAATGGGCTAGAATGTTAGCAGCTAATGAAAATAAATTAGACCCTACCGTAAGTATCAAGCAAAGAGCACTTGACATACTACACGCAAATGACAGTACTATTCCTGATGCAAAAGTAAAGGCAGCTGAGGAGGCTCAAACAGAAATAGATGCGGTAAATGCTGAAAATATATCTAGTTCTGAAAAAGCAAAAAAAATCAGAAACATAAAAACAAATGAAAAAAGAAGGGCATTTGAATTAGTACAAGAAAGCAGAGGCTCTGAAATAATGGACGAGAGTAATGCATATGCATCTTGGAACACGTTTAATCACCCTGCTTCTGGTTTACTAGGAGCTGTAGCTAAGAGGGTTAATCAGTTAATAGAAACTAATGGAGTTACTAAAATCTTTAGGTTTGTTGTTCCTTTTACAAATGTTATTGCAAACGTGGCTAATATGGGAATAAACTATACTCCTTGGGGATACATAAGAGCTGCTAGACAAGGTTCTGTATTTGGAATACCTAAAGCAGAGTGGGATTCTATGTCTAAAATGCAACAAGACCAATACAGAGTAGAGTTAGTAACAAAAGCTACGGTAGGCTTGGCTATGTCAGCTGCTGTTTTAATGTTGACTTTAAAAGGAGATGACGATGATGAGCCTTTATTAGAAATAACAGCAAACGCTACAGGTAAATACAAGAAAAACGAAGGTCTTAAAGAAGATGGGTGGCAACCGTACTCGTTTAGGGTTTACAACAAAAAAACTAAAGAATATGGTGATTGGATTTCGTATCAATATAGTCCTTTATTGGTAATGTTTAGTCTTATTGGAAACCTAAAAGATTACGACAAGTATAGAAAAGAAAATACAGATGAGAACCTTTTAGATAAACTGTCTTTCGCTGCTATTGGTGCATCAAGAACATTTTTAGACGGTACTTTTTTAATGTCTATAAATTCATTTCTTAAAGCTTTGACAGAAACAGAAGCAGGAGATGCTGTAGATGACGCAATGAAATCTATATTTAAAACTGTTAAAGGATTTGTTCTACCTGCACTATACACTCAAGCTGCAAGGGAAGTTCAAATAGTATTTGACATACCAGAAAAAGAAGTTGGAACTAGTTTAATCGCAGAATTAGTAAGAGATATTCCTGTCGCTAGAAATATGTTAAATGACAGGGTTAATATATGGGGGCAAAGGTCTATTGCAGATACAGATAAGTTCACATCTAAATCTGAAGATACTGACTTAACCACAACACTGACAAGTAAAAAAATATTTTTAACAAGACCAAATGTAAAAACTACAAATATCATAGATATAGAAAGCGGTAAGTTTAGAGCAATGACCGATAACGAATTCTTTAATTACGCAGAAGAAAGAGGCAAATATTTGTACGAAACTTTAATAGATAGACTTGAAGATATTAAAGAGATGTCAAATGAAGATGCTCAAAAAGAAGTAAACTCTATTGTTTCAGATGCGTCAAAATTAGCTGAAGCTAAATCTTCTTTACCTATAGAGTCTTACGATAGATTAAAAAGAGAAATGAGAAATCAGTATCGTGAAAAGAAAGATGAGTCAAAAGCAAAAAAAGAAGAAAAATCTTCTGAAGAAAGAGGAGCTAAAGTAACTCCTGAATATAAAAAAGAAATAGAAAATATCAAGAAAAATGACGTTAGTCAAATATCTAGATTTATTGTTTCTAAAATTAAACAAAGCGGAACTAAGTCTAGAGAAATTCAAAAGCTTTTAGCGACAGAAAAACTTACAGATGAATATGTAGACATGGTATCTAGTGCAGTGAATAAAATATTAAAACAACAAGAAGCAGTAAAACCAACAACAAAATAAATAAACTATATTTGCACTATGAGCCTTTTACCAACAAATAACCTAGAGATTGTAGACCCTTTTGGGGAGATAATCAACTTTACCGATACTACTGGTGGTTACGCCACAAACAATACTGGTGGATACGGAAGTCCTAACCTAACATACGCACAGGTTGGCGGAATAAATTTACTAATAGGAAACTATGTAAATATTGTTCCCTCAGCACTAGGTGTTGGAGCTGCTTTAATTCGTTACACTCAATATATTAAAACTAGCGGAGCTTCACAAACTTACGATGGCAAAATAGTAACTGTAGGTAACTACTTTGTTCCTCATGTAACAGGATTAGTAGTAGCGGCTGGCGATACATTTCAAACAACAGGATATTATAATCCGCTAATAACTCCATTAAGATGGTTACCAACAGCAGCAGGAACTCCTTTATACTTAAGCACACAAGACTTAGGCTATACCACACTTGGCGTTATTCCTGATAGCATACTAACCTTACAGTACGAGGTTTATGGAATTGTAAATACTATAGCATTCACAACAGTATTAGGCACTAAGTACTTAGTTACTGGAACTGGAATTGTTTCTTATCTAGGAAGCAACTACAAACAAGGAGAAGTATTTACAGCATCAGGAACTTCAACAGTAGGCGTAGTGAGCGGAACTTTCGGAGTTGCACCTTATAATAGTGGAGCAGTAAGTAATTTTCAAACTATCTACAACCTAGAAACTAGTTTAGTAGAACTACAAACATCAAACATTTTAAATCCTAAACCTCAAGGCAGAGAATATAACTATCAGATAGCCACCATTTTTACAAATATTTATACCATGCAGAACGCTGCTAATATCGGTTTAGTAAGTCTGGGTCAGGCGTATAATAATATTGTAAGTTTACAGGAAGAGGTTGATAACTTAGATAATAATATATATTAATGGATTATAATCAAATAATATACCAATTAAGATTAGAGCAGGTTCGTTGCACACAACTAGGATTGCCATTTGACGTAAGCGATGGCACTATCATATACTTGAGTAATCTTATTCACAGTTATAATTTTGTCGGAATAACTGATAGCCAGAGAATAATAATAAGAAATGAGTTGAATAGTATAGTACAAGATGTTAGTTATTATACCTCTTTTACTCAAGGACTATTTAATGGTTACTATAATTCACAAGTTTAAACTTTGTAAATTACAAAGGAAAAGACTAATTTTGCAATAGAATAATAATAATACAATGTCAATACAGTTATCAAGAGCCAACACAGGTACACCATTAACCACAGCAGATTACAATAGTGATAATTTGATAGTGGAGACTGCTGTCAATGCATTACAAAGCGCAACTAGTAGTGGAGGGACTGTAACGAACTTTACAAAAGTAGATACAGATACTTCATCAGAATTATTTAGTGCAAGTGTATCTAATCCAACTACAACACCAGAAATAACATTCTCAAGAATAAGTAAGGCGGCTAATCTTGT
>Ga0102829_1000002_pt1 | contig 88519 bp, 182 predicted proteins | sample ColrivemetaGS575_FD_84510 | JGI IMG/M metagenome (GOLD analysis project Ga0102829, IMG submission 84510) | Estuarine microbial communities from the Columbia River estuary - Freshwater metaG S.575 | ecosystem: Environmental > Aquatic > Marine > Intertidal zone > Estuary | place: USA: Columbia... | reverse complement strand
TACCAAAATCGTAAAACATACCACCTACAGATGGGTTGCCAACTTCACCAAAACTTGATGCTTTGATTGCACCTTGGAACCCAAAGAAGTCGTAGAAATCAGCATTCAGTAAGATTCTCTCTTGACCTACAATTCTACCAATTACGTCAAGTTGAGCACCAGTAGCAGTATCAAGGCTTCTAAGCTGCATCAAATCTTTGAATACTTTTTGTATTTCTACTTGAGCGTTGATAAGGAGTTGAAGATATTTATCAAAAACTTCCTTCCCTACGAACTGCTCAGTCACTCGTTCACGAGCTTCAGAAAGATAATCGATTTCTTCAAAAGGCGTGATAGCCATATATCACTCCTTATGTATTGATAATAATGTTGTCTGAAGACAGTGAAGCAATCATATCGAAAGCTACCGGAATACTGTCAGTACTTGTAGGGCTGGCGGATGTACCAATAAACAAGCTATCAATTTCATGACCTTTTACGGTATTGATTGGGGTAAATAATCTACTCCAAATAACATCATCACCAATACCAAGATTACTATCAAAGTATGCAATTAATGCTGATTTGATGTCGTCAACACCAGTACCAGGGAATTCACTATCAGTGGTGAGGTTGATCGTAATATAAACAGGCAGTGGATCAGGTCGTTCAAAACCAATATTATGAGAAAAGCCTTGGGTATCGAAGATAACTACAACTGTATCACCGTAACTTCTGATACCCATTGGTTTATTCTCCCAAATGGTATTTGCAATATCAATACTAACACCACCAAGAACAATGGGCATAAAGCTGTGTGCAGGAACACCAAAGGCATCTACAACATCTGTATCATTCTCGTAGATTCTTACTTCCTCAACACCTTCAAGATTAATCAATGCTGAGTACAAAGCTTCAAGAATATTAGAGGCCCGCTCAAATTTAGTCTCTCTAAACCGTAGACGAAGTTCCTCGTCTGTTTCAAGATTACGTCCGGGGCTTGCAGCCTGGGGGTTTGTAACACTGTCCCAACCAAGCTGGGGGGTAAGAATAACATTCAATGTATTAGCTTCGGCGTTAACTTCGCCCACTACACTGCTCTGAACTTCACCAAGCTTTTGTACTTTAGTGATTCCAATATTAGGGGTAACAGTGAAAGTTACAGCAGAGAATTCATCAACACGACTAATTTTAAGAGACGTACCCTCAATGCTGCTAACAAGACTAGGGTGGCTTGCAATTATTACAGCATTCAGTCCAGAAACAATTTCAGAAGCTGTAGCAGATGCACCACTAGTGTAGTTGATTGTGTTAGCAGTAGTGATAGATGTATAAGTTATGCTATAAACTGTGGTGTTAGAGACCGTTATGGGAGTAACCGTAATACCGACAGCTTGAGAAGGAGAAAGTGCTACAGGAGACAGAATAGTCCACTGACTACTGTCAATTGAGCTGCCTACAGTCAGACCTGATGACACCAGAGTACCATTATCCCCTGAGATGATCACTTGTGCTGTTGAATAGGTCTGCTCTTGTCTAGTGATACCACCAAGGGCTACAAGGTTATCTAAAGCAATACCTGTTGCAGAGTTAGGATCAAAGGCTTGATAATCAGCTTGTGCTACTTCCCACAAATCTGCTAAGCTTGGACTCACAAGCGCTACAAGCCTACCCAGAGCTGAGCTATTGGATGTGTCGACCTGATCACCGGGTTCAACTAAATCTTGAAACAAAGATGTAGCTTCAGCGCGTAGGTCTGAAAGTATCTCTGTCATTCTTTTAATTGTAAAGCCTTGGTCAGAAATACCCGCCATTTTATTTCCTTAATTTAATTAAATAGTGATGGGAGGTGTAATCTGACCATCATTGACTCTCACAGAGAAAGTCATGGAATATTGTCTTTTAACGAATGTGGATGAGAAGGATGTAATTTCCTTGACTCCATTTTCTGATAAGATAGCTGTCTGAAAGATTAGGTCTACACCATCTTTTGTGGTCTTACGTCCAAGGATGCTTTGATAGTAGGGAATACCATAAGTTGTATCAAGGAACCATTCACCTTGAAACGTTTTCAAGAGGATAAGCAATCTCTGTCTAACTGTATCAATAAGAGGCTGGGTAGTATCAGACCTCAAAAGTGGCCCGTTATGCCAAACAATATCGTGTTGTTCATTGAGTAGAAAATCTATGATACACCTCCTTAATTACTTGGTGGCACTGTGGATGGTGCATGTCTATGGGTGTTGAAAATTACGCCGTTGAACGTAGCTTGACCACCAACCAGAGTATAGTTACCAGTTTGAGCGTAGTCGCCTTGATGCGTTATATTACCAATCCAAGTTGTGGACGGAACATCGACAACCATTGTTGGTGAGTTAAGATTAATACTTGAGGCTGCATTAATTGTGACATCACTACCTTCAACAATGATGGGCATATTACTAGTCGTAATACCAATACTACCATCAGCACGAATACGAACTTCAGCCTCAGCACCACCAATGTTGCCAAAAATCACGGTATCTTTACTGTTATGAGTAAGTACATGCTTTGCTGGATTGTTTACAGCATTACCCGGAGGTTGAATACCGGGAATGAAGATGGCATCACTTTTATCCATCTTAGAGAAGTTAGTAGGCGCGGCTGGTCTTCCGTTACCACCTTTCCATGCTTCAATACTTCGCATAGAGAAAATAGCTGTGCCAGTATCACCTACATTAATTGGAAAGGTGAATCCAGCAGTTTTGGATACTTGAAAAGAGACAGGAACACCTTGAATTACAGGACGTTCTTTAACAGTACCGTCCTTGAACATCTGGTTCACACTTGGTTGAATATCTACCATCTGAGTGTTTAAATCATCTCGGATAGCAACAACAATACAAGGGATACAAGTGTATTTGTTATTGTTCTCTGACTCGATTGCACTCATAACAAATTCTTGTAATTCTGGAACCATGATTTACTTCCTGTCTACTTTCTCTAGTGTTGTTGCCTTGATTTCTGTGTACCATGGATTCGAGCGCCAACTACCAGTGTGCCTAATATCCTCTACTTTATACCAGCCTGTGATAAGAGTATCTTCAAGTCTAATGATATCCCCAGCTGTAATAGCTGGATTAAGCAGAATCTTGAATTGAATTCCTGGCTTCTTAACCTTATCTTTCTTTGATCTGTCTTTGTTCAAAGTAGTGCGATAAGGAATCTCAACCATACCTGTGAACTCAGATATCACATAAGCCTGATTAAAGTTCTCAGTATTAGCCCTATCATTATTGTTTACATAAAGAACTTCACCATCAAGTTGCCAGTTTAGGTTATACTTTTCAGCTAACTCATCTAGCATCTCTTTGGGTGTGCCGGACAGGGGATAACCGTAGATGATTTGGTTGTTTAGGTTAGTACCATTGTAGACTCCACGATCAGCACCAATGGCCTTACGTAGCTCTTCAATAGCAGCTTCTACGTTCTTACCAGCTGGGACAACTTGACTCAAGACTTCGTGGTTTAATTCAGTGTAACCACTCCCCATTTGTATCTGAGTCACTCTATCAGCACCAGATTTTCTTGTGGTTACATTGTTAACTTGTCCTGCAAACAACCTTTTAACACCACCTGTATCTGCATATCCAACTGAAAACACAGCAGCTGGATAATCTGTGTCCAACATCTTAAGCTGATCATCAGTAAGATTATACACTTCAATAGATGCAGAATTTGTTTTCTTCTTGTTGTTCATTGACTTTGAAATATCAAATGTAACTTGAAGAGCATCAATCTCTAATGCAGCAGCGGTTTTTGAATCACCAATTATTAACTTATACTCACGATTCTTCTGAACCAAGTCCATTATTAATCACCTTCGTAGATATAAAAGAGATTATAATATTGATCAACAGAATCAGGGTAAACTTTGTAAGGTTCGGAAATAATATCTGCTTTCTCCTCCATCCAAAAGAATCCAGTTAGAGGGAATATTGCGTAGTCTTTAAATATTGGATAATTTGGAATTAAAGCTTCACCTAGAACGATAGGATCATTGTCTTGATCATACAAAGATATTGAGTATAATTGAGTACGTTCGCTATAGATAAATTCAAGATTATAGGATACGTTTTCAAGTGCTACGGCATAGGTGTAGTAAGGATCAGAAGACAAAGGGAGTGCAATGTAATTAGTAGCCATTAGTTCTCCCTAGCTTGTCTTAAAGGATCTGTATCTTTAGGTTCATCAGCACTTCCACTGCCGATGGTTTGGGGTGTGCTATCTTGTTTACCCTTATCAGCCTTAACAGCACCCTTTTTCTTAAGAGATGTTGTTACATCTTTTGGGATAGTGGTTTTCTTAAGATTTGCAAAGGTTACTTGTTCAAAAGTGATATCGCAATAAAGAGCATACCCAGAGTTAGCGTCTTCCTTGAAAGTGACATTGGTGATTACAAGTCTGTTAATAATTCTTCTAACAAGAGATTTTTCAAATTCAAACAAACGTACAAGCTGAATTTGAGGTTTGAATTGTCCTGTATCTGAATTATAGACATCACCTGTTGCAAGATTCATTAAAGCTTGTCTAATCTGTTCAATAAGATCAGCACGTCTTGCGTCTACTGTTACATTAGGAGTTGCATCGCCTAGAAACTGCCCAATACTATCTGGGATAAATTTCTGTAAAACACTTTGATCAGTAGAATTTACTGACACAGCCGATGGAGCTGGAAAGGTATTGGAAGGCTCTATACCATTACCATCTTGTATTAGATATACACCAGTAGAAATGTCAACCCCAGTAATCACACCAGATAATGTGATTACTGGATTATCTCTAATGAAGTGGTCAGAGACATTCCCACCATTAGCAATAGGATGTTTTGTGACTTGACCTTTGAAGTTTTGTGTATACGCAGTAACAGCATCAAAGTAGATGAAACCGCCTAAATCATCTGTAAGGTCTTCACCCCATCTAACGGCTAGCGTCATAAGTGTAGCTCCTTACTCTTTAACTGGGAAGTTGACAGAGGCATTAGATAGTTCTATTCTGAACATATCAGCTAACTCTTGTGCTTGAGATTTAATATCAATATTACCAAGAGTTTCAGCGTCTACATTAATACTAATATCGAACTGGTTTGTCACTGAGCCTGCTGCATTAAGTTGATAGTCATTAGCAGTTGTGGCTTGATCCATTGCCATACTTTTTTGGTTTTGGTCGTACATCTCTGGATTTTGATAGTAGAAAGAATTGGGGTCATCATATACAGCTCGCCCTCTTTCCTTAGATCTATCTATGGCCTCATCAGCACCACTAAAGAACTTACCAAGAGTTTGGTAGGTAGCAGTAATAGGACGTTGCCAAAAACTTACATCTTGTTCCTGACTAGGAGATGCAACTAAGTTATTTTTCCACCTTTGGAACTCAGCTAATTGATTCAAAATCATAGCCAATTCACGAGTGGTAGCTTCAATAGTTGGCAAGAATTGACCAAATAGATTGCTAGGATTAAGAGCTGACATCTGATCCCAGAGGGTTTTAATGTCTTGCCAATCCTTAACCAACTGTGAGGTTTGACCAATACCCAACCAATCAGCAACCATGCTATCTTTGCCCTCCAAAGCCCTTACAAAAGACTGTGGAAAAAGTAGTAAGTCGTCCGCCCATTTTGTAGCTTCATTGAATCCTTCTGACAGATTCCTGACTAGGCCACCACTCTCACTCAAGCCAGCGTTAAGGGTGCGGAAAATACGCGCAAAACCCTCCTCTACGCCTGAGTTTGAGGCCAATACTGCCATGTCATTCACAGAGTTTTGATATCTAGCCTGCTCAGCCTGGGAGGCTTGTGAAGCCGTACCTAAAGCACCGCCTTGGTTTGCTCTTTGTGATGCCGCTGCACCAGCGAAAGTGAGAATGTCACTTGTAACTATACCCTTCTTCATATCAGCAAGAAGCTGTTGGATTGCATCTGCACCAGTTTTGTTGCCGCCTAGCTTAGATTGGTAAGCTTGAGCGAACAGTGCTGTACCTCCCGGCAATGCCTCTGCAATTTGCCCAGTAAGCTCTTCGCTCATCAATTTACCCTTGCCGGCAACTTGTGAAAGTGCTCGGAAAAGTCTGTTCTGAGTTGTTTTATCTAATTTATTAACACGAGCTAATTCAGCAAATCCACTGAATACTTTTTGACTCTCTTTAAGACCGATACCAGAACCAGTCAATCCAGAAATTAGTTTATTATAGTCACCAGATGCATCTAGGTAGTTAAAACCAATTCTCTGTCCTTCACTTCGAAGGTATTGGAAAGATTCTGAGCCCTGTGCAGCTGTTCCACCAGCTTGTTGAACTACAGCAGAAGATTGAAGCTGTGCTGATACTACTTCTTGGTTACGTTTGTTTAGTGCACCAAGTCCATAACCACCCAGACCTAACGCAAGTGCTGGACCATAGAACCTGGATAACCCCCCACCAATCAACCCACCTACAGCAGCAGCTCTTCTAGTGCCAACTGGAGCACCATTCTGGCGTATATTAGCTACAGTGTTGGTTCTCGCCATTGCAGAACCAAGGGCCGCATTCAAACGAGATTGGTCTACAACAAACCTTTCAATTCTAAATACTGTTGATTGGCTAGCAACATCTAATGCTCCACCAATGACCCTATTCATTGCAGTTTGATTAACACTAAATCTAGTTAAATTAAGATTGAATAATTGTCGCATCCTTTCACCAGATGCTTTCATTTTATTTTCTAAAATCTTAAGTTGAGAATCAAACCTTGTCATCTCAGACTTAGGAAAGACAATCGAAGTTCCTATCGTATACTTTGCAATCTCCAACAGGAAGCTCCTTATTTCTTAGTCTTAGATTCTGCTAGGGCTTTATCATGAGCCAGCTTCTTAAGTGTGTCATATACATCTAATGTTTCTAGCATCTGGTATAATTGCTTTGTACTATACTTCGTACTCATGTCAGCAGCTATATCCAGCCCACCTTTTTCGTGAGTTGCAATTCTGTAAATCTCCCATCTCTGAGAGTATTTACTTTGTATCTCTGTTTCTACTGGCCCGGATACAGATGGGTTATTTACTGTTCTTCTGTACCGGGCGCCTGAAAAACATCAGCGAAGTTATATTTAATGACTTCTGCATAAAGTTGTTGAAGGTGCATGTACTTGCGAGCAAACAAGATATCGAATCGTTTAGCATCAATAATTTTATTATCTTTGGTAACATAACCCATGATTACACCTTTCATAACCTTGAGGTCACTCTTACCGCTATCCATATCAGCTTGATATTTCTCCATAAAGAGCAAACCATCGGTGGCTGACATAGCTGTTACTACGTATTCTTCCTCACCAACTTCAAGAGTTTCTTGAGGAAGGAAGTCTATAAATTGTGGAGCTGCCATTTATTTTATCTCAGATTATAGTTAGCTTTAAAATAAATCACTAACAAAGTCAGTTGCATCACTGATGATATTATCTAGAAGGCCAGTGCTTGGTCTGCCATTCCCGCCAACAGTGTATGATTGTGTAGACTGTAAAATAATTTCCCAAGTGTTGTAAGTAAAATCACCGGAGAAAGATTTTGCAGGGTAGGATGTAATGTATGCTTCATTGCTTGAAAATACACTTCTTCCAGAGCTATCTTTAAGGGTCAAGGTAATCCTTGCTGTGCCCTCATCAATGTCCAAGTCATGTATTGCAGACAGCACATCATTACTCTGTGCTGTCTGAATAAGAGTGACAGTAATAGTAGCCGAACTGTCTACGTTCTTGACTCGTGTGTTCTTACCACGAATACCATAGACAGGGGTGAATGCTTTTACACGTCTATTAATACTTAAGTTATCCCATCCTGTGATTATATAACCACCAATAGACAACTTAACATCTGAAGCTGAATATGTCTCAACACTAAAAGAATTAGTCATTTAAATTAACCCATTCAATGCTGGAAGAGCAGAAGCAGCAATACTAACAATATCATTTAAGATAGATTCAGCATCACCATTACCACCAATATTTATGATTGCTGAGCTTGAACGTAATGTCCATGCACGAGGTTCGTATTGATTACTCTTAACTAAAGAAGGGATACCCTCAATCCAAGTTGTAGTAGAGAAGAACAAGTCTGATCCACTACCATCTTTGATCATCAAAGGAAACTTACCTCTTTGGGTAATTTCATCTAATTGCCAAAGTCTTGTTAGAAGTTGGTTAGAATCACTACCGCTGTAAAGAGTCAACGTAATTGTATAGGTTTGGTCATTATTATACATTCGACTAACTGTTCCATCAGCAGTGCGTTTAGATGTAAAAGGCTTGACATCCTTGTCAACAGAAATAAATGACCCTTGGATAAAGCCTGAGACTGGAATGCCAGCAAGAAGGATCGTTACTTCCTCTGGCATATAAGTAGCTAACTGGGCCATTATACTTCCTTACCTATTAGAGCTGCCACCGAGCTGGAACTTGAGCACCGACTGCTGCCATTGCTGCAACCTCAGCAGCATCAAACTCCATGTTGCTACCAACGTGAGAATCCATACTTACGGCACTGATCATCCAATCACGAGTTTCAGTGGTATTTGAATACCCAACATCTGGAACCGTTGCAATGAATGCTTGGTTAGATGAGAATACGCTAGTACCAGAGGTATCCTTAATTGTGATAGAAAAAACCCAAGAATTCCTATCGTCTTCTTCGTCAGCACGTTGCAGTTCTTGCAAAATAGCATTACTTGAACTTTGTTGAAACAGTGTCAAAGAAATAGTACTTGCTTTATTGCGACGTTTAACACGCCCAGCTTGTAGATCAGAGGCTACATAGAGTTCTGATGCTGGAGTGATACGTGAAATATTTAGAAAAGTACCATCGGCATAACCACCAATACGGTGAACAAAGTCACCCTTACTGATGATTACAACCATTGCTTCGGGGCTGTATGAGCCCAATACGCCATCGGCCATTTAAATATACCTTTTAATTATGGGATCGCTCCCTTTTGAGTTTTGTTCGGTCGATCACCATAATGTTCTTCTGATGCATCGTCGTAAGCTAAAGCTGCTTCGTATTCAGTATCAAACCTCTTTTGAAGGTGTATGATTCCGTTACGGTTTAATCGGGCTGTCCACTTGTCCCTTTGTTTATCGTAGTAAACACCCTTATAAGATGATGTGCAGTCTTCTGGTTTAGATTTATTATGGTTACCAACATCCCTATCAACCCAGCGGCAATTCTCTTTTGAGTAGTTTGCGTCAAAATCAATTCGGTCTATGTCGGCTCCCTCATACCATCCTTCTGACATATCTTCCCAGAAGTTTTCAAAGGACTCCCAGCTCTCAGGGAAAGAAATACCCCTGAACAGGTAGCGATCTGCTCTTGAGTTGTTTGGATTAGTACATCTGTCTTTCATCCCTTGCCAAGAAGAGTAAGCCGTAGTTCCTGTCATTCCGTGGGTTGTAAATAAATCTTTTACTAGATCTTTGTGGAAACACCCGCAAGATTTTGTAGTGCCGGACTTTAAACCATCTAACCTTACATAAAAACTTATGGGGTTGCACTGACAAACCACTTCTACGATTGACTTTTTATTAACCCTTACCATTTCCCCTACAACGGTTAGCCTGCCAAAAACTGATCCTATGTCTACAGGTTTCCTGAGTTTAGCCATAGCTTCTTTTCTAAGACACCCACAAGAGAGACTTGGTGTTTTAGTGTCAGTCAAGGCCCCAAGTCTTAGAGATTTCTGAGTCCCACACTCACAAGTACAGTCCACAAACTTTGCCTTTGAGCCGTTTGGGAAGGTTTTATAATAAACCTGTGAGGTGATTGTCCATCTGTTGTAAATATCACCAATATTAACTTCTGTTTCTTTTCGCATTTTAAAGCTCCTTTATTTATGGAGCTTAGATTATACACGATTTATTGTAGAAGTCAATACTGGTAAAGATCCGTTAATATCTACACGCTAAGGAACCCGGTGATCTGGACGCGACGTATGGACCCTGCAAGACGTGCATTAAACTTGAATACAGCGGCTGTACGAGCTGCCCGCATGTTCTCTGGAATGTCGAGTACATCGGGCGTGGTTACGTTCCATCCGCGATCAATCAAACCATTAGCCTCTGCTTGTGAGAGTACAGAACGGATTTCATTCTCGATAATAACTAAACCTGGGTTGGTCATAGGAATTTTTAGGGAGTTGATCAAACGGAAATAGATACCTTCTTGCAAACGAGCATACAGCCAATCAATGCCGATAACTTCATCAATCGGAGAAGCATCAAACATATTACCGTCTTGGAAGATGTTAACGCCACCAACACGAGTGTACATGTTCATGTTCTTGTTGCGAAGGTTAACACGAGCAGTATCACTAAGTTTGCTGACAGTAACACCTACAGCGCGCTTGAAGTCCCAATCATTAGAACCTGGGGTATAAGCTAGTTGACTACCTGCCCAAGCTGCTTCTGGGTACTCGGTATCAGCAGTAGGAAGATATACACCATAAGTACGGCCTGTACTTGCAGCACTCAGCACAGCAGCTACGTCAGTAGTACCAGTAGTGATTACAGCAGCATCTTGTGAGGAAGTACCGAAGATCTTACGTTGTGCTACAATGACATTACTTAGAGCAACTACATCAGCTTGAACATGGGTGTCGGTAAACAGAGCATACCAAGTACCATTGTCTTGATTCATGGCTACTTCAGCATCTGCATAGCTCTCAGTAGGAGTAGCGTTTGCAAGAGTGATATTAGGGGATGCACGGAAAGACCATGGAGTACCAGCGACAGTTGGACCTACAGTGAAAGTACCATCCAAGTTATCGGTAAAAGTTACACCTACCGGGCTTGTGCCTACTGCTGTGTCCAAACCTGCAATGATTTCAATTGCAGTGGCTGAAGCGTCACTGGTGAAGCTATAAGTAGTACCGTTAATAGTTACAGTGTAAGGAGTAGAGTTCTGTACAGTTACAGAGCCGTTTACAGTGTTAACTTGACGACGACCTACTACAATACTTGGAGGAACAGCACCAACAGTAGATTGACCAAACAATTTACTTGCAATAATGTAAACTGGGTCAGTTGTACGGAAGTCTTCACCAACACCCTCCATATCAGTGTAGGTGCGGGTACGTTCCGAGAAATTAGTAAATGTGGCTAAGATACCGGGGATTTGAAAACTGGCGCTCTCCACGGGGGTAGAGCCTCTTGTAAGCTGTAGTTGGACTATTGAGTCAAGCTCGGCCATGGTTTATAACCTCTTTTATGTATGAGTATGTGTAATTTTCTGGGTTTTTATTTCTATAGTAACGAGCTGTTAAAGCAACAGTTGATATATTATTTGCAGCGGCAGCTTCTTTGATAGAATTGTACTCTACGCCAAAAACCACATACTTCTTTACAATAAGAAAATCTTGTATTGACGAGCTTTCTTCGTAACGACCAATCTTAATTTCTTTTCTTAGGTTCTCTATATTCATAGAGTATATTTGGCAAGCTTTAGAAATACTATTAAACCAAAAACCACGGTAGTAACAAGGCTCATCTAAGATTTTGTTGTTGTAATTAATCATCCTAGCAACAGTTATATTGCCTAGTATTCCGGTATCTTTCCTGTACCTGTACTTACTTCCAGTAAGATTCAAGGAATTCATGGCTAGTCTTTTATTCGGAAACCAAAAGCCAGCTACATATTCAGGCTTGTCATCCTTCCTAAACCCCACTTTTCCACGTCTAGGCTTACTTCCACCGGCCCCACCGTCTGCAATATTATAACCATGTCCTGATACTTTAGATTTATACAAGTCTATTGCTTTTTCTTCTAGATCAAAGATAAAGTTCCGATCACCAACACAAATAACCTCAAACGAAAAATTATCTACTCCATGTTTTCGAATAGCTTTAGAAACTAAGCTTGATTTATTTTTCATATTGAAGTGCTGTTTCTTTCTTGCTTCAGGATCGAAAGTTACACCTATATAAATTTTATTATTCACTAAGTTTATTATCTTATATAAATAATGAATTCTATCCAAGTGATTATCCTTTATGGTGTAACGATATCTGGGGGAACAGTGAATACATCGCCTGTAATAACATCTTGAAGAATTACAACCTCAATAACATCTACAAGCTCTTGTGTAACGACTGTATAGGAAAAGGTAACATCTAAGTTATGGTATTCAACCCACTTAGTATCTCTTTTCTGTGGTGCTCTACGCATAGGACTTTTACGCATAACACCCATTTTATTTCTAGCTAATTCTTCAAACACCTTGTGATTGTTATTAATTCTTTGGTTAAAGCTTGAGGACATTTCTCCAGACTTACTACCACAGAAACTAAACTGTACAAAAACTTCATAAGACGCTTGAGTAGCCAATATTTCTTGAGTATCTGTAAGTGTTGAAGTGGTGTGATGACCTTGCTGTGTGTTGCTTAGGATATTGATTATCACAAAGCTTTCAGCAGGTTCTGTACCATTGAGGTGGCTGAAAATAACCTGTGGATTAGTGAACTCTGAAAGAGCTATCAAAGCAACATTACGAAGCCCATCTTCTAGTTGAGAATAAATACTCATTGTTTAGCCTCAACTTTTGATTCTACAGATTCCAACATCTTCCCTGTCTTGATCAAAGGATCGTTAAAACCCTTATCTGCAATTGTTCTGGGACTGTTAGGTGGTGTGGACCATTCGATAATAGATTGCTTCATTTCAGCAGTAAGAATTGAGCCTAACTTTGTGTATTCTTGAACAAAGGTAGACTTACCTTCGGCAATGCGTTTCATGTTAGCTTTGAATAAGTCTGGAAGCTGCTTGGCTACCTTGCCACCAAATCCTACACGCATAAAAGGACGTGTTGGGTTCTTTACAGTTCCTTCTTCGTTGTCCCTAGCAATCTGAGCAACTTGAGCGTTGTTATTCTCTTCACCATAAATAGCATCTTCAAAGAATCCAGTAGAAACCTCAAGGTTGTTACCAACCAAGATATTCCTCTTTATCTTATCCCACACAGAAGTATCTACTTTTAATGTAAACGCCATAGATACTCCTTATGTCGATGGTGCATCTGGGGTAAGCTCGATTCTTGCGGCTTGAATTTTCACATGCTCCAATATCCCCATTCCGTTTGTCCAATCATCACCCTTCATGATTTTATAACGGTCATTCTTCCAAATGAATTCGTCAGCGGACCAACCACCAGTCCCTTCCTTAAGAGTACGAGCATAATCAGCAGAATAGAATTTAACCCAAGCTCTTGTTCTGTCAGCTTCTGGAAGCATTAGAATTTCGTAAGGCTTTAGTGGCTGGATGTTAACTTGCAAAACTATTTCAGAAGTAGATCCTTCTACCCACCTACCATTAACATAAGAACCTTCAGATTTACGAAAGATTGTTAGTGGAATTTTGTGAGTTAATAGGAATTGAGGTTTTAACATTTCAACTCCTTAAGGGTAGACAAATGTCTCACCAGCAGCGTGACAATCATTACACCCACAACTAGTTTCACAGCAAGTTGCTTCCCTACAATTATCTCCATCGCATACTTCAATATTCATAAGCTTGCTTGGACACTTATTAGCAGACCAAGGGAACAAACCTGGAGGGATAATAAACGTAGGGTTGTTGATGAAATTACCAAGTGCTGCTAGATAGTTCTTTGCGTAGTCGTTCCAGACTTCTATGTCGCCAGTTCGTTCACGAGACGAATAACCAGCAATAGTGAACGAAGCTGAAATTGCTGCCATCCTTGCTGCTGCATAAACATTTTGGTTAGTAAGATCAAGAAACTGTTGAATCTCTTCATCTGTAAAAATAGGGTAAAATGGATTTGATGGGACATTGCCTATCAAAAGATTTACCTGTTGTACTGGGGTAAGAGCCATAGCCTCTCCTTAAAGGAGGGCAGACAAGCTGCCCAGTTTCTTATGCAGCAGGCATAATACCAGCAGCAATCAATTTAGTGAGCAATGCATTGTAGGCAGCAGTTACAGCAGCCAAATCAGCAAAGGTTGTACCTTGTTGAGCAGTGAAAGTAATTTGTTTTACTTTACCAGCAACAGTAGTGCTTGCAGCGGGAACAGTTGCACCTACGATTGCACCGTCAAGTTGACGCACAGCGAAGATCCAACCATTTTTAGTTTCTACAGCCATCTTTCATACTCCTAAGAATTTGGGGTTATATTTCAAACCCCTTTCTTTGTTTAGTTCTTAACTTAATACTTAGGTCAAGGACAGACGCACGATGGCTTCTGGATTCAAGCAAGCGTTCAAGAAGTTCTGTTCAGTCATGATTTCGATCTGATCATCTTTCTCGTTCAGGTATTCGAAGAAGTAGCTGCCTTGAGCACGACGGTTGATGCTACCAAAACGGTTAGCCGGAGCGTAGTAGGTTTTGAGGAAGTTACGGATACCAACAGGCATCATGTAAGCATCACCTTCAGGAATGAACGGTACGAAAGTACCAGCAGCATTCTCGTAGCCAGCGGCACCGGCATTGATAAAGGTCATACCAAAGACACTCATCATTTCAAAACGAGCATCCAAGCCAGGAACATCCATACCACCTTGACCCAACAGGATACGAGCAGCTTGAGCTTGGTCTACATACTTGAATGCGTCAGTGACGTAAGCGTTCTGTTGAACAGCGTTGTAGTAGGAATCAGAGCACAGGACAACGAAAGAACGGACAGTACCAGCTTGACCATCACGCAATGCGTTACGGGTAGCTTTCTTGGCATCGTTGAAGTCTGCACGAGGGTCGGTAGCCGAAGACAGATCGGTAACAATCTCGATACGAGTAACACCAAACTCAGTGTAGAAGTTGGTAATTACAGTGGAACGAGGTGCGTACACAGTACCAGTGGTGATCAGCTGCATACGAGCAGCTTCTTTGGTCAGTGCATGAGCTTCACGAACGTCAATCATTTTGTCAGCACGAACAGACGCAACAGTTTCCAGTTCAGCAAACTCAGCCAGAGAACCAGCCTGTACAATACCGTCAACATCGTTTGGAGTGATTGCATCATCCAGTGGGAAGTGAGGGATTTTCAGCAACAGGCTGTCTTGTTCACGACCAGCGATAGTTTGGTTACGTTCATCCCAGTTACGATCTTCAAGCAGATGGGATTTGCGAGTACTACGAGTAATCTCAATAGTCTTTTGGGTGGAGTATACATCCTCAAACAGGCCCAGAGCATTGGTAATGCCTACGGTGTTGGGGATTACAATCAGGGAATCGGTACGGTCAACAACTTTACCGAGGTTCTGACGATCTAGTACAATAGCCATATTATTTATGTTTCCTTAGCTTAGAGAGTTTGTTAAACAGTCGCTTAAACTGTTTTAAGTACTTGGATGCCTTGCTGTTCAAGCAAACCTTTGAGGGTTTCAACTTGAGCATCAGTCAAATCAGCACCACCAGTGGCAGCGGTAGACTTAGCAACTTGTTTGATGTAGTATTCTTTCAGTTGCAGAGCACCCGAAGTACCAACAAAACCAACAGCGTTATAACGGTTAGCGGCAATTGCACGGGGAACGAACGAAGGATTGAATGAGAAATGATCGCCATAAACAACGGCGAATTCATTGGTCAGAACCAGAGGAGTATCCGAGGCCAGTACGGTCCAAGCAGCAGTCAGGTCAGCAGACTTAGCGCGATAAACTACAGTACCCATACGAATAGCTGGAGTGATTGGGGTGACGTTGAGGTCACGACGGCTATAACCAACAGATGGGTCAAGCTCATGCACAACAAGATCAGAGAAGCGTTGGGTGAAAGTTTCAGCAACGAAAGGCATATTTGATTCCTTTAAAATAGAGAGATTAGCTAAGGTTAATTATTTCAAACCTAGTTTTTGTTTGATAAGGTCTTCGGTAACATCTTTAGACTTAGAAGCTTTAGCTTCAGGAACTACTTCTGTACCTTGGTCGCCAAGTTCTGTAAACATATCGGATGCTTCAAGAGCTTGTTTCTGTGCAGCAAAACCACTCAGAACGGTTTCAAATGCGCTGTCGTCGAGGCTAGAGAGGGAACTGGACACAGCCTCTACTTTGTCAGCGGACATAACAGCGGCAAGAGCAGTCTTGCGACTGGTGAGTTTCATACCTTCTTTATCCGCAACCAATTGAGCAACTTGCTCTTGTGCTTGAGTGAGCAGGGTTTCTTTTTCAGCAAGAAGCAAAGCAGCAGCTTCGAATTTAGAAGTAACATCAGAAACACTCAATTGAGCGGCCTGAAGTTGTTCATGAGCTTGGGTAAGCTCGCCTTGCAGTTCGGCAAGTTGAGTCATTTCTAGAGTTTCCTCGGTTTTATTAAATTGGGTAAACAGTTTGGTTTTTAACATACCACCTTCTTGTTTTTGAGCTGTATCAGCCAAATGTGTGTAAAACTCTTCAAGAGTCATAACACGGTCAGCTAGTCCAAGCTCAATAGCTTCTTTTGGTAAGAAGGTACGCGCCTGTGTGGACTTCACTGCTTCTACTGATAAGTTGCGATGTTCTGCAACAAACCCAGTAAACTCTTCGTAAAGTGTGTCAACTTTACCTTGAATATCTTCCAAGAATTCTTTACGGAAACTACCGTCAGCGTCAAATGGAATCTTATCGTCACCAGCAGAAATAAAGGTGCGTTCATAACCCTCTTTCTCAAGTGCTTTGGAATCGTTCATTAAACGAACCAGAACACCAACACTACCAACTTCTGAGCTTGGAGCCATGATCAATTCATCAGCAATTACAGACAAACCATAGGCTGCTGAAGCGGATAGACCATCTACATAGGTAATGATACGAACGTCGTTTTCAGTAGCTAATTTACGCATGTAATTAGCAGTTGGCATCATCTGGAAGGCTTCGCCACCACCACTAGAGACACTAAATGCAATAGTCTTTGCACCACTGTCTACAAGGTAGGTAAAGTCTTCTTTAATCTGCTGATAAGATGCACCACCACAATCAAAACCCATCATAGTGACTGGCTTATAACTAAGTGGTCCATCAATGTTCATAACAGCAACCCCAATATCTTTGTTAAAAGAATATCGGGAATTGCTTTCACGATTATCTTCAACTGCTGTATCCAGTTTAAAGTCTTCGCTATTTCGTTCGTTAAGATATTGAATAACAATTTCAAAGGATGCAGGATGCATCAAGTGAGGAGTATTACAAATCTTTTCTTTCAGTCTGAGAAGACTGTGGGCCATACAGCCTCCTAAACGTTTTCGTTATTTGATGTGGAAGAGTCGCCTGAGCTACCATCTGAAGATCCAGTACCATTGTTCAGGCCCTCGACCATACCAGAACCTGATGCCGATGTGTCTGGAGAAAGAATCTTTGTAAGATCCTCTGTAGACAAACCAAGATCCACACGATAAGGGATATCAGCAGCTTTCATGATCCAGTTGATAACTTCAGGAACTTTCGGAAGGTTGCCGGTTGCAGACACACGTTGGATAAACTTACCGAGCTCATCAAGAGACTCAGTACCTACGGAACCATAATCTAGATAAGGAAGAACATCAGTGTCCCAACCATTCAACTCAAACAATTGCTTAATGAGGTCATGGTTCAATTGGGACTTGATTTCATCCAACTTAGATTGGATTGCCATCTCTACAACACTAATCTTAGACTCTGCAAGAGAGAAGCTACCACTGCCGTTACTACCAAGAGACAAGAAATCAGCGAATAATGCTGTCAGAATCTCAGAAGTGTATCGATTGATAATAGCATTAGTATCGTAAGACTTCTGACCAGTGATGGATTCGAATTTAAGTTCGAACATCTTATTACCGTCTTGGTCAATAAGAAGCGGAAGAATCACACCGGATTGTTTCGCTTGGTGCATGTTGGACAAGATTTTCTTGTACTCTTCGAAAGCCTCTTTCTTATCTTCAGAAGCATCAGTAGTCATATACTCCGGTGGGATGTATAATACTTTGAAGCCGTTCGAATCCTGAGCTACGGCGATAGCTTCACTTTCTTGATAGGCTTGCTTATATTTCCAAGCCTGCCATGCACCATTAAGTGGTGAAGTTCCGCAGGGTGAGTCCTTCAGCGGATTATTTCTGAAAAGGAGGAACTTCTTACGAGGAATCTTCTTCTCCATTGTCTGGTTGCTGGATGTTGATACGAAATCCCATCCATTAGAGCTTTCTGTACCAGGCAACATCACATTTTGAATGCAACCAGCAAGCTCACGACCATTGTTCTTCCAGTACCAACGTTCAATACTATCCTGAGAACGGATTGGAAGCTTCTTAATGCCAATCAAACCATCGTTATACTTACTACCCTTTTCTTTCAGTCGATATCTAAATACCTTTTCGTGCACTGAAAAACCGTAACGATTGTAAGACACCACTTGTTTAATAAAGCTTTGGAAATCTTGGTCCATGTCATTAATACATTGACGAACAAAGTTTGCTTTATCTTTAAGTTGTTCTTCGTAACCTTCAGGAATCTTTACAGTCCAGGGCACCCGTGCAATCATCATCTCTACAAGTTCTAGGGCTGGAGCAATAGCCCCATCTTTTGCCATACGCTTATAGGTATTGATTGCTTCAGGCCAACGAAGCTCGTGAGAACATTCTTCCATCACTTGGCCTGAAAGCGTTAGCAAACCAGTAAAACCAGTCTCGCCCATAGTCAGCGTTGGAGTTTCATTATCTCCACTTTCCAAGGAGACTTCTGTGTCTACAGCCATGTAATCTCCTATTGGGTAAATAGATTTGGTTTAGTTAGGTTTGCAGCTTTAAGCGCTGCGGTAAAGTTTGGAATAATCTGTTTCTGTGCTAATATCATAAAGCCATCACTGCAAACATCGACAAGATCATCATGACCATTTTTTCCAGACTTCCTTTCTCCTGTGAATGTCTCCAACTCCTTGTAAAAGAAGCCAAGCTCACTGAATACTTTGTTTTCAAAGTCTGTCCCGCAGTTCCTTAGAATGCGGATACCACCATTCATACACATAGACGCGAATGGGCGGAACCTGTCTACTTTGCTAGAATTCGCACGCATAGTTCTCACAAAGAACCCTTCCGCTGAGATTTCTCTTGCTAACATTGTCGTGGCTGCTTTTGACGCGGGATTAGGATCTAGTGGTAAAACAATATCTACTTTATTACCATCCCTTTGTGCATTTTCTAGGATGAAGGCTTTCCAATCACCAAAACGAATACGTGTTCTTTGAATATCGTGAATGAAGTAAGTGCCATCTTTCATCTTTGAAATCTTAATACAGGCTGTGTAATCTGGATCGTAAGCACTGTCAGAAGACTTAAGCGTACCCGCTACGTCATAGGCCCGTACTGTTTTAACAATATCACACCATGCTGGTTCCTGATCTTCTTCTTTGAACCACTCACGTTTTATAAGACCTTGACCTTCTGGCCTTGCCTCCCAATTGCCGTGCAAAAGAATTTCTTTTTCTACACGGGGAAGACCTTGCAAGAATGCAATGTAACTCTTTTCAATGTGCGGGTTATCGTAGACCGAAGCAGAAATAAACCTGAAAGATAGCGGAACAAGATCTGGATGACGTTGTTCTAAATCTTCTTTACTTTCTCCCCAGTACAATTCATTATCAAGTCGAACAAACCACCTAATGACACCTTGTTTGGCTGGGTCAGGTCTTCCAAATAATTCATGACCTTCTGGATAAAGATACCAATCAACATACTTCCTTACCCAAGAATCTGGATCTGGGTTCATCGTTGCTCGCATGTTAGGCTTCATATTAGCCTTAGTACGCAAACGAGATAGTATATAGTTAAACTGAGATTCTTCGAACTGACACAATTCCTCCATTACACAGCTGGAGATTTGTGCACCTTGAAAGTTGTCAGTATCATCAACACGCTCAAAGTGCGAAAAGAATATCTCGGCATCTGAACTAGCAATGATTTTCAAATCTTTAATTCTTACACGACAATCGGGGTCTAGTAACTTGTATAACTGTTTTGCTTCATCCCAAACAGCGCCGGGTTTAAGTAACATTGGGGTTGTTCTTCGAAGCGTCAATCCCCTATAAAGAGGATCGTGCATGTACTTAGCGTGATGAGCAAGTCCTGCCCAAGTCTTGCCGCCCCCAGCTTGACCACCGTAGAAACAAATATCAACCCAATCAGGAGTTGACAGAAACATGGCTTGAGGGCGGCTCGCTGGGGCAATTACATTATCTGCCACTTAAATTCCCTCTAAATAATTATAACCTAGAGGGAATAACATCACTCTTTGGTTCGTCCAAAATACTTTATCTCAGCCTTTTCTCTAGCTGAAACCGCTTCATCAAAAGAAAAATATCTACCAAGAAAGATAACTTTACCCAAATAACCGATCTGAGCAAGCCACTTATTCTTAGCGTTATCCCAACCAACTCCAGTTCGACCCGAAGTATTATGAGACTTAATTCTTGTGTTGTAGGACTGCATACTGTCAGTTTCCCACTTACAATTCTCAGGAGTATAATCTCCTTCAACTTCTATACGTTCTAGAGACATACCTTGAGGGCATGGTCCTAAATCTTGATAAAAGTTATTAAATCCAGCAGGCATATCTTCTAACCAACGATCACAGATTTTAATTCCACGTTCTCCGTAATAACTATAAGCTGTATCATTTTCGTTAGTGCACCGGTTTTTCATTTCACGGTACGATCTGTACTCTGTAGTATCTGACATACCATGCTTTGTTATTCTTTCTTGCTTAAGACATCCACAACTTTGAGTGTGATCAGAAACAAGGTTAGAGTGACTAACTTTCACCTGATTTCCGCACTCACACAGACAATTCCAAACTGCTTTTCTTTGTCCGCTAGGTTGAATATGGAAGTGTGAGAAATCTATAACAGTAAGTCTGGTATATTGATTTGAAGTTAAGTCTTTTCTTGGTCTTTCTAGTAACATCTTTAATTCTCAAAGTAAAACGGTGCCTCACCTCGCCAGCCGTCAAGACAGCCTCATGTTTGGTATTATAGTTCACCGAATTCTTTATAGCAGAGGCCGTTTACACAACTTGTTATTTTTCTTCCTTGGAAGATTCTACTTGACCACTTGCTTTCAAATACTGCTGAGTCATAACCTGACGGTCGCGACCTCCAATACCATGCTTCTTCTTAACTACAGCTTTGAACTCTGACCACTCTAGCTCGTCAAGCTGTTCTTTAGTGAAATTTTCCTGCATAATCTGAAACTGAAACCCTGGCTTACTTTCCATAAGCTTATCAGTCTTCAAATACATCCATGCTGAATAAGGGAAGCGCATTGTTGGCACTTTACCTTCTTCAAGGGTGGCGCCCATGTTAGCCAGCTCAATCACATTTTTCATGAATGTGTAGCCAATACCATCATTACCTGTAACTAATACTTTATACTCGTTCACAGTTCTCTCCGTTAATGTTCAATTCATAAAAGAGATATTACGCTACATAAGAGTCGTTTGTCAAGCTTTTTGAATATTTATTTCAATTATTTTATTGAAGCTACTTATATTTCAAAGTAGCTTTGTAAAACAACTTAACCTGAGAAGGTTTCACCTATTGCAATTACTTGTACGGCAGTTCCATCTGGTACATTTCGTGCAGTTGCTCCTAGTACAAGCAAGTTAGCCCAACGAACTCCATACCCAGCGGCGGTAGTTGTTGAAGGTGCAGTACTTAGACTTGCCGCACTTCGATCATAAACGTTTGCAGAAGACAGTTGAGTAGTAGCGACTACATAAGGGGCAGATATAAATCCTGCTGACGTGTAGTCAATACTCCATACTCCACCTGTTGTAGTGGTAGTTCCGACCCAAATAATTGGGGCCAACATCTGTCCCGCCGTATTCCATACAAAAGGACTGAGGTGCTCTGCCATACACTTTCTACCTTATTTTTATTGTTTTAGGTATTTGTATTAGATAACTCTGTAAGTATATTGATAATACCAAGTTTGACTTGAACCAGACACAGAGACGAATTGAAGGTTTGCTCTGTTGTTTGCAGCATCAGCTAAGATTGCACCACATTGCCCCCCGATTCCTGGAGAAACAGCAGTACCCGCGCATTCATTAGCGTTAGCGAAGTTAGAGGCTACAGGAAGTTTTAATCCAATACTTACAGAGGTGCCTCCCCCTGCTCCAGTTGGGTCAATAGTTATTTGCCCACTTACAGTGACTGTACCATCAACTTGCTGCCATTGAGCAGAAGAAACAGAAGAAGTTGTTACGCCAGAAACGTTAGTGAGTGTTGGGGTGTAAGTGCCCCCTGTGATCGTTGGGGTACTCAGTGTAATATCGTTGGCGTTCTGTGTAGCTGTCACACCACCTGTACCAATAATACTTCTTAGTGTAACCGATCCCGCTGTATTACCCGCGTATATATTACTACCCGTGCCTACATTATTAATTGACTTAACAGTGTATCCATTAGACGTGAGGTAAGTCCCTACACGAGAATCTGTATAGTAGAGGTTTGTACCTTCGGCAATATTTGTTGTACTAAGAACTACAACACCCGTTTGACCATTCACACTTGTAATAGAATTTGCTGGTACGTTGATAGTGATGTCATTTGCATTCTGTGTTACAGAAGCAATACCTGTCCCTATAAGGCTTCTAAACTCAAGATTATTTAAGTTATTTTGTTTATAGATAGAACTTCCAGAGCCAACAGAGCTTGCAGATTTTGTAACGTAGCCGTTAGTTACAAGGTAGTTTGTAACTCTGCTGTCTGAATAGTATAAATTCCCACTCTCAGTGATATTAGCAGTTGTTAAGACAACAGCACCTGTCAAACCCTGGACTGTCTGAACAGGCGCGGCGGCGGATGCTTCAGCAGGAGTTGTGTACTGAGGGTGTGGGTCACCAGCAACCAAATGGTTAGACATAGACAGGTTGATAGCTGTCTGCTGGGCTGTACTTACGGGTTTGTTAATATCAGACGTATTATCAGCATTACCTAAACCAATATCAGATTTGCCAATGACTACATCACCTGTACCTGCGTTGACACTCAATACAGCATCTTGAATGGCTGTTTTAGCGAGCTTATTAGGGCTAGAAAGTGTTTCAAGCTTTGTCTTGATGTCTGATGCAGTATAGGCAGCATTAGTGATTACTTGTCTAAATTCCCCGGCTTGTAAAATTCCAGTAAAATAAGGAATCTCACTTGCATTACCTTTTAAAGAGACAATATCTGCTCTGATTTCAATCTCAATGATTGTGCCAGCGTTAAAGATAAGTGGAGTGTCTCCTAGGTCGTAAATATTATCTCCTAATACCCAATTAACGCCACCAAACTCTTCTTCCCAAGCTTGTTGGGATGGTATGTATTTAGCAACCACTCCATTACTTAACTGCCTAATCCTAATACGTACATTAGTCATCGTTGAATAAGTACGAAACTTAAGCTTATTTGTTTTTGCTGTATTTTGAACCGTATACTGAAAGATCAGTGGATTGTCTGGGATATTTGTACTGTCTGTTCCCTGAGCAATAAACTCAGATTCCGGGCCAATAAGATGGAATATTTGAGGTACAGACGAGGCTGAATCTGTAGGTGTTCTAAAATCTACCAGGGTATACTGATTACCATTTAAATGGTTAGTTATCCCGAGGAACCCACTAATCTCAGAGAGTGTAAGCACTTGACCAAAGGTGACAGACCCACTTTCAACAGTGAAGCCGGGAGGTGCTAGAATACTACCATCATCTAGGACACGCATGTTTGAGCCGGAGAACGTACCATCAAGTTTCTTAAATGGTATCTCACCAACTTGTACACCAAGGAGTGAAGCAACTTCTCCGGGAAGTCCTTGAACAACAGGAGTGTAGTCTACCCAAGTTCCCGCAACCCTAGACATATACTTGACAACTGGATTACCAGAATCATTATATGTCATACGAATTAAATAGGCCGGATTACTGTTATACACTGCTAATTTAGCTGGGTTGGCAGCGAAGTAAGAATCCCTTAAGGCTACAGAAGCTGCTTGATCTACACCATCAAAAAGGTTTGTAGGTGGGCCAAGTCTTGGGGAATTACCACTCTTAAATTCTGTAATAGGCATCAGGAAACATCCTCTGCAACATGGATGCGGCCTTTACCAAATGCAAACAAGCCCTCCGTAGCATCATTAATATAAGCATTTTTATAAGGGTAGAGAATATAACCATCCTTATCTGATGCTGGTGGTGCTATTGCCGATATTTGTAAGGTTACTTGACCAGAACATTTATTCTGAATAATAAGGGGTGTTCCGGGTGCGAGGCCAGCAAGTGCATACACATCTTGGTATGCAACACCATTGAGGATTAAATCGGGGATTGTTGTGGTCATTAACTAACACCTTATATTATATTTATTTTAGGTCTCTTGTTCTGAGGGATTATAGCCTGTAGACAGACAACACAGGCTTTTTGTGGGACAGCCTCATCTGCTTTCAAATGAATCAATTATACCAAAGAATATAATTGACTATAATGTAGGGTGGGTCCAGTAAGATTTGAACTTACGACCAAAGAATTATGAGTTCTCTGTTCTAACCGGCTGAACTATAGACCCTTGGAATAGGTGGGCATTTTCTGAGGTGAAATTAGTATGAGTGCCCTACTCAGATTCATGACGGGATTCACAACCCTACACGTCTGTCCGTAGTGTCTTACAACAGGCATCCGCCAGAATGCCGGGGTCTCAGGAACTAGCTGAGATACCAGACCTTGCGATCTAGTTAGGTTTCCTTGCTCTCACCCTACAGCAACAAACATGCAGAAATTGCTGGGGTACGTCTGCACACACAAGGAATTAATAAGGTCGGTAAACAACTCTAAACCACCCCCACATAAAGTGGCTTCAGCCTAGGGCTTAGCGTGAAAAGTTACCCATTTAAGTATGTATCAGTAGCTCGCCTAAACTCACGTCTAGGGCTTTCTGTACTTTAGTGGTGGCTCCTCACAAACCAAAGGTATTTACCTATTTCTTACAGAGAACGACCTCTAAGGTCCAGTTTCGATATTCACTCGCTCTGTAGGACGTTCTTTAAATCTTAATCATCGTCTTCGCCGGGGTCAACATAAACCAAACTCAAACGGGGTTTCAATTCTTTACTGATTTCAGTAGGAGTTTGTTCAGCTTCTTCATCATCCCGCTTACCTTTCAAGCGAGCATTGAAGCTACCAAGCTCTTCTGCTGAAGCACTCTTGACAACGGAATTGATTGAAGTAATGATCCACTTAGCACTTGCTACAGCGTCCGGGTTAACTTCTTCGCTCTTTAAACTCTTGTCAATCAATTGCAAGGCAATATCCTGACGTTCAATAAGTTTGTCAGCCAGTTCACGCAACTTACTTTTCTTGATACGAGTAGAAGAATTGCCTTTGTTATTTCTATTACTTTTTTCACCATCAAAGCGTGTTGCTTTTTGTTTATCTGTATGGGGCTGCTTATTAGCCATGTCATATATTCCTATAAATAATATTTCTGCTGTGTTTTAGTTGGTGCTCATCTCCAACTCTATCTCTTTTAGGTAATCAACCGTCCCCAACCTACATTAGCTTCACAACTCCAGTACGGCACAGTGATTAACTCTGGCTATTGTCTTCAATTCTAATGAATAGAGCTTCCTACCAACCTTTTCGGGTAATTAATCCTACTTTAGTCATCAGAAGCCGCTTGCGGAGATAAGTATTCGAACTTCCTAGTTAGCTCTAGGTTTTAAAACACATGAGAAATATTACTTACTATTAATTTCTAAATAATCCTGATCAGACCACTGACATTATCGTTAAAGAACAACAAGATTATTTAGAAATGGCCCTGTTAGCGAAGATTACACTAGAAGGAGAGTACTAGTATAATCTATCCAAGGCCAGAAGATATTCTCTGCGAGGAGAGAGAGGAGGAACAGAGAATATCTTAAGTGCTGTCTTAGGAGAGGAAAATGACAGCGTGAATACCACAATCTTTTTAGAGTTAATCTTAGTGATTGTGGGTGAAACTGGTAGTCTCTGGAAGTATCGAACTCCGTGACATCCATCCTCTAGTTTAATGTCAAAGGCTTAGAAGACCTCGTGAGGGACAGAGACTATTTAATACCAAGCTCAATACGAAGTCTTTGTATTTTAGACCTATGAATACCAATTATATCGGATATTTTATAGTCTGATAAACCCGAAGCTCTTAGCTCCACTATTTTATCTACTTCTTCTTGGGTGTGCTTTTTGAGCTTTCCGGTCCAAGACCCAAACTCCCTGTTGTATTTTGCATTACAAGACCTTGAACACAAGGTTTTATCAGACTTAATTTGTCTGACTTCCCTTTCAAATTCTATACCACAATAACTACAAACACAGGTTTTAAATATTCGACCCTCAACGAATCTTTTAGTCTTAGCTTTATGTTCCTCTACACTAAGTACTTGTAGATTTTCTATTGAATCATTTGTTGCATCATTATCTATGTGATCAGCTTCTTCATCTTCTGTCAAATACCTTCCAATTTTAACTGACATTAAATATCTAGCAAAAGCTGTAGTCGTTCTTTCTGTACTTGAATTAAATAAATCTAATCTTTTTCTTCCATCTAAACTAGAAATTCTCAAATAACCAAGTTTCCAATCAGAAGAATAAGGCTCTTTTAGCTCAATTTTCATAAATAAGACCTCTTTAGTCAAGTCGCCGGATGTCGCAACAGGGACAATGTAACAAACCCCACAAAGGGAGACTTGCTGAAAAGGTCTTACCGTTACTTGTTTTTAATGGCTGTTGCGCAGCCCATAATTCATTGCTCCCCGTCACACAAAGGGAAGACTTTAAACTCTCGTCAGAATTCTTCAAGCCCCTTTAAGGGAATTAGACAATCTTCGTCAAGATTGAATGTGTTAAGTGAGAGGCTGTGTCAGCGACAGACCAGATAGTATGTATAAATACATCTACACCGGTGGCTTCCGTCAGTGGTGTTCTGACCTTTCGATAACCTCACGAATCTCAAAGCTCGTATGTCTAAGAGGGGAAGGCTATCTGACTTCTCATAAATCTTTTCTGATTCAGTTCTTTTAGTTTATATGAATAATAGTTATTTGTCAAGTATTTATTCATAGATTGGTAAAATAATTCTAAATGATGTTGACTTCAATTCTGTCGTTGACTCATGAGCCCACTCAAATTTGAAGTCGGGGTCATTATCTTCCAAATACTCAACAATGATATCACATACACAATAGTTATTAATACGCCCACATTGTGAGCAAAAGCAAATCTCGCCCATAATGTGGACTCCGTTGTTTAAGTTCAAGTTGTTAGTAAAACATACTCAAATGCTATTTGTCAAGCATCAATCAAAATCTTTTCTAATAAAAGAAAAATTAAAGTTTGATTCAATGTCTTCTTTGTCGAAACTATCCCTCTTAAACCATTCACCACTTACTTTGAATTGATTGAATAGTCTATGAAGTTTTGCCTCTGTACTTCTTGCCGGATTAGCTATCTGCCAATAACAAAGCAGATTTACAGATAATCCACTGCCTGTGCTTAGTGACCTTGCACGTTTTATTGGATTATTACTAATGCCAATTTTCAACATACCTAGTTCATTTTCCATGAGATACACGCACTGTGAGTCCATACCGTCAAGTTGTTTCATATACAGTGGACGCAGGTTATCTTTAACACCTTGCCTCATAAATTTAGACTTAAGTGCGAAGTCAACTGCCCTCTCTACCTGATCGTCTGTTAGATTGGTATCTTTGGTCATCCAGCCTCTGATACTCATATCAACTCCCAAAATGTTTGCCTCGGCTGTACTAAGACTATTCTTTTTCTTGGGGTTGGTATTTCTGATTTTCATATACTCTACAAATTTCATATTTTATCCTAAAAAGGTAGTTGTGAATCATCCCAATCATCAATGGGTTGATGGTGATATGGTTTATTTGTTTGCGTAGCTTTAGGCACTACTTTCTCCGAATACTTAGGCTTTTCTTCCTCAAGTATATTGAAGTCTGCAACACTACCTTCCCACAACACTAAATCAGAATGCACCTTGTAATAAAACCATCGCCATTGACCAGAATCGGGTCTCAACTTTCTACCTTCCATAATATTATGATCAAGAAAGGATCTTAGGATTTTTCCTGCTGCTTTGTATTCCACACCACAACATTTAGCAATAGTAGATTGTGCTTCGTAGTGCTGACCTTTCAGAGTTTCAGTAAAGAACTCATTTTTACTTAGCATGTAAGCATAGATAATCTTACTGCTTGCGGACAGCTTTACAGCTTCTCCTGTCTTCTTGCTGATATACCCATCTGCCAATGCTAGGCTCTTGGGTAGCTTGTAGAATTCATCTGTGTTCACATTTGTACACCTTTAGTTATTTAGTCTTGTAAATCTATAGTTTTTATGAAGCTTTGCTTTTACTTATTCATGTCTTGAATCTCCTTTAGTTTGAACATACATTTCAGAATAAAGGATTGTCGGCTCATCTCGCCACGATTCTCATCAATCCAAGAAAGCAGTGGTCGAGGGATAATCAGACTCATTTTGTATCTCCTACGTTATTTATCTCATTAGTATAGGACAAAAGATCCCATACTCGTTTCTTTCTCTATCACTTCGTTCTTGCACCAAGCATGATAAAAGAACAAAAGCCCTGCACTCTCAAATCAAAAGCTTGCTGAATACTACAATCTTACGCTTCGCTTCTCTGTTTGTCAAGTATAGGATGTTAAGACCTATAAAGCTTTTAAAATCTATATTTTCTTTCTATCTCAATCATTCTATATAAAGAGACCTTTTGTCCTATACATATGACCTCAAATGTCCCATACTATAGGACAAATTAAGTAGCTTTAATCCACACCAACAAGACTACTCCTAAAATATCCCCATGTCAACCACCTATTCCAATAAAATCTAACCACACATAAATTACTCAAAAATACCCTTGCAATCTATCGATCACTATGCTATGATTCTTATATCAAATACAGAAGGAGATATAGAAAATGAGTAATCTGGCAACGCACCTTATACAACAAACATTATTTCCTGATCAAGACAAACCACAGTGGATGGCATACCTTATTCTAAACCAGAAATATCCTAAACTTACTTATCTGAGTATGGATGGTTATCACTGCCACGGTATCGCGGATTATAGTGAAGGTAAGATGTTTTATTGGCCAGACTGTTATGAGGGTGGAATTCTTAACTGGACTGACAAGACTCTGATCATTTCCCCACCAAAAGATTTCTGTGACATGACAACAGAAGAAATTGTCAACGTTTGGATGGATTTGTGTGGAGAGACAGAAGAATCTAAACTATCTTGGTTGACAGATCTTCTGGAAGTATCAAAATGACCAAACTAAAGCTAATAGAAAAACCCTATGGCAAGAAACGCTTTGCAATATTCTATAAACGTGAGAAGCTAGCCGAGTTCTCTACAAGAGAGTCTGCTAACGCATTTGCTGAAATTTACCTTGTACCACCGTACAATATGAATAGCTGCTGGAGGGTTTGATGAAAGAATTTATTGTTAAGACTAATTTCGGACACACCTATCGGTGGTCTCCTGAACGGATTGCTGAGGATTATGCAGATACAGCTATTCAGTGGCAGGATGAAGATGACATCGCTGAGCCTCAAACTCATGAACAACTTAAGCATAAAATCATTAATGATGAACATCACCTTACTCAATGGTTTAATGACTATATTCGTGGTGATGTTGAATATGCTGTTTCTCAAGCAGAGCTTGTTTCAGTAGATCAGGCTGAGTATCAGAGTTTCATTGATGGGTGCATTCGTGTACATGGCAGGGAAGTATGAATAAATCCAGAGTTACCGAGGAAAACACATGAAAGAAAACGAGATACGCTTCCTTGTTGGTCTTGATCCAGATCGCCTCTCGGGAACGATTCAGGAACTACTTATGCGCCCAAATATCCTGAATATGCCTTACCACAAAGCATTGGAGTATTTGGTCAAACAGACATTAGAGGAAAAGAAAGCTTTGACAGAAGAGAATCGTGTGCTATCCTCAGTCTTGAAAGCGAATAATTTATACCATAGAGATAATGTCCTACCAAATCATGAGGAGAAGTAAGATGCTTAAAGATTACGAACAAACGTATGAAGACTTTTGGAAAGATTTAGTTGAGGTGGATGGGATAATTGACTTTGACCAAATAAAGAAAGAGCTTCATGACTTCCATCGTCTCATTCAAAATGTCCCACGTATCTTTGAACATGTGACTGGTGGTGCTTGCACTAAACCACTTACTCATGTAGAGGTTGTTTGTTCTCTTGCAGATGAGTATTATGCAGAACTTCACGGAGAACAAGAGTGACAGATTTCAAAGAACTTAAACGAGAAACACTAGACAGCCTCATCATCAACGATGAGCGTACATCACTTGTCTTCAGAACGACCTCTGGATTTCTCTATTTCTACGAAGGTAATATCCGCAGCGTATCGGGTGTCATAGCCTTTGATGCAAAGTATGGGAATATTGAAGGGCTTCCTTTGAAGAAGCTTAAGTACACAGGTAATTGCTTGCAAGTACCTTTTGAAAAAGAATTCTTAGTGATTATTCACAATGGCTTGACTTATCAAGGGAAAGTGCTAGAATCTGTGTTGAAGAGTGCTGCTAGTTATCAGCAGATTGTTGAAGACTTTTAAGGAGAGATAAATGTTTAGGCCACAAAAGCAACTGACCAATGTGATACAAACAGAAGAACGTTTACCTAGTCGTAATGGTGTATATGAAGGAATGATAGCATCAGATAAAATCTGTAAATATTATATTATAGGTGAAACATATTTTCAAGGTTATGAGGGAGTATACTGGGAAACCAGATTAGTGAAGCTTGATGTTGTTAAAATCCCAACCAAAGAAGAGCTTGCTGCTACTGAAGCTGTAAAGAAAGCTGAAGAATCTCTTAAAGCTGCTAAGAAGTCTCTTGAGTTGATCAAGGAGAACAAATAATGGACACAGTACGAGGAACCCTATCAAACGGAGTATACACATCAGAATCTGGTTTAGTGTATTATGTTGGCGGTGGTAAAGAATATCTCTTGAATATAATTGCAACTGTTGCTATACTAGTGGAAGGTGATGTCTCTTTTGAGAAGGCTATTGCGACGATTGAGACCGAGATGAGGTGTACTGAGAAACACAAGGAAAGGCAGAGTTGGTGGGATAGTGTAGAGGAAAGTGGTGAGATTGTGTTTGTGGTAGGGTAGGAGTGGTTGGTAATATTAATTAACGTAGTGAGGTGGTATCTTGGGAGGGAAGAAAAGTTCAAATAAATTGGTTGCTGGTGTAGGAGTAAATGATTTACCTTACCCAGTAGGAATTTATGAACAAGTTAATGGCAAAAATAAGCAAAAGCTATGTCCATTTTACAATAGATGGAAAGATGTTTTAACAAGAACCCACCCAGACTACACACGAAAATCTGGTAATAACTATTTAGGTTCTAGTGTTCACGAGTCTTGGCTATATGCTTCCAATTTCAAAGGTTGGATGGAAACACAGAACTGGAAAGGTCTACATTTAGACAAGGATATATTGGTGAAGGGTAACAAACAGTATGGACCTAACACTTGTGCATTTGTGCCAGCATGGTTAAACACTTGTCTTTCTGTGAACAATGGAAACAACAATGGTCTTGCTTTTGGTGTACAAATAGACAAACGTGTCAAGAAAGAAAAATCTAAAAAGTTTCGTTCTGATGTTAATTTGTTAAATGGTAAAAGAGAATTCTTAGGTCAGTTTCATACTGAAAAAGAAGCACACGCTGTTTGGCAGCTTGCAAGGACTAGAGAGCTAGAAAAATATATCTCAAAATACGCACAGGAGGAGTGTTTTCGTACAGATGTTGCTGAGGCTTTAATGAAAAGAGTTTGGAATTTGAGGCTGGAAAATGCAAACGGCGTAGAAACTAAATCACTGTAAGGAATTAAATTATGGCTAAGCGCAGCTTGGAACAAACTGTACAACAACGCTGGGAAAAGAAATCAGAAGTTGGTCGTGTTATTAAGAGTAAGTTTCAAGATGAAAGTTATCTTGCTGTTCCAGTAACTGCAAAGACAGATGTACAGAAGTTGTTCTTAAACGCGCTTAAGGAGTTTGATGTTGTTGTCTTCTCAGCTCCCGCAGGCGTAGGTAAAAGCTATCTGACCATGAGTGAAGCTGCTGATTGGTTGAAGAAAGGTGTTTATGACAAGATTACATTAACTCGGGCTGTAATTCCTATGGGTCGTAGCCTTGGTATGCTTCCTTCTACACTTCAGCAAAAGTTTGAACCGTACTTAATGCCTCTTCTGGAGGTGCTGTGGAAGCGTTACGGTAAAAGTTACTACGAGAACTGCCTTGCAAATGGTTCAATTGAGCTTCTGGCCCCGGAATATAGCCGTGGTCGTAGTGTTGAAGGGGTGATGATTATCGATGAAGGACAAAGCTTGCATCCAGATGAGCTTTACACACTACTTACTCGAATGGAGACTGGCTCAAAACTCATAGTCATCGGAGACCCCAACCAGAGCGATATTCGTGGATTGAATGCAATTGATTGGCTAGAGGGGTTTGTTGAAAATAACCCTGAACTCACCAAACATATTAAAGTGATCAAAGCAGACAGTAACGATATTGTTAGGTCGGGCCTTTGTAAAGCCATGGTTAAAGCTAAAGAACGGGAGAATAAATAATATGAGTGAAGAAAGTTTTATCCCAATGTTCTCACCTAAGAACATCTTTACAACAGAGGTTCGAGGCTCACAGCATACTTACTATTTGACAGGTCCAATTACCGAACCAGAAAACTATGTAGACTTGTGCAATATCCTTCGTAGCTCAGGTTCACAAGACGAAATTTTGATCCGTATAAATTCAAGAGGTGGATCTGTTGCATCGGAACGGATGATCGTAAACGCAGTTCAAGAATCAGAAGCGAATGTTGTAGGTTTCATTGAGTATGACTGCATGAGCGCTGCAACAGGTATCTTTTTGGCTTGTAAACAGCATGGTTGGGCACCACACATTCAGTTTATGGCACATTGCGCATGGTGGGGTGCAATTGGTAAAAATCCTGATATCAAGAGTCAGACTGAGTTTGGTTTGAAACAAATGGAAGAGGAAATTATCTCAACCTATAGTGGCCTACTGGATGATCGTGAGTTAGAACTCTGTAATGAAGGCAAGGAGTTCTGGTTTGGCGCTAAAGAACTTGAGCGGCGAATGGAAAACTTCTATGAGTACCAAAAGTCACAACCTTGTGATTGCGGATCATCTGACTGCCCCCAGAATCAACGCCTAGCTGCTCTTGAGGAAGAAGAAAGCTTTGACGACATGCCTACAATTGATGAAATCGTTGAACAAGCTGTGACAAAAGCTCTAATTGCATACGACAAACAAAAAGACGAAGCTGCTAAGAAGTTAGCCCGGAAATCTAAACCAAAACCAGTCAAAGTAGACGATGCTGACGAAGTAATTGTAAAATAGTTGTTGACTTAAACAATCTGTCGGCTTACAATAGCGACAGATTAACACAAAGGAGACTAAAATGAATTTGAATGATTTGGTTTATGAGCTTGGTGATGACTACGAAGATTTTTTGTGTATACATGAGCACAATTTTGATGTAGATCCTTTCTGGAATCAAGAAGTAGACTTGGAATACGCTCAAGGGGATTGGCAATGAGTTATGTATGGATTGTGCAAGGTTTTGATTCAGGTGGTACAGATATCCTAGGTGTATTTAATACAGAAGAAAAAGCTGAGGAGTTTAAAGATTCAGATTGTTATTTAACAGAAGGTTTTGCATTTATTTCAGTTAGCAAGAGGGAAGTAGAGTGACTGAAAAGAAACCTAAAGATATCGAAGTGGTTATCGTCTCATTCACCGACTACACGTCATATGACTTCGTTGAGCCTGGAAGTTTCTTTTCAATGAGTGCTATGCAAGACTATTATTTCTATAAGACAAGTGATAGGAAGTTAGCGCAAGATAAGTGTGATGAGCTATTTGGTGTTGGTAGGTATGTTGTGAAGACATCTAAGAATATTGTAAGCAAGTCGAAGCTTGAGTCTGGCGGCCTATCAGCTACGGGAACTTCTTGTCGAAAAGGTCAAAAGGCACCAAATTAGGAGAGACTTAATGGAACATATAAAATACTCGGAGGAACTTATAAGTAAAAGTAAATCTCTTAAAGAGCATAATGACTGTACCGTGAAAGCTTGGGTTAATACTTTCGATTGTTCTTATGAAGCTGCGCATGCTTGGTTGAAGAAACATGGTAGAATAAACCGTAGAGGTATGCTGCTTAAAGATATTGAAAAGGCTTTAGACAGTTGCAAGAAAGCTAAGATTAAGGTTGGTCCATATGGTACTACTGAGAGGATAAATCTTAAAGCCTTCTGTGAGAAGCATAATAAAGGGAGATATTACATCCTAGTCAGGGGTCATGCACTTTGTGTTAAAGATGGGGTGGTGTATGATTACAAAGATGGACCTAGAAGATTTGTGACATTTGCAGCAAGGGTTTATTTGGAAGGGGAGATTTAATGAAACTAAAACATCAGCTTATGTATATGAGGATTGCAGAAGCTGTTGCTGAAACCTCTTCTGCACAAAGGCTTAAGGTTGGTAGTGTTATTGTAAAGAATAACAACATTATTGCTACAGGGTATAATGCTCTGCCAGCTTTCCTTAGTGGTCCTCTTGAGGATGAGAGTGGTAATACTAAACCTGAGACACGTCACAGTGAAAAGAATGCGCTACTTGCCTTAGTAAAAAGCAATGAAAGTTCTATTGGAAGCGTGCTATTCTGCACGCATGGATGTTGCAAGTTTTGTTCAATTGATATTATTGACGCAGGGATCACCAAAGTTTACTATCGTAACGAATATCGTAGCACAGAGGGTCTTGACTACCTTCGTGCGAATAATGTTGAAGTAATTAAAATTTAAAGGAGAAACTAAATGACAGCTACAGAAAATATCCTTCTACCAGAAGAAATCATTGACACATATAAGCTTCAGTTCAAATCTTTGATAGAATTCATGCGTGGACTTAATTATGAATACGAAGGGCGTCTGTTCGGTTCACCACATTTCGTAAGCTACGACTACGAGAACAAAGCTCGTAAGAGTATTTCTGTGCACACTGCTTGTCTTCTGCACAATGGTGCTTACACAGATTGGCATGGTAAAGACTTCAAAGCTCCCTTTGACTTCACCCACTACAAAATCCGTAAAGCTAAAGCTGCTAAGATTGTAAACATTGTCAATATCCAACTAAACAAGAAAACTGGACATATTCGCACTACAAGTAATCTTGTAAACTTTGTAGACAAGGCTTATGAATACATGCTTTACTCTAAATATCTGTGAGGAGTATTTATGGACAGAGTATTCTTATTCCCAAATGGCAATTGGTGCTGGGTTGACATGTTTGATTGGCAATCTGGAAGCCCTACAAATGCAGTCAAGATTATTGTAGGAACGAACTGGTCTGACAGAGATATTAATCAGATGATCAGAGAGTACTATGAGGAAAATAGCGAGACCCTATTTCAAGATAAGAGTTGATAGATATTTATAGAGCAGCCAGTCCTTGTGATTGGTTGCTCTTTTTGTTATTATGGATTTATAAATTAATTAGGAGGATCTTCAGTGAATAAATCTTGTGGCGGTTGTAAATTCTGGTTTAAGTGGCCTGAAGATGGCCTCTGTGAAGCTAAAGAGTTAAGATGTTCTAGTGATTACGTTTGTAAAGAATGGAAAGCTAAAAAATATGAACGTAAGAAAATAAAGGTGATTAATGACTAAAGATAAGTTGGTAAAAGAACTTGAATTCCTTAAACGTGATCTTGATAAATGTGATCGTCGTTGCAAGCGCATATCTAAAGCTTGTGGTGTTGAGCCAAATGAACTTATTTCCTATGCCGTACAACAGACTCAAGATGTATTAGAGTACATTGAATCAATAAAGGAGAAAGAAAATGATCAAGGCTAACAGAAACCAGCTAGTAAACGTTGGAAACCAGTTCCAAGGGACCACCAAGAAGATTCTGTGTGTTTGTAGTGCGGGACTTCTTCGTTCACCTACTGCTGCCAATGTAATCCATAAACGCCTTGGTCTAAACACTCGTGCGTGTGGTAGCTGTAAGGATTTTGCACTCATCCCTATCAGTGAAGCCCTTATCACATGGGCAGATGAGATTGTGTTTGTGAATGCTGATAATCTTATTGAATTAGACGGAGAGGAGAAAGTCTTGATTTCAGATTTAGATAAAATCATTTCTGTTTTGAATGTTCCAGATGAATTTGATTGGGGTACACCAAAACTAGAAGACACTATCTTTGATCAATTTGTAAAACGTAAGAAAATTATAATTCAGGAATTTGAATATATGTTTCCATAAAGTCTCACTGAGGAAGCCCCTCAAGGACAAACCAAAATGAATATTTCTTCTGTAAAGCTTATCCTGACAATATCATTGACTGTTGTGATAACAGGCTGTACAATTAGCCCACCAAAGCAGAACGTTATTGTGGGAAGTGGTACAATGTATAACAATTGGCATGATGCTGTGTTCAAGGAATGTCAATCTAAAGCTTGGGATGTTACACGAGAGCTTGTGATTGAGAAATCTAAGGAAGGGTATAGCTTTACAGAAGAAACCATTAAAGATATTCATAGTTATTTGGTTAAGAAATGTTCTATGAACAGCGGTATCACCATATAAGTGAAATATAGTGCAGATCTTCGGCTAAAATCGTCTAAGGTCTGCAAAAGAATGCGTAAGGAGACAAAATGACACATCTAGTTCCGATGACTGAAGAACAACGAGAGCAAGCTAAACAGAAACGACTGGAAGCTCAAGAATATGCTAAAGCTAACCTCAAAACAGATTATGCAGATGAACCATATTGGCGTGAAATTGCCTCAAAGTACAAGCTAACTATGCCACATTGGTACATTCCAGCATCAGCTACAAAGTACATCCGTCGAGCTTGCAAGAAGACTGGAGTAGACATGGAGGCATTTATTGAGTCAACGGGTTTTAGTAACCTAAATCAGCTTGTAAATGCTAATTGTACATGGACTGCTGTAGCTATGGTGGGGCTTGTACTTGAATTCTCGCAGAAAAGTGAATAGTTATGCGGTGTTTTAGCATGCTGGAGACGTTTTATTAGTAAAGGGGTTGCATTGCATAGGTTCATATGATAAGCTATGTTTGTTATATGAATTTTACCGATTGTTTTAGGAGAGGAATATGTTATTTATAATCTATGTTGTAGGTGTTCTGTTAACAATTCACAATGATGCTTTGTGTTGCTATGCAGCCAAGCATAAATTTAGTCTAAAAGGTAGCTTTATTGCAGCTTTGTTCTTTCCTGTCAGTGTTCCTCTTACAATTCTTTCAGTGTACAAGATGCAGGACAAGCCATAATGGTTAAATCACACGAAGATCAATTCCAGACATTCGTATCTCTTGCGCAGTCTTGGGGAATGGATACCACATTGATGAATGTGAAGCTACACCCTACACTGGATAAATATTTCCAAGACTTGAATACCCAAACAAGCTGGATGATGTTCACCAATGCTTATTGGAAGGGTGTTATAGATGCTGACACTGAACGACGAGAGAAGGGGATTTATTATGTTTAAATGGATTAAAGAGAGTTTGTTTGGTGATAGATCATCAGAAGAGTACCACCCAGAGCATTTAGTTGTGAAACTTCCTAATATCTCTGAACCAGTATACGCAATCTTGAAAGCTTGGAAAGAAGATCCAAAGAGGTTTATATTTTCAGAAGAACATAATTTTGAAAGTATTTATGTTAATGTTAACAGACCAAACCAAAGTCTGGTACAATCAGAGTTTTATGATGTTGTTTCAGGAGAGACTTTTGAGTTTGGTGTTCATATACAACATACCGCTGTAAAGGATTATTCATCGCTTCTATTCAAACCTAAGTTTGGGGACCATGGGCTTTATGTATGCTTGGGATATATTTTGAAGTCAACTCCATCTTGGATGACTGATGCTGAAGTTGAATACCTAGAAAATAACATCTTACCTTACTATAAAAAACGCTGTGAGAGATATGTTGAACTTATTGAGTACCGTAAAGATCGTCAACTTAATCAGCAAAACAAATTTGCACAATTAACTAAACAAAGAGAGCGTGATCGACTAATGGAGTTATACAAATGAGTAATCACATCAAAGTACGTACAATTAACGGAGTAACATCGTTCTACACAGCACAAGATGGAGTTGTATTGAAATCAATCTCATCTATTCGCTTTGCAGATGTTGAGAATGCTGTATTTAGTATCGTTAAGAAAGATGGTGAGTATTACACATACCTTCCACAGCGAAATATGCAGCTTGTAAAGCTTGCTGAGGCTATCGAGAAGGGTTACTTGATTTACAAGGTGAGTTGATATGGATCTTGAAAAGCCTACTACCGCTTTGCATGATAAAGAGTATGCACAGAACTGGAAAGATTGGATTGGTAAGTACCTACAGTCTCAAACATACACATCCAAAGAAGAAGCTATGAGCCTTGTTATGAAAGAAACACGAGGATTAATTAATCCATGTTGGGTGTTGGAGGTTTTGGACATTGAGCGGTAAAAGAGACCTACCACAACCAAGTGTTCCAGCCTACTACAGAAAGCTAGCAGCCTCCCTTAACCCAGAATCTCCAGATACGACCCTTCTAGCAAGTCAATATTTAAAATATGCTGACGATTATCAGAAAGAAGAGGAAAGATTACTGTACAAGTGGAAGAAGGCTAGTTATAATCGTGGAAAGAAATTTAAATAGGACGGATTTATGAAAACATTTGCTATTATTTGCGCTATAATCTTATTTTGTATTTGGTTGCCTTGGAATATTAGACAAGTAGAGAAGGAACATACGGATTGTGAAAAGAAAGGTGGTGTTTTATACCATGCACGAGGTGAGCAAGAAATTTGTATTGACAAAAGGAGTGTTATAAAATGACAGCTAAAGCAGTTACACCCATGCCAGAGGGTATTATTAGACCTAAAGCTCCATCTGCACCGCCTAAGCCACCACTAATGCGTGTAGGCTGCAATGGTGATCCATGTCCGCTATGTGGTAGTGGGATGAAGCACAATTGGCTATTCTTTAAATCAAAAGGTTGTTATCAATCTGAGTGTGAGAATTATTGGAGGAATAAATGATTACATTAGCAATTATCTTATATCTGGTGTCTTGTCTAGGCTCTTTTCTGTTTCTCGTAAAGAAAGGTAAGAAGGATTGGGGTTATGTTAATAAAGAGGATTTATTTTTCATAACTTTTGGTTCCTTAATTTGGCCTTTAGGCTTAACTTGCTACCTGATTTATCAACTCTTTTGTTGGATGGAGAAGATAATCAATGGATAATGGACATGCCTACTTATGCACATGTGGTAAAAGACCTAAACATAAATGCTATGAGGAGAATGAGCATGGGAGTGGGAAAATGTGCCTTCGTGGAGAACCTAAACCGAACAACTTGATTGTTGAAGATACTTTTGATATTATGTTTGGTAGATACCAACATGCTTTAAAGGAGCTTAGTGAAAAATGAAACAATCAATTGAAGATCGCATGTCTAATGTTGACAAAGAACTTAAGAAACTACGAGAAGAGTTACGTGTAGAACTTTTACCTAAATACTTGACACCAGAACAGCAGCAAAGGGTTCTGAAAGCTTACGTGGAAGACTTAAAGGATGAAGAATGACTATCACACACTCAGAGCTTTGCCTAATTGCAGAAAAATTCTTATTTAAAAATGGATTTGGTGTTGTCTTCCATGATAAATTCAAAGCATCTACTACGTCTGGAGAACAACCAGACTGTTTAGGTTTTCGTAACAGGGTGTCGTGTCTGATCGAGTGTAAAACATCTAGAAGTGATTTCCTTGTAGATCGTAGAAAGAAGTTTAGGCTTGATCCAAGTATAGGACTAGGCGATTGGAGGTTTTTTCTTACACCCAGCGGACTAATTACACCATATGAATTGCCTAATGGTTGGGGGTTACTTGAAACTGATGGCAAACGTGTTAAGAAAATGGTAGGATGGCCTACAAACACAGATTGGATAAGTGGTAAGCCCTTTACAGGTGACAAACAGGGTGAATGTGATTATATGTATAGTGCTCTACGTAGGATGGTGATACGCGGACACTTTAAAGAGGTTTATGATGGATTACCGAAGGAATTGAAATGAACATTACACTAGAAGATCGTATGCAGAACGTAGAAGATGAACTAAAACAACTTCGCAAAGAGACGGAAGAAAGTATTGCACGGTATAAAAGATTTGGGTGGTTGAGTCAAGAACAACCTAAGTATGATATTACTCGTGAAACTAAGTGTCTGTGGGAGAGCATGGAGAATCTATCTCCAGAAGACCGTATGAAGCCTATGGGTTTATCGTGTGGATGTCGGAGGTGTACACCATATGCCTTATAATAATGCAGGTCAGGAATTTGTAATAATTTCGAAAGAAAAGGGTAAAAGGTCTTATATTCGTTTTATTGAGACAGGTTATGAATGTATTGCCTCAAACGGTAATATAAAAACAGGTTCAGTTAAGGATTTGTTCAATCCATCTGTGTATGGTGTTGGTTTTGTAGGCGCAGGCCCACACAAAGTATCCGATAATCAAAAACATACTAAAGAATATAGGCTGTGGACTGGTATGCTGGAAAGGTGTTATTCAGCAGCATACCAGGGAAAATTCCCAACCTACATTGGATGTTCAGTAGATGAACAATGGCACAATTTTCAGGAATTTGCTGAATGGTGTCAGTGGCAGAAAGGGTTCAAAGAAAAAGATTACCACCTAGACAAAGACATTCTTTCATTAGATATTAAATCTTATTCGCCCAGTACTTGTTGCTTTGTCCACAAAGATATCAACACTTTTCTAAATGTAAATACAAAGCAACGTGGAATGAATTTTCTAGGAATATACGAACATTGTAATAAATATATTCCTAGGATTAATTACAAATTGACGGATAAGGTTAGAGCGAAAGCTTGTGAAACGCCAGAAGAAGCTTTTACCATCTACCGAGATTGGAAAATTGAATGTGTCAAAGTCCTAATTGAAAGGTACCATGAAAATATGGAGTACCGAGTAATTGAAAAGTTTAGGTTATTTGACGTTACAAAAAGTATGTGACCTATAAAATAACAAGTGTTCGGCTTATTGTTGAGGAAAGACTATGAATTTTAAGAGAGAAGAACGTTACATCGTATTAAAATTATCTGATCTATCTGATGACGAGTATGATTATATTGATAGCTACATAGAAAGTAGAAGTATTGAACAAAGAGAATGTGTTGTAGTAGAGTCTGATTGGCCTATTTACGAAAAAGTGTGGAATATGATTGAAAACATAGGAGTTAAGTGATGAGTGCTAAAAAGAATAAAGTGGTGTTCAAAAATGATGAATCTTGTGAAATGTTAGAAATTTGGATCAACGGTAAATGTTGGGCAGAGGGTAATTACTGGGATTTTAATTTCCTAAGTGATGTGCCAGAACTACTTGATGCCTTAGGCATAGAAAATGAAGAAGAGGAGTATAAATATGAATAAAACTATACTTCTACTTAGTGGTAGTGGTGATAACTATGAAAACATTCTATATTTTAATGATCTTGAAGGGGTTGAGTTTTGGTTAAAAAATAATGATGCGTTTACTGAAGGTTATTGTTCCGGTAATTGGTATAAGGTTTTTGTTGAGAAAGACTTTTCTAAATATTTAGAAAGAAAGGCTTTATGGGGGGGTAGATATGAGCATGAGACAAGTTAAGTGAATTGACATTGAGAAAGAACATCCTCAAGATGCCTATTGCCTACACTATGTTCATGGTTGGGAATACTGTTCTACAAGTAGAATCTTTTGGTATGAAATATAATGTTAGGTTTTCTAGGAGAGAAGAATGATGGACATTAGATATGTGGTGACACACTGCTATCGAAAAGATTACGATGATGAACGTTGGGATGTTTTGGCAAGCTTTGATAAAGTTGAAGATGCTATTGCATATGAAGATGAACAGTCTCTTTACATTGAAGATGGGTTCTTATTCACTACTGTGGAGTGGTCTGAATGAGCGGACCACAAGAATTAATGCAACAGTGGATTGATGATTTCATGGATATGTACAACCGCTACCCTTCTAAAGAAACTATACTTGACTGGGAGATTAAAATATCAATGATGTACAGTGAAGAGGACTATGAGTGACCAGATACAAGATAGAATTTATAACAGACGATATACCAAATTACCCCATACTCTATATCAGAGATGGGGATTTTCTATTCGTAACTGATAAACACACAGGTGAAATATATAAGAAAGTTACCCTAGATGAATACATAGAAATATGGGATTATGAGTGGAACAATAATACAACGTTTAGAGACTTTTATACGCAAGGGTATTCAATCCCAAAGAATCATCCGGATACAGCTAAAGATTTACCTGAGTTACACAAGCTGTGTTCGGATAAGACTAGACATCGTAAAGGTGATGATGGATTCCTTCTGGACTTCTTGTGGAATGAAGACTGCACTCTAACTGAAACTAAGCTGTTCAAATATCTGTGTGAGAATGTTATTGTTTGGAACTACTCTGTGGTGGACCAAGAATCCTTCAAAGATGCACTAAAGCTTAAGAGTAAGAAACATGCAGGTAGAGTATTTAAATCCCTTGAAGAAAAAGGACTTGTCAAATTGCTCCATGACAGGTTTGACTTAGGCGGCGCATGGAAGTCTTTGATTAAAGTACACCCAAAGCTTTACTGGAAAGGTAGATACAGTGCATGGGCTGTGGCTATTGGTCTCAGTTACGAATATGGGGAGGATATAGAAATGAGCTAAAGGGATTTTGAAAATCCCCTAAAGTGTCTGTAAGCCACGTATTCTGTGACAGAGCAAATAGACATATATAATATAAGAGTGAGTTCTGGGTATAATAATTCCCCAACCCTCTAGAAAGACACTTAGCTTGTATTAGTAGGTGTCTATTTTTATGTCTGGAAATATGTGAAAGCCTTTATTTGTGAGGGGTGTAGGCTAAAAGCTAGTTTCAAATAATACTGTCTCGGTATCTGAGGGGTTTAACACTCTAAGATACCCACCCTAATATGTCAACTATAATATCAAAATATCTGACAATACTCTGACCAATGGTCTAGCCCACACCCTCATCAAATAATGCACTTGACAACACCATCTAAACACTATCTAGATCAGCCATTTAACATAATGGCTATTATGCGTAATGTAGTTTATAGGCTAACTCATAAGATGGAGTATATGTCAATGGTAATAAGATTAGATAAACAACAGGCACAGAAAAGCCCCACTTAAGGGGCTCTATTGGTCAAGCTAACAGCGTGTATGGGTAGACAGCTAACGTTGCTCAGATGGTCTGATACTAGCCTATCTTAGACAACCATATCATTAGAGATTAAGTAGTCTTGAATCTGTTCCAACACAAGGTCAGTCAGTGTGTTGGTGTCTGTGCTGACAGGGTGTACATATAGGATATCAATCTCATGAGCACCAAACTCAAAGTAGACGTAGCAGTCACCACGATAAGCTTTGATATCCCATTGTGGGAAGTTAGTCTTGATGTACTGGTTTACTGTCTTCATGTTAGCCATGATCATTCTTCCTGTAAGTAGTGTTTCGTTCTGTGTGGTTAGTATAACACTTTCAGTACGCCTGTCTCCATTTATTTCCAACATTCCCTAACAAAGATTTCTATCAGACCTTTGGCTACAAGTAGAGAAAACCTATCGTGTTCAGAGTTCACACTTTCAGTGTGTTGTACAGGATTATTTGTAGCTAGAGTGTAAAGAAGCTAATGTTTAGTGCACTAAATGATTGTGTTGGGGCAGTTTGTGGGTGAAGATTGGAGGGAAAAGTGTGTGAGCTTAGCCATAACACATATCTTCACCCACTCTCACATCACCTAAAAGTACACTAATCAGTTTACTCCCTGTAGTCATTTTGACTAGATTCTATAAGGCTTCCATAGGAAATTATACTATTAACCAGAAGATGATTTATTTCCCAATCTATTAATCTTGTTGATACACTTATGCCCATCATTTGATGGGCATTATGCAGCCTGCTTAGATTATACTTCCCAAAGCTTCCTGAGACTAACCACTTCACCATTCCTCATAGTGGCTCTATACTCATAACCTTGCCATTCAACATAGAATCCACTGTTAGATCCTTTGTCATTCTCCCAGTCAAAGCGTTCTAGGATCTTACCTTCTCGGCGGATAATTTTGAATTGATCGTTCAATATGTTAGTAGTCATGTTCTTTCTTCCTGTGTGTTGTTCGTTTCAATGAGTTTATTTTACACAAATAAAAGCACACTGACAACAGCTAGATTCAAATTAATGAAAGTAAATGTTAAGCAGTGTGCCTGAGATAAAAGACAATCTTTCAGTATAAATTTATCAGAAAGTTTTGTCAAGAATTTACTTAAACTATTTTACCCGCCTGTTCCAATTTTCTATAGATTCAGATGAGTCTTGATTTGTGTGAGTAGCCAACCAACATTCTGAGCACTCTACATAGTAATACGTTGGACCGACATGATAATCACATTTATTTTCTATCAGTTTAGCAACACCATCACAACAAGGACACTTAAGAATTTTATAATCCATCAAGATTAAATTGTCAATTTTCATTTTAACTTCCTAACAATAATTTCAACATCGGCACGTCCGGGGATACCGGAAAGCCAATAAGAAAGCATCCTATAAGCCTCATCACCATCTAGGCAAACTGAAAGCTCGATCTTATAGAAAATCTCATTATCTTTTGATACCACTCTGTCTACAATTGACAGGCTATGCTCATCAAACATAGCATGTGTATATTTCTTTATTGAAAAGCTTTCACGAGGGTGAATAACTAATGTCCCCTCTAGGCTACTCCAAACACTCATTAGACACCCACCTTTAAAAATTCAATTAAACACCATTGTAGGAATTTCGCGACCAACACGCTGAGCTAATGTGACAGATTTATTGAAGTGCTCAAGACAAGCTTTTTTGGCTTCCTCTTCACTCTTGAATTTACCAATCAGTTTAGGCTTTTTATCAAGATCATTACCTTGGGAATCCATTTTGTTTAAGGTTGCATTACCAAGTCGAATGTGGTAGAAGTAAATCATGGTTTTAATCTCCCTCTGTAGAAGCTTTCTGCTTCCTATGTGTCTATTCTACATTAATGGCTTTGTGTGTCAACTGTTTATTTTGATTTATTTCAGCTTCTCGTAACTGGTAACACCATAAACGTCTAGCAATTTAGGACTTTTAGCATCCCTTGTCATAAAGACTGTAAAGCACACTAAAGCTATCATCTTGTATTTCCTTATAGATATTGTTTATGCTTACAACAGCACACACAAAGCAATAAAGCCAATGATAAACAAGATCCCATAATCTGTAACGTCTTCTCTATTGTGTGTCATGATTGTTCTCCAGAATTGGTGTTGAATAAAGTTCAATTTTCTTGACTTTACCAAGTAGTGTTTTATTGTAAGTCTTTTCTTGTGCCAATAAAACAGCCTTTAATGGATCAGACGTTTCAATAAAACTCCAAGCATCGAACCAAGTGCCATTATCCCCTAGATGGCTTTGAAGACAGGCGTATTCATACTTATACCTCATTTGTTAACACTCCCAAGTACGTTAGTACGGACCATCCCAATAATCTGTTCTTGCACCACTCGAATTCTAGTCTTTGTGTTCAATGTCTCTACATCATAATACTTCTTCCCTTTCTTCACAACAACACATTTAACACTATGATATTCAGAAAGGATGTCATTGATTCGTACAATGTCTTTTAGGGAGTACATGGGCTTATTCCTTATATTTCCAACCAACCCATTCAGAAGAAGCTAAACCTTTGTCTTTATTAGTAAGGTCAGTGTAATTAAATTCAGAATCACGTAGAGCATCTACTGATAGATATTCAGTCCTCAAGATAACCCCACCAAAACCCTTTGGTTGCCACATGCGTACACCTTCAAAAGTCTTACCAACATCTGGTTTAGAATCTTTAAAAAGAGCAAAACCTAAAGCCTGTATCTTATCTTCAATCTCTTGCCAAGCCATAATCACACCTCAAGTTAGAATTTATAAGCCTTAACAATCTCTAACGCTTGGGCTTCTGTAAACCCTTGCTCAATAAGACTAGTATAATAGCCATGATTCAATTGTGCAAACACTTTAAAGCCTTCAATAGCATCATTTATTTGCTTTAGAGTCATCAAGGGTTTCTCTGCTGAATGGAGGTCTACTACTTTCATTGGATTATTACTCAAACTCTTCAATAGAGGATTTATTGATTATATCCTGAATAGCATGAAGTTTAGCCAAAATCAATGTATTATCTTCACTCATTTGCTGAGCTTCTTTTTCAATGTGTTTGTCTAAACGTTCAAAGATATCGTCAAGATTTTCAAATTCAACACCGTTTAGACTAATCTTAAGCTCAATGTTATCAGAATCCCAATCAGGGTGCTCAATAAGTTGGTTGAACTTAGAACCTGGAAGATGTGTGGTTTCACCTTCACTAGAGGCTACAGTCACTGCAAACCACTTAACTGTACCGCCTGCTGACATTGATACTTTCATTTTGTCTCTCCTAGTTAATCAAAAACCACTGGACAATACATCCTATAATCGCCTAACACTAAGAACAGCTTATGTGTATAAGCATTCCAATAGGGTTGGAACAGAACAACTACTGAGCCATCAAGCATTGTAAACATTGGGGTTCTTAATTGCTTCATGGTTATTGTTCTCTTTTGCTTTGTCTATATAACAATATTATTGGAGTCTCCTCAATGTGTCAAGAAGAGATTCTGTAAAATTACTCCTCTTCCCATATAATTTTAACTTGACTCCAAGGAACAAACCCACAAGCTTTAGCATTACGCGGTGTATCCTGACGATAAGCTTCCGCAATCAACTTACGAGCTTCTGTTTTGTTGTAAGCTTCGATTACACCATACTGATCGCCACCATACCACTCTTTACTTGTCAAGGTGTATCGGAAAGTCTCTACAATCTTATAGACAGCTTTTGTAGGTGTATTGATCTTTTCAGCTTGAGCTTGCTTTGTACCTGTTTTGCTGGTAGTTAGGTCTACACCATCACAAAAGACAGGGATTGGATCAGCAACACCATACTCAATAATTGCTTGTTCACATTCTTGTTCAGTACCATAGAAGGGTTCATCTTTGTAACCGTTCAGGTAGACATAGCATTTACCGCTGTTCAGTTTGCCGATGTTTGCGTTCATGTATGCTACTCTTTGTCTTTAGAAGAGTTTTTCTCTTCCTTTCTTCACAACAACACATTTAACACCATGATATTCAGAAAGGATATCATTGATTCGTACAATGTCTTTTAGGGAGTACATAGGTTATTCCTCAAGAACTGCGATAATGTAAAACTCTACCTTTGGTTCGCATTCACGACTATTTTTGATAAAATTACGTGCATTTTCCAAACTCAAAGACGGGCTAATCTGAACCATGGAGTCACCCACGTACTCAACAACCAGATAGCGCATAACTTCAAAATTATCTCTATTCATTTTACACCTTTTCAATTTAGAGTTTATAAGTCTAGAGAATACCCTAAAGGGCTATATTTAGCTAGTATTTTCTGTGCGTATGGGCTATTTAAATCATAGCCACTCTTACCATAGATAATACTTGTTTCAAGTGTCTTACTAAAATCTTTATGGATTTTGAAGTTATCTGAGGGCAACCAGACAATCTTAGATATTGATAAATGAAGTTCATCAACAGCAACACTCATAATCTCTTTGGAAGATATTTCAACCAACTGTATCTTAATACTGTTAAACACAGCTTCCCATATCTTTAGTGGTCCTGGCATTTTCTCACAGAGATGGTGTGCTGTTGTTCCTCTACGACTAACTAAGGATATTCCTAATAGTGACATTAAATACTGGATAGAAATTTCTGCACTAGGAACAAAGAAAAAATCTAGATCGGTGGCTTCTTGGTTAAAGTACCAATCTCTTGGGGCACCTCCTACCAGAATGCATTCTGGGTCAATGATGGTTATTTGCTTATATAACAGTTCTGCTGTTTGTTTTTGCAGACTTATATTATCTAATCCAGAATGCATATAATATTCCTTAATTATGTAACTTTGCAATAAACGTAAGCACTAAGGAATTCAGCCAATAACTCTTGAGTTTCCTTTTCGTAATAATCTGTAAAGTCAACAAACATAACATCTGTGTAGCCCCCTTCAACAGTATCGTAATGTCCTGCCTGGTAACCATTGTTATAAACATAACACAGAAGCTTTTTAAGATCTTCACCTTTCATATTTAATTATCCTTTTAGGTTATCTACAGAAATTCCTGTCTGAAGGCTAACTTCATTGAGGATGTTTGACATAAGGTTTTGTGTGTAATCAACATCAAGCATATTGCGTTTAATTGATTCTACATCTACTTCATCATTCAAGCAATCATTAATCGCATTTATTAATGATATGTGACTTCTGTCTTTAATGTGAGATACACCCAACTCTTTGGCATAGGCTCTGGCTTTCACTATGCTTGTTTGCCAAGTAGACATAACATTCACCTTAATCAAAAACCACAGGACAATACATCCCATGGTCACCAAGCACCAAGAACAGCTTATGTGTATAAGCATTCCAATAGGGCTGTAACAAAACAACCTCTGATCCATCAAGCATTGTAAACATTGGTGTTCTTAATTGCTTCATGGCTGTGTTCCTAGAGAATGTCGTTCTGTTAGGATTGAGTTTACAGGGTTGTTAGTATCCCGTCAAGGGTTTATTTTGACTTGTTTGGTAGCCCTGGCAGCGGTTGCCAGTGAGTGACCTTCGCTGTTCCTCGATATTCGTCTCTGTCTATATCTCCCCACTTCTTTGCATAACCATCAAACTGTAAGATAGCTATTACAAGCTTAGGTGTAAACGGAGAATCTACTACACAAAGAACAGGATCACTGCTATACCAGTTCATCCCTAATGTTTTTGATTCTTCTAGATCTTTAGGTGTAAATGGTAGCTTATGGTTTACATCAATCCAATTATTCATATTCAATCCTGACCAACCCCAGAATAATAGTCAGAGCTATTGCCCATTCTTTAGACCACACATCCTCCACTGTCTCTTCAGACAACGTGTTCTCAATAGCTTCCCAACCCGGAAACTTACAGTCCCATTTATACAGCTTATCAGTCTTCCTATCAAGCTTATACTCTGACAGATTACCTACAAAACTGAATGATGAGTGTTGAACTAACCAAACAGTATTATCCTCAATATAAGTACACACTACTTTAACACTGTTGTAATAGTCAGTTTGTAGAGTGTATGTATTGTTTTCAATGAATTTCATGTCTAATCAACCTCTACGAAACGTAAATGACTCCAATACATATCTGGAAGTTCTTCTAGTTCATATGTATAATTATAGACACTTTCATAGATAACCTTAACAGTGTAATAATCTCCAGACTTAAGATCAGCAGTACCTTGGACACACAATACCTTTGCACCAACATTAAAAGGGTTCATATTTAATCACTCGTCAAGGACAGCAATAATAACATATTCTGCGTTGGGGTACTTCTCTCGACAATTTTTAATAAAGAGTCTGCAAGCTGTTAAGTTCATGGAATTAGACATTTGTTCGTAGTCATCAAGCGAGTAATTAAACTTGGCGACATGAAATTTAAGAACCTCAAAACTTTCCATCACTCAACACTCCACATATCTCGTTTAAATGATCGTTGCTTACTATAACTTTTCTTAGGGTTATCTTCTTTAGGATACAATCCCTCAAAGACTTCTCGCTTAGATGTCTTAACGAATTTCTGGAAAGATGTTTGTTCATTGTGTTGTTGGATATGTTTCATTAGTAGCTACTCTTATATTCAGAATGGTCTTTAACAGCATCGTTAAAACCGATAGTCCAATAACTTGATTCTTTTGTCTCAGGGTGATATGGACAAGGTACATCATAACCATGATTCTCAAAGTCTTGATAGCCATTTAAGTAAGCTTGGCTTATTACACTGTCATCATACTTATTCATTTCACTTCCTCACAAACCCACATTCCATTAGATTTATACAGCTTAGCCTTAATCCCCTTCTCAAGCAAGGAGAAAGCTTTAGTGAATGCTTGTGTGTTTGTCATTTGTTTCTCCAGAATGCTGGTAGAGGAAATTTATCAAACTTGCTGATTTCGGTTAATCGAATAAAGCTATACATTAACTTGTTGCAGCGTTCGTAGTAGCTTGTATTCTCATCAATACCGTACATCCAACCATTAATGGGGTTAAGTCCATCAATCCAATCTTTAGTAGACATTAAGTTGTTATGTTCTACGATTTTACTTACTACTCGACAGATGTGGATTTCAGCTACCTGTGAACAATAAAACCTAGAGTAAAGACGTTTAACACGAAAATCGGGAGATTTACTTTTAATTGCTCGTACAAACAAAGCTTGGTATTTGTCCATCTCACACCACCTTATTCAAATCGTTAATGCTCCAATAACGCTTACCTTCAATTGGACTCTTAAGGCAAGCTTGTGTCTTGTTATGCTTACTGTAAGGTGATGACGACTTGATGTCACGCCCATACGTACACAATACAATAGCTGTAGAGGATTTATTTAAGACGTATACAATGTCATTTGGGAGGATGTTCATGATATCACCTAATCGTTTTGAATTGTGATACTACCAGTAAAAAGTTTCCAGTCGGCGTGGGTTTTACTTAGTCCATCGCTGTATCGAAGACTTTTCAAGTAAATACCAGCAAAGCAACCTTCGTTGATTGTGTCGTAACCCTCTACAATCAGAATAAGACAATCTTTAGGATCTTTTCCCGCTTTTGAATCGTAAATAACTGTACCAACTTCAAACTCTTCTACGTTTGCTTGTTTTTCATTTACAGTAATCATCTTACACCTCTTTTAATTCTTGGTAATAGGCTTTTGCCCGTTGAGACAACTTTACTAAACTTTTAGCTATCGTGCAAGCCTTTTGTAAAAATACTTTCAGGCAATTTTCATCACTCAAATCGTCGATAATCCCTACCCCACACACGGAGTTAGCTGAATAACTATCGTTGATTTCATAGGCTGATTCTATCGATAATTCATCCTCTTCAATTGATTCTTGGACAACCCCACCAGCTTTTACATACAACTCCCAAGCCCTTGCTCTCTTTTTGTCAAGGATTGTCTTGAGTTGTACATATTCACCATAAGACATTCTATTAGAATTATACTCTTGATTGAGTTCTTCTATTTGAGTGTCAAGAGTGTTCAAACGCACTTCTTGTGGGAGGATACGTTGACGAAGTGGGATAGATGTTTTGCGGGCTACTTTATCTGTAGGATCAGCATAAGAGGCTGTACAAGCTGATCCATCAGGATTGAAGTGTACCTTCTGAGATTTAGACTGGCGATTACCGACCATCTGACCAGAGTAGTCATATTGATCAGCGTCGTTCCAGCTTGCTACAATGTAATTTCTCATGATACACCTCAAAGGCTTTATCTGTTTCGTTAGGTCAATTCTAAGGCAAAAGAAAAGGCCCGTCAAGGGCCTTTGAAAGAAATTTCAGATTATTTATAGTGATTGACCCTTGGTCTTAGGTTTTTCTGGCTCTATAGGTTTATCATTCAAAGCATTGTCAATCTTCTGCTCCAGCAATTCAACAGCCTTCCCGCCAAGGCGTTTACCTGTTTCACTTGTCAAAACATTGTAAGTGACTCCACTGCCTACAATGATAGCTGCGTCCTTCTGGCTTGGCATGAGAAAACCAATTGTTCCAATGAGAAAACCAAAGGGAATAAGAATCTTAGCGCTTCGTTTGAGTAACTTAATGAAAGCGTGCTCTGTCCAATGATCTTTAAACGTTGTTTTATTATCCCAACCTTCAGTTAAACAAGCTGAAACAATACAAGCAAATACAATCAAACCAATGCCTAGCCAGAAAAACAGCCAACCAAACATAAGCATTGAACCAACGCGTTCAACCATTACAAATAGATAAATCAAAAACCATTCCATATATTTCTCCTTTAAATAGCTTTAGCAACACTGCCACATTGTGAACAACGAGTGTTGCCACTAACCAGAATCATCAACAAATACACTGGAGCAAATAGCAACCCAGTGAACAATGTAAGCAACAAGGCAACACAATGCCCACCACCAGACAACCCAGACTTAACGCCAATCTGCACCCCACATGATTTGCACTTACACATTTTAAGTGACACAAAAACCTCCTAAACCTATATTATCAACAAACAGAGAAAGACTTATTTCCTTCTCCTTTGTGTAGATATTAGCATAGATTTAGGTGTTGTCAACGGTTACTTGGTATTCAGCCTCTTTACTTCGTCGAGGCAGGCGTTCCAGCCATGTGCGAAATCTTCATCTTCGCAGAATGCCGGGTTGGGGCATTGTCGCTTTTGTGATCAGCTCTTTCTGGCAGCACCGCCAGTTCTACCGGCTCGCCCTGGGGCTGGGCGGCTGGCTTACCGAGAACTTCCAATGTTGAGCGTATCTGCTCATGCAGAACATGGACCGGGTATTCGCCAGGGTTAACTACCTTGTCCAGTAGCCATGCCATGTGGTTGGCTGGACTAGAGCCCAAATCAGGATGCACGGCAGGCGAATCCAGCAGGGCGCGCAGACTGTCGAAGTAGCCGCAGCCTTTGTTCCCGTCTTCCTCAAGCTGCTCTAACGCCCACTTGAATGCCTCACGCGGCACGCCGTCAATCGTTTGGTTGGTGGTCATAACAGTTTCGACTCCTTGCAGTGCTGGATAGTCAGGGCGACCATCCTGACTAGAGGCAGACCTATATCGGGGCATATAACCTCAAGATTTCCGATTAGGACGCGAAGCGCCCCCCTCTCGTAATACCAGACCGGCTTATTCATAAATCACCTCAGCAAATCAGTTGTGCCTACTGCCAGTAGGCACTGGCAGTAGGCGGGGAGTTGGGCCATGGTTTTGTGCACTCCGGGCAGTCCTTCACGCACTCAATGGGGCCGCACTCAAAAGGGATTCCGCCAGAAGAGCAGTACATGGCGCCTTCACTCACAATGCCCGTACCGTTGCAGGTCTTGCACAGCTTGGCCTCTGCTGGCTTGAGTGCGGCATCAACACTTGCGAACAGTGTCGGATAGCCACTTGCCCAGTCTTGCTTGCGCGCGGACTTCTGAACCTCACGCAACAACCCCTCCAGCACATCCGCCCGCTCATCCGCAGCGGTCAGGTGCTGTTGCAGGGCGTCACGCTCAGCTTGAACTCGGCATAGCAGGCTTCCGCGATAGGCCATGCTTTCTTTGATTTGGGTTACCTCTAGGGCGCACGAGTTACATGCAAAGGTCAACGCATCCTCGCGCCCCAGCGCCGCGTCACGCTCGGCGGTTACCCGGTCGAAGTCTTCTGATTTAACGTACTCGCCATATTCTGCACATTCACGCACGCCGCACTCATATTCGTCATACCGCTTCACTTCATTCATGACCCAACTCCAAATAATCAGAAATCACGACCGACGGCCTCTGTAGGCAACCGGCATAAGTAATTTTACTCAAATTCCACTTCTAAATTACCACACTTTACACGTTTCAGTGTGTTTAAATTCACATTAATCCAGCCCTGTTTAACCACATCCACTGCCGTATACATCTCGATTTTGTGTGCAACAGTGCTGACATTAGCCTTGGTTGCGTGACCACCTACAAACATCTTGTGTTGCATGTGTTGAACTGTTGCTTGACGGGACTCACCGTTAGATTTTACCCAATCAATGCTGTAATATTTACCAGCGAAGGAATCGAGTAGTTGACGCTTTTGTTCAATTGAATATTTCATTTCAAAAACCCCTCAAGAATTTGACGTGTTGTGTCAGAGATACCCTTGTCTGTATTCAGTATATGCTCAACCAAAAGCTTTTGTCCGTCATGATTTTTGATGCCTTGTTTGATAAATTTATTGAACCATGTTGCAGGTTCTGATAGGCCATAAAGACCATAAGCCTCATCACCTTCTTGAATCTTGAAGCCCACTACTCGATAACCAGCATCACCAGCATAAGGGATATTTGCAATTGGGTATTTCATGTTATCTCTCCAATATCTGTTTGTCTTACTTCTTATGTGTGCTCGGATACAAGCATAATCTTAATCGAAACCTCTCAAGCCGTCAAGAGGTTTCTGGTAAGATTATTCAGATATTTTCAAGCTTAGGTACTTTTACAGACTCTACCCATTCTTGGCAAGGGCTGGACAATACACCCAAATAAATTAGCCATTGAACCAAAGATCGCCTTGAAGAGAACAATAATTGCTCCAAAGGCTATGATAGATGTGAATAGAATAATGAATATTGTTGTTATATCTTTTAGGAGTTTCATGGCTAACTCTCTTGTTTCACTGGACTATTGATACTTTGGATAAGGGATTGGAAAGACATTTGGGAAGGTTCATGACGTTTACGTAAGGCTGATTCTGCCCACATGCCTTCAATCGGTGTGTCGTCGTCAGCTTCTGAAAGTGTTACAATTTCCTCAAGAATATATCCCAATCCTTCAACGTTTATAACATCCCAGCCAGCATGTCTACACTTATACATTTCACCCTGTTTTACTACCTGACGAATTGTATACTCACCATTACTTTCTGGTGAAGAGAGACTTTGCAAAATAATAGATTCACCTTGTGAATATTTAGGATTCATTTCAATTCTCCCATCATTATCATTTCCTCAACAAGATCTTGGCAAGCCTCTGCATAATTAAACCTTGCATCTTTCAAAGCTGACTTTGCTTGGATTAATTCAATACTCCCGTCCAAGCTAGTTTTAGCTTTAGTGTAAGCTTGTTCTGCTTGGCGGAGTGTGTCACGTAATTGTAGGATGTTCATGTTTAATTGACCTTAAATAATTAATTGCGGAAACCCTAGAGGGTGTTCAGATGCATCAATGTAAATTGGCCCTTCCCAAGAACCAGAAGATAAGCCTGGAAGATTATTAGTAGCAGTTAGATTTCTTACATGCTCCCTTAGCGAAAACATAGAACTATGATCAACCCATTCAAGTTCACCTTCATAACCCCACTTACCACTTGGTTTGAAGTATAACAGCTTAATTTTACTCATTCTTTATCTCCTTCAATAGCTTTACTAATAGACTCATTCAACAGTTCACTAGAAGAGCCCGTATCACCCATATTGTAATAGAACTCTTGCCAATCTGGTGAGAGACATTCCCACTTGATTTGGCAATGGGCTACAAACTGTAGCCATTTCTGTGCGTCTAGGATTTGTTGTTGGGATGCTTTCACCGATACAGTGGCTGATTTCTTTGGTTGCTTCATTCTGTAATCTCCTGAACTGTAAACCCATGATTTACATCAATACTGACACCCTCTTCGCAAAGATAATACTCGTGCCGATCATTGTACTCAATACCAATTCCCCACACAGCATATAACTTACCATCTTTGGGGCAGCGGTTAGCATGATCACCTTCTGAGCAAGAGTGAGATTCACATCTCTCATTCAGACGTAGGTTAAATTGACTCTTCATAACATCTCTCCTCAATATTCTGTGTGTAGGGATAGCTTAGGTGGTTTTTAGAGGTGTGTCAAGGCATTTTCTTAGAATTTTAACAAAGACCCTTGGTCTATATCTTCATTTGTATAATACAAGGTTCTTTCTTCATTAACCCAAATCAAACTTTCACCGTAAAGGTTGCCATAAAGAATCCTTCCCATTCTTTTAAATGAGTGTGTTGCCCATTTAGGTTTAGGTATATCTTTAGGGGGTTTCTCAGTAAGTCCATTAGCACAAATCTCATTATACCAATTCATTCTCTTTCTCCTCACTCTCTATAAAGAATTTACACCCATCTTCGTCCATATCCTTACAAGCTATAATCATGCATAAATAACTCTGATATTTCACAAGAGGGGTTTGTAGGAAGCGTTGACATTTGTGTTTTACAGGGCAGGATGTGCCGTCACATTTTGATAGAGACATTACACCCTTGCACCTTCAGGAATATCACTAAGAAAATTTGGTAAGAGTCCGCCCTGGTCCTCAACTAACCAATCACAATCAATCTCAAATGACACAGCTTCTGAGATGTGGTGATCATTAATAATTTCAAACACATCTTCTAGACGTAGGCTGTGATTTTCTGTGTACAGTTGGTTATCAAGATACAACCCTTCCCAATCACCATCAGATGATTTTACAAGGGTAATGTTTTTATATACCAGCATTTCATACCTCCCAAATACGTTTAATTGACCAACACAGTCTATCCCATAGAGAATAGCTTTGCAAGGTTTCTGGGGTACTTTTTACTGCATAACCCGGCCTAATGTAGGCTTCGTAGAGGTAGTTTGGAACTTCCCACTGACCTTGTTTATATTCTCCTACAAGAGTATCTAATCTCCAGTCGCTGACATTTCGATAATATTGATTACCATACTTGTAAGCTCCACATAAATTCATAATGTGTTCACAGTCTTTTTGTGAGACTTGTTTCATTTTCATTTATTATTCTCCAAATACTCACACCATAACTGTACTAACTCATCTCTGACAACAAGTAGTTCAATCTTCTTATTAATAAACATCTCATGCTCTTCTTGATCAATCTGTCTAAAAGTCTCTGATGGCAGCTCCCAATACTCAATCGCTTCACCACCTATTTTTGTACCTATACTACCACCTAATGCACTTTGTACATCAAATGAATACCAAACAGATCCATATCCACGTATACCATTCAAGTACACGGGGCTAATAGAATGGATCGTAGATAAAGCTAGAAAAGCATCCCCTATCTTTACAACTTCATCTGTGAATTTTTCTACTTTCATCAGTACCTCTCCTTCTGACGATAATATGGTTTGTTGTTAGGTTGTGCACTATTTAAAATCCTCTTCTCTCAGATTGTACCAACAATGCTCTGTACTAATACGTCCACCACCATCTAGGAATTTATTAACACATTTCTCAATGTAATCCCCGGCATAGCCAGAATAGTTTTTATTAATCACACCAAGACCATCAAGCAAGTTTAAAGCTTGTTCGTAGGTCGGTTTATTTACAAAACCACACTGGAAGTATTCACCTTCTTGGTCATAAGCATTCACTTCGTATGTCACTATCCAAACTTTCATTTATTTTTCCTCATAAATAGAACGTGTACCAGTCCAAATAGCCTTAGCGTGATCTGGATAGGTAAAACCTAAAGTGGATTGAATATCCTCAAACGATTTACCTAGACGATGCATAGCATGTATAGCCTCCCGCCGAGCAGCTAGAAAGTCAGCCCACCATTGATAGGATTCATCAAATTGTTTTAGTTGTTGGGTGTTCATTTCTTAGTCCTCTTGAGCTAACCAGTTCTGAAACAATGATCGCATCCTTTTTGACAAAATGCAAATCTTAATTGGTTTTCCATCACGAATCTGTGATCGCCACACAAACTGGACTAGCTCAGACAATGCAAATTGATTGTTGTCAACATCCACACCATAATCTTGTAGGAATGAAGAAACAGAGACATGAGGAAAACGGTTATAAGCATGCACCAATACAGAACGATCACGATAGGCGTTAGTAGCACGAGCTGTACAGGCTAGGAAACAACCGTGAGCAATCCCATCTTCATCAATCTCACCAGTACCTGCACTATAACCTTTAGGACTAATTTTGTTAGCTCCCTTCTTTGTAGGGTTAACAAGTGTAGATGGTACACACCAAACTAAGTCTGTACTTTTAGCCTTATTTGCATCTCCAATATATCTAATTGAGTTACTAAGTTGTGTTAAATCTTTCTGGTTCTTCTTAGAATACCATGAAGAAGATAGAGATTCACCAGCCCAGTCTTTAACTTGCTTTTCTCCTACATACTCAATCAAAGGAATTAAAGACTTCTTAGAAACCTCTTTTACTTCCACATCTTTAAAATCAACAACATGAATTCCTTTTAGTTGCAAGAAAGAAGAAAGAATGCTTCCCTTAAACAAATAAGTTAACAAGATTACACGATTAGCAGAATGAATCAATCCCATAGGCAGTTGGGTTACAAACATATTCTCACTGCGCTTAGCTTGATAAATCATGCCTAGGCGGCACATATTAGCAAGTTTAGAGTACTTAGCACCATTATCAATATCATCATTCAACCATAGAAGTTTACCATCTTCTGCAACTTCAATTTGTTTCAAAGAACGGAGATAATCAAAATCTTGTTTTTTATAGCTGCTTGTAAATGGTTCAATAAAACTAACTTCTTCATCAAGAATGATAGTATATTTATTTAGTGTGATCCACTGTAAATGTGTTTCTTTTAAACTAGAGTAAAGAGCATGAGTAATAGAGATGTTAACACCAGATTGTAACAAATCTAAAAGATGTTCCCCTTTAGTTTCAAATTCTTCTGTATTAGGTGCAATGAACTTAGCTTCTACACAAGCATCAACTACACGTTTCTCACTTTCACTTAACAAAGGTGTCACATACAGGAACGCAGTAGTGGGGTTTTGTTCACACCATTTTAAGATCGCTGTAGTCTTACCGCTGCCCATAATCTTATCTAAAACTTCAATTTTAGTTGCCATATTTTCTTCTCTTTTTCTGTGTTATTTAGATAGTACCTAGTCCTAAGGGCAAATCTCTACAGCCCTTGTAAATCGTGGCCTGCAGAAAACTTTTCGGAATTTTTTCGGACACTACTCTTCCGAGATTGTCAATCACTAACTAACAAATTATCTTGATATAAGCCTAAGTGTTTCTTCCAAGGCTTCTTGAAATACTCATCAATCTTACCGTTCAACTCAAGCCAAATGTATTTCATTTCAGACCACTCTTGACACTGACCTTTGAACAAAACTTCTTGCCCAATATCTACGTCATCATCAGGGCCATCATAGGTGTAGTAAGTTGAATAGCTTACAGAAATCTTAAAGACAACCTTCCACAATCCTTTAACCTCAAGATAATCCACACCAAAAGTATTCAGGTAGAAATCCCAATTTATATAGTCTCTAATGTCATCCTCTACGTTGAACAAATCTCCAGCACAAAGCGGGATGATCTTTACAGAATAATCTTCTTGGCGAAGAGGTGAACACCATACTTCTACGATTGCTTCAATCATGAAAATTTAACCTCCTTGTGTTCTTTGTCATAACCAACACTCAATTCCTCATAGTAAATTTTACCTGTATAGGTGCAATGACTTTCATAAGCCAAACATTCAGCATCATCTGGCAAATTTTCTAGAAACTCTTTAAGTTCTTTAACGTTCATTTATTCTTCTTCCGTCAAAATGTAGCCCATTTCAATCAATTGCATATCACACCAATCTCTGCTAGGTTGATACTGCCCGTATTCTGGAGCACAGCCTTTTGGACCTTGTAACCAATTATTCTGATCCTCTGCCCAATTACCATTAAACTCAGCAACACGTACACGTGGAGTCTTCTCAATAAAAGCTACTCGATTACCAATAGCTTCCTTGTCTGTGCCCAACACATACCGCAGAGAACAGTGATCTTGCATAACCCAAGCACTAAGTTTCATAAAAATCTCATCATCAATTTAATCCTCAATCCCATCATCAAAATGCCTACGAATCAAATATTGTCTCCACTCTTCACTCACTTGTGGAGTCTTCTTGTTAGCCCATCCATCTAGGCTCCAACTGGAATGACTTAGGCACTCGCCTTTACGTAAGCTTCTGCCATCATAAACATTCAGTACAGTTCCCTCTACAAAGGTGCTGGCTTCATATTTGGACGAAGCAATGATAACAGATGTGTCCTCACGTTGCCACGAACCTTTACCAACTAAGTGATGCACCGTGTATGCTTTAAGATTATTCATTCCAAATCACCTCATACTTAGGACACACATCAGACAGCCTATGCACATAAGTGTCATAATCTCTAAAATTACCAACCAAGAAGAACACTCCTTGATTATTCATGACAAGCATTTGCCCATCTTTAAGCTTGAATTTCTCGCCAGAGCCCGCGTCAATGATTTTGAATTTCTTTTTCATCTACCAAACTCCTTACTACCATTAGACAACCAAGCCATTTCTGGATCGTAATGTCCTGTATCCCAATATTGTAGCAAAATACCACAGTCCAAGCACGAAAGCTTGAAAGCCATAACGTGTCCGTCTAGGGTGTCTATCACTTTCTTGTGGAAAGTCGTACAACCACATTCATAACACTTCTTTGGTGTCAAGTCTTCGTTATAGTGTTCCGAATCAAATGTTGGTGTCATTTCTCATCCTCCAAGCCTTCTTTAATTACATGTTCAATCTTAGCTGTACGTAGTTCTAGCTCTTTGCGAGTTTTACCCCAAACCTCATCAGCTACGTATGACAAAAGCTCTAGAATTTCTTTAGCTTGCTCGGTTGTAATGTTCATGGCCTTTCTCCTCATCAATTTATCCAACAGCCCTCATCCTATCCAACAAATCCACAGGAGTCAAGAGGAAATTTAGAGAAATTATTTTGCATAAGAAGCTTGACAGGTCTGAGGATGGGGTGTAATCTTGGTCTACGTTAATCAATAGGTGGGAGAGACAATATGGGCATGTACACAGAAATCTATGTAAAAATTAGCTTTAAACCAGAGACTCCACAAAGCGTAATTGACACAATTGCTGCAATGATGGGTGAGAAAGAAGCCCCTGAAACATTACCGGATCATGAATTATTCACAAAAGGTCGCTGGTACTTTATGCTACGTTGCAGCTCATTCTATCATATGCCGATGTGTGGGTAAATTCTGGTATGATGATATTACAAAGCAATGGTTTCTGTTGAACCGGAGTGATCTTAAAAATTACGAGGGTGAAATTGAATCTTTCTTTGACTGGGTTGCTCCATATGCTGAGAAGAATTCAGATAAACAATTCATTGGCTATGAACTTTATGAAGAGGACGATGAGCCTACAATGTACTACCTGACAGACAACGGTCTTGAAATCAAAATGCCTTGACTGCACAGAATTTTACGAGTATTATTTTATCGTATTGAAATTAATTGATGAGGAGAGATGTGATGGCAAATCTAGAAGGATGGAAACCAAAGCAAGAGTGGAAGAAAGAGGGTAAGAACTTTCTAGTGTCTGTGACTAAACACATTGGCTATGTTGGTGAGAACAAGTGGTGTGTCTACCTATACATCTATCCTAAACATCCAGCATTTGCACGATTCAATCGAGATGGTACAATGTGGGATCAACCACACTTTGATTGTCACAGCTATGTGAGTTATTTTAATGCTCATATCGCTTTCAAGACTGGTGAAGTATGCAACTATCAGCTTGGTTGGGATTACAATCATGATGGTGACAGTTATTACAATTCGATTGACAGTGTTGACGAAGCTGGGTCTATATTCTATGATGCAGAGAAATTGTTTGAACAGGCTATGAGTTGGTATGAAGAAAATGATTGACATCTCACAAATTAACCTAAACATTTATTCCAAAGATGAGTTGCTAAGTTTCTCTAATTCTGGTATTCTGTTTTGTGGGAATATGGATTTGACTGAGTTTGTCAGTAAGATTATGGAGGGTATGTATAGTCAAGAGGAATTAGACAGGGCTATTGAGGAAGGGCAAGATGCAGAAGACACTCTTGAGAATGTACGTGAGCGTGTTAAGGAAGCATTAGCTATTCTTGAAAGCATTTGAATTAAGGTGGGATTAGAGATTATGGGAGAGATGATTTGAGCTGCGTAGAACGAATTAAACATGATGTACCACACTGCACATCTGATAAAGGTTTGCAAGTATTCTATGATGACGGGAAGAACCTATTCACTGGTTACTGTTTCAGTTGTGCTTCAAAAGGATTGGAAGCTTATGTCCTAGACCCTTACAACGGAGCTAAACCTAAGCCACCAGTACGTAAGTCAGAAGACGAAATTTACGAAGAAGTACAAGAGATTCGTAACCTAAAATCTCCTACTTTTGTACACCGAGGTATTGATCCAACTTACTTTGCTAAAGCTGGTGTAAAACTTGCGTACAGTGAGTATGACGGTAAAACACCTTTTACCTTGAATTTCCCTTACACACTTGAGGGAAAACTTCTTGGCTATAAATCTATCATGCTTGATAAGAAAGCTATGTGGTCACATGGTGATATTAAAGGTGCTGATCTTTTTAACTGGGAGATTGCAAAGAAATCTGCTAATGGACCAAAGCCAAGATTGTATATTACAGAGGGAGAGTTTGACTCACGAGCCCTTGAGATGATGCTAGAAGCGCATGCCAAGAAACGTAATAACCAGTATAACAAGTTTGCGGTAACAAGTTTGCCACATGGTGTAGGCAGTGCTGTAACTACCCTTGGCCGTATGCGTAAAGAGATTGACAAATTCTTTACTGAAATAGTTTTGGTATTTGATAACGATGAGGCTGGCAAAAAGGCTGTAAAAGATGTACAGAAGATTATTCCAGACATTAAAGTTGCTACATACCCAACAAACGCTAAGGATGCTAACGAAGCTTTGTTGAAGGGTGATGGGGATTTGTTTGCAGACTTCTGTATTTGGAAAAGTGCTAAGCCAACTTCAGAGGGCGTTGTTGGGGTAAGTACTGTACTGTCCCGTGATGACACACCACCTACTCCAGGTTTTGCCTATCCTTGGCAAGCACTGACAGATATGAACTGCACTCAGCGAATGGGTGAAGCTACGTGTACTGGTGCTGGTGTTGGCCTAGGTAAAACTCTGTTATCACATATGAAGTCTGCACACAACATTATTGAACACAAAGAGAAAGTGTTTTCTGTGTTGTTGGAGGAACCTAACCGTTCAACCTTGTACAATATTGCTGGTAAGATTGATGGTGTACCTTATCATGTACCAAGCATTCATCAAGAAAACCGAGAACAATATCTAGAGACAGCCTATAGCCTTGAAGGCAAGCTATTTCTTTGGGAGAGCGATGGACAAGCTGCACAGAACCGCTTTGATATTGAAGAGATTGTAAAAGCTATTCGATATAATGCTATGGAGTATGGTGTACGCTTTGTTGAGATCGACAACATGACACGTCTTGTCGATCACTTGTCAAGTGCAGAAGCTAACGAGTTCATCAACAAATGGTCGTCTGAGATTGCCAACCTTGCAGCAGAGCTTGATATTCACATTGGTGTATACAGTCACTTGAACCCACCAAAAGGAAAGGACACACGGGACCACGAAAATGGTGGTGAAGTATTTGCTTCACAATTCACAGGTAGTCGTGGTATTATGCGTGCATTCCCGTTGCTAATGGGTTTTCAACGTAACAAGCATGCCCTTGGCGATCTTAAGGCAAACAGCTTTATTAGTTGTATTAAGAATCGAATGTTTGGCGGCGAAGACAAGTTTAAGACTCAGTATCAACAAAGTACAGGTTTGCTCCTTCAGTATGAATGGGAAGGAGATTCACTTTAAGGAGATATGGTTTGAAAAATATTTACAATTGGAAGAAAGCAACAGTAGCTGACTTGGAAAGTGATAACCTTCTTGATAAGGCTACCAAGCTACATGTTCTTGGCTTTCAAATGGATATGAAAGATATTCTTACTTTCCGAGGTTCTGATGAATCACAGAGGATTGTTAAATTCTTTCAGTGGCACATTGACAACGAAACACCAATTGTTATGCACAACGGTATCTCATTTGACGTATCTTTGATGGAAAAACTGTTTGGTGTAGATTTGTCAAAGCTTATGTTGATTGATACATTGGCTTTGAGTTGGTATCTCAATCCAGAACGTAAAGCCCACGGTCTTGGGACATTCCACGAAGATTATGGAATTGAAAAACCTCCTGTAGACGATTGGTCTGAGCAACCTTATGAAGTGTACCAAAATCGGGTAATCGAGGATGTCAAGATTAACCAAGCTTTGTGGAAGGATCTTAAGCGACGGATGATTGAACTTTACACAACAGCCAAGACAGAAATTGATGCAGGGGCTGTTGGTGGCAAACGTATCTCTGATGATGAAGTGCTGGCTATTGATGAGTTAAAAGGTTTGTCTGTAGAAGAACATATTAACCGTCTTCTGACATTCCTGATGTTCAAGATGGACTGTGCACGTCTTCAAGAGAAAACACGTTGGGAAGTTGATACAGAACTGCTTCTGGAATCTGAAAAGAAACTGGAATCTATTGTGAATGAGACAACTGTAGCGCTTGAGGCTGTAATGCCAAAGGTTCCTCAGTATGTAAAGAAAGAAGCTCCAAAGAAGATGTATAAGAAGGATACCACCTTAAATTCTTATGGAATTAAGTGGAACGCCCTTATGGATGTATACAATGCTAAAGAGGTGGATGAGTACGGCACTCTTAAGGTTGAAAGCACAGAAGTTAAGGGAGTTTTCAAGGTATTAAACGGTTATGAGGAACCAAAGGCATCATCACCAGCCCAAGTGAAAGCTCTACTTTATTCGCATGGTTGGGTTCCAACTTCGTTCCGTTATGAGAAAGATGAAGAAGCCTTTAATGCATGGATTGACAGAAAGCCGAAGGAAGGCAGCCATAATAGTAAATGGACTGAATGGAAGAACGGTAAACCTGAAGAGCGGGCTATTCCTCAGATTAGTGTTGGTGGGGATGACGGTAAAGAACTATGTGAGTCTGTACTTGAATTGGCTGAAGAAGTACCTGCCATTCGTAAGTATGCAGAGTATAACGTAGCTAAACACCGCTTAGGGGTTATCAAGGGATTTATCCGTGACCTTAAAGACGGTAAGTGGCTGCAAGCGCGTATTGGGGGCTTTACTAATACCTTAAGGGTGATGCATCGTGAAATTGTAAATTTGCCTGGAGTGGACAAGCCACATGGTGAACTGATTCGTGGAGGTTTAGTGGCAGGTAAAGGTAAGGTTTTATTGGGTTCTGACCTCAAAGGCGTGGAAGATCGTGTAAAACACATGTTCATGCTTCCACATGACCCTGAGTATGTTGCTACAATGCAGGCACCAGATTATGACGCTCACATTTTGATGGCCCTCACTGCGGGGATGGTTACTCAAAAAGAGTTTGAAGCTTTCAAAGCAGACCCTAAAGGTCATCATCCGGCCCACGTTAAGAAAGGTCGTAAGGATGGTAAAACAACAAACTATGCATCTGTATATAATGCTGGACCAGCTAAGATTGCACAGGCAGCAGGTGTAGACCTTAAAAAAGGTAAAACTCTGCATGAGGCTTACTGGAAACTGAATTGGTCTGTAAAAGCTATTGCAGATGAGCAAGTTGTGATTAAGGATAGTCGTGGACGTAAGTGGTTGATCAACCCTATCAACGGTATGTGTTATGCTCTACGTTCTGAGGCTGACAGGTTTTCAACATTAGCACAGGGCACAGGCTCCTATTTCTTTGATGTGTGGGTTGATAACATTCTGACAGAGACTGAAAAGCGATATGGCAAGAAAACCTTGACAGGCTCATTTCACGATGAGTGCATTTTGTGTGTAAAAGACACAGATAAATTTCAAGATGAGTTTGCACAAATCATTACAGATGCTATTGATAAGGTGAACGTGACATTTAAGGTAAGACGAAACCTTGGCTGTGACACACAGGTAGGTTACAGATATTCTGAAATTCACTAAAATAAAAGCTTTACACAACACTCTTATCATGCGATAATATACGTGTAAATTAAATATCAAGCTGAATGAAGGAGAGGAATTATGAATTGGTCAGCAGAACGAATGTCGGGAGCTTCTATCGCGCCACGAGTTGGGAAGTATGAAGCTATCCCACAGACAGATCATGAATCATGGGTTAAAGAAATCAATCCTGAATTGTTCACATTTGAAACTGTGAGTGTTGGCGATACAGGTGGTCAGCTATTTTTTGTACCACTGGATGAAAGTAGTAAAGAGAATGCTGAATTCATTCTTGAAGCAATTAAATTTTATGTCAATAACCACTGAGGAGAAACAAAATGAGCAAATATACCTACGCAGTAATCGAGAAAGCAACTGGTCTGACTCTTGAAGCAACCACTACACGAGAACATGCCCGTGAAATTAAACGGGAGTTTGAAAGTTATAACTCTGGTAATACTTTCCAGATTGTGCAATGTGTACAGACTAAGGTAGTACGCTGAATCATGGGCTCAATCAAGATCACTGAAACATCTCAGTCACAAGGATTATCCTCCACAGTTGAATATGAATTCAGTGACTTCCAAGATTATATCTCTTGGCGTAACCTGCAAAGTAAACAACTGAAAGATTCTCTGATGGATATCTTTGGTGGACTTGGGGAGATTCCAGGGGAAGAACAGCAGGCAGAGATTGTAGATATTTCTGTTGGGAAGAAGAAAACTGAGCCAACGAAACATTAATTAAGGAGAGTATTATGGGCGTAGATGTTAGTTCGATGACTTATGTTGGTGTTTATGCAGATGATGCTGAAGCATATCTTGTAAAGAAGGGTATCCTTCAAGATGGTGATCTTGATGATAAATATGACGGTGATTTTGAATACGCTATGCAAGAGGTTAGCTGTCCTCTGCAAGTTCAAGCTGTTAGTTACTATTCAGCTCAAGGATACTACGTAGGGTTTGAGACTCATCCCTTTAGTTATAAAGATTTTGATGGATTGATTGCTAAGTTTAAAGAGATTACTGGTGATGATGCCGAAGTAGAATCTTTTGAACAATGGCACTAAGAAGAATTCCTAGTGATAGGATGTTGCAACATATATCTCACAACAATGTGAACATATAAAATACACGACTAATAGAGAGAAATAAATGACTAACAAAACTGAAGTGATTGTACGTGACTTGCCTAAATCTGGCACTCTAGAGACGGCTAACGTATACATTAAAAATGCTGTAGTGTTCTATGCAGCAGTACATGAACCAAAGCTCAAATATCAAAGCGTGGACAAAGAATTCAGCGCAACAGTCTTTGTGGATGAGGAAGCTAAGGATCGTTTGCTAGATGAAGTGATGGTTAACAAGTCCTTCTCCCAAGTAGGTATCACAAAAACCAGTAAGCCACCTCGAAAAATTAAATTCGCATTGTCTTCGCAAGTTGAAGAAGGTAAAGCAAATTATGATCTGGTAGATGGTCTGTGGGGCTTTAACATTGCCAAGCCTGAGTTCTCAAAGAAAGGTTTGCCCATGAACGTCAACGTGATTGACACCGAGGGTAATGCATTCACCGAGAACGTAGGTAATGGCTCGGTAGTTAACCTGAAGCTGTTTGGGTACAAGAATCAGGACGGTCAACTCACTGTGACTCTGGACACTGTTCAAGTGATTGAGCACGTAGCTTATGAAGGTAAAGGTTCGTCTGATTCGGTAGATGATGATGTTTTGGGTGTAAGTTACAAAGTTAAGAAGACTGAAGCTAAGCCTGCTGAAAAAGAAGAGGAACAAGAAGTTCCAACTCCAGCAGCTAAGCCAAAAGCAAAAGCTGCTCCACAACCAGCACAAGACTTTGACAGCTTTGATTCAGAAATCCCATTTTAGGAGTAGAAAGTTTAAATGAAGTGTAATAGTTGTGGTCTTGAAAAAGACCCTTCTCTTTTCTATAATGGTATAAAGTCTGAATGTAAAGAGTGTGTTAAGACTCGGACTAAACGTAATAGGCAAGAGAAGTTAGCGTATTATCAGGAATATGACAGAAACAGGCCAAACAAAGAAGAACGGAACCAGCAGACTATTCAACGAGTGAATAAGAATTACTCTGAAGATCTTGAGTTTAAGCAAAAGATTCAGGAGACTAAAAGGGCTTGGGCTGAAAGAAACCAAGACAAACGTAAAGCCCAATATGCTATAAGTAATGCGCTTAGGGACGGTGATTTAGTAAGACCAGATTCTTGTGCACATTGCGGAACTTCTGAAAAGGAAATACAAGGTCATCATTGGTCTTATTTGCCCGAACATTGGTTCGATGTTATTTGGCTCTGTACAAGTTGTCATGGTAAAGAACACAAACGCTTAAATGAACTGGGACGTGATCCCGACAAACAAATCAAAGGAGAAACATATGACCGCACTGAATAAAGAAGCACTCTACACCAGAGCTAAAGCTCTGTATAACGAAGTAGTAACTCTGGAACAAGACCTTGAAGCACTTGCTGATGAATTTACTTTCCAGAAAGATGAGAATGTAAATGGCCTGAAGAAAGATATTGTCAAAGCAACCCTTAAAGCTGCTGAAACATATGTCCGTAACAATGTAGAGAAAGTAGAAGAGAAGATTGTCAAGGATCAGGAATTCTTGGAATTTTACAAAGAGCTTTCTGGTGAGTATCAATAAGATTTACTGAGGGGAGCTTTTTGCTCCCTTTTGTTTAAGTGGGAGAACGGAGTGACAAAACTAACATCAATAATTGACCTAGATTACGTAAAGTATGCTTCTGCATCAGTTGGTGAAAAACGTTCTATCATCGTCACTCACAAATCATCAGGACGTGAGAAAGAGTTTAATACACGAACAGAGTTCTACGGACGTGACAAAGCTAAGACAGGTGGTTGGCTTGGTGAGCTAAACTCTAAAAGAGATAGTCCTTTTGCTGTAGATGAGTTTGAGATTGTAGATCAACAGATTGCAGAACCAATTGATCATGTATTGCAGATTGCAAAGACTCAAGTTGAGGGTGATCTAAAGCGACTTGGTACAAACAAATACAAGGCATTCTTGGGTAAAGGTGATAGCTTTCGTGTTGAACTATCTACGCTTAAAAAGTACAAAGATAACAGAAAGGATATGTTACGCCCTCTTCATATGGATGCTGTAACAGAATATCTTGAACGAAAGTTTAAAGCTGAGATTGTGACAGGCATTGAGGCAGATGACCGATGTGTGATTGAGGCTTACAATAACCCTAATGCTGTAATTCAAGGTCTCGATAAAGACTATTATTCAGCTCCAGTAAGGTTCTTTAACGTCAACCGTCCAGATGAAGGTATTCAAGATTGTAATCAATTCGGTAGTTTGTGGTTAGACGACAAAGGTGATGTTCGTGGTATTGGCAGAATGCACCTGTATTGGCAAGTAGCTTCAAACGACACCTCTGACAACTATGCAGCTAATTGCTTCTCAGACATTAAGTGGGCGGGTAAATCAGCCTACAAAAGCCTTGTAGAAGCTAAGACAGACAACGAGGCATGGGAGAAGCTTAAAGGGGTTTTCCAGTACCTTTATCCCGAAGAAAAGACTGTTTTAGGGTGGAGAAATGACCCTACCAACCTTACTTGGGATTATGTCTTAAATGAGATGTTTGTAATGGCCCGGATGCTACGGTTTGAGGGTGAGAACTTGAATGCTTATGATGTGATGGATAAGTTGGGAGTAGCCTATGTTTAAGTGGCCTTTTAACAAAAAGAAACCTGAATCTAAGATCGAGGATATAATCAAACCAAGTGAAGTCTGGATTAAGGAATGCTCAGAAGGCAATACACAGTGTATCTACCTACCTTATCAGTATATTAACTGGTGCTATGAATACCTAGGTTCAGACTTGAGAGTAAAACCTCACACACCATGTTTCAATAGGTATGTGATCATAATGACTGGAGCTTGTGTTAAGTACATGGAAGACAAAACATGACACTGCCAACCCAAGCTGATATAAAGAAACGTGAAGACAAGCTTAAAGAGTTTATGAAGAAGCTCAATGAAGACGGCTCACCACAAGAAAAGGATGTTGTAGCTGTTGTACGTTCAGCCATCAGACAAGCATGGATGAGGTCTGATGTGAAACTGGCTTATCTGTACAGTAAGACAATTCCTGATATGGATGAAACAACACGTACCAAATGGTTAGTTCAGTGTGAGATTTGTCAAGCATTCTTTAAGATATCTGATATTGAAATCGACCACAAACACACAGGTAATAAGTTTCCATTTACAAAGGTTGAGCATTTTCAAGATTACTTCGATAATATTCTCATGGTTAGTTTTGATGATTTACAGGTACTTTGTAAAGAAGACCACCTCACAAAGACTTTGGCAGAAAAGCTTGACATATCTTTCGAATCTGCTAAAATTGAACGTGAAGTAATTAAAATCTGTAAACTGAAAGCATCACAGATTGATTCTTGGCTAAAAGAGCGTAATGTTGTAGTAGCTAAGAACCCGAAAAGCAGACGTGATGCTGTTCGTAAAGTGCTAGAAGAGGAGATGAAACGTGGAATGGACTAGCGTAGAAGAGGGTCTTCCAGAAGAAACACAAGCATATGGTTGTACAACAGACAATGTTCATGTTAAGAATTCAGATTCAGGTTTTCAGGGTATTGGTTTCCTAGCGAGAACAACAACCGGACCTCGTTGGTTTACAGAAGATGGTAAATTAGAGCTTTTAAGTATTACCCACTGGAGTTATAAAAATGACTGACAAGAAACTGAAAGTTGGAAACACGGCTTATACAGAATTAAGTATTCAAATTGGTTCACTGACTGCTAAAGTGGATAAGATTTTGGAACTTCTTCTTGAAGAACAGAAACCTTACACTATCAACCAGACTGTTAATATTCTTGATGATGAAACCTTTCGTGAGGAGCTTAAATAATCATGCTTAAAGATCGATTCACTCTTGCAACCTATATTGAGATGTCAGTTCAATACTATACATTCTTTTATGTATGGCTCACTTGTATCGACACCTCTGTGTTTGGGTTTTAGCTATGACTAACAAACTTCCTTGTCTAGTTCATAGGATTAAACTTCAAACTGTTATTGATTATTGGACTGAAGATTACCAAAACGATGATTATGTTGTTAAAGATACAGCTATAGATTCTTTGACCAATGAACTTGTAGTAGTCTTGGAGAGAAAAGAAGATGGGCGAGATTAGAGAGTTATTTTCTAAGAAGGTGGTACAAGCTGCTGCATCTAACAGAGAACCACAGGAAATCATTACAGACTTCCACAATAAACTTGACGAAGTGCTGGATGAGTTTAATACACTGTCTGTTAGAAATAAGTACGAAGTTGCAGAGAGCTTGTCGGTTATGAATAAGGATCTATTCAAATTGTATATGGATTTACGTAAACGTCATGAATTTCATTTGAATAATTGAGGGGAATTGGTTTGAAACATTTGATCGTAGCAGACACTCAGGCGAAACCTGGGCATGATTTGAGTTATCTATCTGCAATTGGTAACTACATTGCAGCAAAGAAACCTGATGTAATTGTACATATCGGGGATGCGTTTGACCTAGAATCACTTTCTAGTTATGACAAGGGCAAGAAAAGTTTTGAAGGACGCCGTTTGAAGGCAGACCTTGAAGCTGGGCATGAGGCTATGCGCTTGATGATGGAGCCAATCTGGAAACTTCAAGAAAATCAGCGTAAGGCTAAGAAGAAAGCTTACAATCCACGAATGATCTTCTGCACGGGTAATCATGAATACCGAGCTGATCGCTTGGCAAATGATCAGCCTGAGCTAGATGGTGTTGTAGGCACTGCACTGCTGAACCTAGAGCAGTATGGTTGGGAAGTTTATCCCTTTCTTAAACCAGCAGAGGTAGATGGTATTAATTATGTCCATTACTTAGCTAACCCATTCACTGGCAAGCCTTATGGGGGCAACGCACTTAGTCAGTTGAAAACTGTGGGTAAATCCTTCGTGGTCGGACATAAGCAATTGGTCGATGTCGCTATCCGACCAACACTAGACGGAACGATGCAGATTGGTATTATTAATGGTGCTTGCTATCCTTTTGATGAAGCCTATAAGGGTTATCAAGGTAACTTCCATTTTCGTGGTTTGACCATGCTACATGAAGTTAAAGACGGCTTTGGACTTCCTTCGTTTGTATCACTTGATTATATTATGACTAAGTATGGAAATTAACGAGCTTTACGTCTATGATGAAACCAGTCCTACCTGTCTTAGATGGGCTGTAGACATCTACTCAGGACGCTGGAAGAATTTTAAGAACGTAGGGATCGGTGATGTTGCTGGTGGACTAGGAAACAGTGGGTATTATCAAGTTCGTAAAGAACGTAAACTGCAACTAGTTCACAGAGTTATTTGGGAACTACACTATGGACCTATTGAACAAGGGAAGTTCATTGACCATGTTGACGGTGATAGAACAAACAACAAATTAAGCAACTTGAGGCTTGTTTCTAGGTCTGGAAACGCTCGTAACTGTACACCAAGGCATGACAACACTTCAGGGACTGTAGGCGTCACACTATGTATAAATACGCTAAGAAGTGGTAATAAAGCCTTCCTCTGGAGAGCCTTCTGGACTGACTTGGAAGGTAAAGAAAGAAGTAAAGCTTTCAATATCAAAAAGTACGGTGATGAAGAAGCTTTTAAATTAGCTGTTGAGTACAGACAAAAGATGATTGAACAGTTAAACTCTCTAGGCGCTGGTTACACTGATAGGCATATGAACAAGGAGAACTAAAATAAACGATTTCAGACTTTATAAGCGAATAAAAACTCTTGAACAAGAGCTTGACAACACTATGAAATTGGTTCAAACTTAGACAGCAACAAGAAAATATGCTCGATCAAATACAGAAATTGAAGAATACTGCTAAACAGAATGAGGAGAGGGTTGATGAATAGTCTAAGAGCAGGAGACGTGTTAGCTATTGTGCAAGGTGGTTGGGGCTTCTTGCCTGATGACGAAGGTAAAGTTGTTAAGCTTATTACTCAAGATTCATATTTTGAATGGGAAGTTGAAGCTTATGATTGCACACTAAAAACTGAAGACTTGTATGGAATCACAGAGACATCTTTTGGTGAAAATCCTGTTGTTCTTTTCAACATCTTTGATAAACCTGAACTAGAAAGCATAGCTCGACCAGTACTAGAAGAACGTAAAGTTGGTAAGGTAAAGATGCAACTCTTTGATGAAGGTTTCCCTAACGCTATCCTAGAGATTGCTAGAGTTATGGGTTGGGCTGAAGAGAATAAAGGTTACAAACCTAATGACTTTAAAAATCTTCCTAATGCTGAAACTGAATTCTCTGCTGCTGCTAGTCGTCACCGAGTGAAGGGGTTTATTCAGAAAGCTCAAGGTGTTCCGGCTATTGAGCGTACAGATGAAGAGAGTAATATTGTTCATCTGGCTCACACTTGCTTCAATTGTTTAGCGGAGCTTGAGCTTGTATTGACAGGAAAAATCAAATGACAAACAAACGCCAAATTGGAATTGACGTAGATGGTGTGGTAGTTGATACTCTAGCCCTCTACCAAAAGGCTTCACCATTCCTAGATGATCCATTGGACTTCTGGCGTGATGAAACTCTTTATGACAACCTAGAGCCAATGAAGTGTGCTGTAGAGAAGCTAGAAGCATTGAGTCAGTATTTTAGTATTGTGTTTGTTTCAAGGCTGAAAGGAAATCATCACCGGAGTAAGGTATACTTCTTAAAGAAACATTTTCCCTTTATGACTGGCTTTGTAGGAACACACGAGAAGTATATTTTAAATGATTCTCTTGTTGCAATGGTTGATGACTTGGAGGATAATTTAGTTAAGTTTGATTCTGAGAAACGTGTACTGTTTGGTAAAGGTGAGTATAAAGATTGGGAAAGCTTCAGTGTGAAAGATTTCTGCGATCAATATTTAAATTAAGGAGAGTTTTGGTGTCAAAGAAAGAATGTATTAAGTTTGGTTATGCAATTGGTAATCAACCGGCTATGGGTGATCATTGGGAAGTCTGGAAGCAAGTTAAAGCCCAATCCAAACTTATCCTAGAAGAAGTGAATGAACTTGAGGATGCCTGTTCAGAGGAAGAACTTTTAGAAGTGTTGGATGCTTGTATGGATATTAAGTACCTCAACACTTATTTGGAACATTTGCTTGAAGCTTATGGTTGTAAGACTAAACTTGCTTGGGAAACTGTTTGTTCAAACAATGCACAGAAGATTACCAACAGCCTGAGTTATGCAAAACAAAGTAAAGGACATCGGGAATATGAAATTGGCGAAGAATGTTATGTAGACGAGACAACTTTTGAAGGTGAGCAAATGTTTACTGTCAAGCGTTGTTCAGACAACAAAGTAATGAAGCTGTTGAATCATGAACGTCCGGACCTCAGTGTTTGTATTCCAGAAGAGTTTAAAGTATGACTAAACAAACAATGGTATGGCAGCTTGATGTAAGAACAAAAGAATACTATAATGAATTAGTTGCTACAGGGTTAGCTTGGGAACTTTATAAAGATCTTCCGTTGAGTTGGGAAGGGTGTTTGGAAGAATTGGAGGAAAGTGGGGATGAGTGAGATTAAAGTAGAGTACATCAATCATTGTGGTGATGACCTGTCTGTTGTAGATGCGGCACGTTGCAGCTTTGACAAGAAAAGCGAATGGTTGATTGTGGATGGTCGAGTAGACGGTAAGCCAGAGAGTGGTAAACATGTTGGGGCTGGAGTCTACAAAACACTGAGTCCAGCAGATTCTAAACTAATTAAGTACCTTGCCATGCACAAACATCTTTCGCCATTCAATCACAGCTTCATTAGCATCCGTGTAAAAGCTCCGGTATTTGTAGCACGTCAACTTGTAAAGCATAAGTTTATGCCTTGGAATGAAGTTAGTCGTCGCTATGTAAAGGATGAGCCTGAGTTCTATACTCCTGAGTCTTGGCGTAAAGCTGCTGAAAATGTGAAACAGGGTAGTAGTAAAGATGAGACTGTCAACCTAGATATTATTGATACTCTGACAAACGAAGAAGGTAATTGCATCTATCGTCCAGAGGAAGTAAATAAAGCTGCTCTTGAGACTTATGATACACTTCTTGATCTAGGTGTGTGTGCCGAAGAAGCCCGCATGGTTCTTCCTCAGTCAATGATGACGACATGGATTTGGAGTGGCACATTGGGGGCATTCTGTGATATGCTAGTGTTGCGTTTGGATGAACACACTCAGTATGAAACACGACTGGTTGCACAGCAAGTAGCAGAGATTGTTAAACAGTTGTTCCCAGTTTCTTATAAAGCATTGGTGGAGAAATAAAAGGAAATTTGTATGGAGAAGTTTGACAGACAGATTGATGGTATATGGTTAAAAAGTTACTCAAGTAATAACGTTCAAGTGGATACACGAGCAGGTAAAATATGGTGTGATGTAACTACAAGGACAAACCCAGAAAGCGCATTCGTTAAGAGGTATCCTAAATATGCTAGTAGTAGGAATCTGTTTCCAAGCTTTCAGGTGTTCGCTGAGTGGTGTCAAACACAGGTTGGATACAGGAACATAGAGGCATCGGGAAAATATTGGCAACTGGATAAAGATATTATCACACCTTACAATCAGAACTACACAGATATTGATTGTGCGTTTGTACCTAATGAATTAAACAAACTATTAAATTTTAGGCATGAGAGAGGTGGTAAGTTTCTAATAGGTGTATCTAATCCGGGAAGAAATACTAAGTTCCAAGGGAGATTAAACTACAATGAAAAGCAACTATATTTGGGACTGTATCATACTCAAATAGAAGCACACAGAGCTTGGCAGAAAGCTAAGGTAGACTGTATTATTGACTCCGCAAAGAAATATAAGAACTCGGTTGACGAGCGTGTGATTGAAGGCTTATACTTGCACGCAAAGTTGCTCGAAGAAGATTATAAACAAGGTATTGAAACTAAAAGAGCTTAGGAGAAATATATGATTAATGAAGAATTTAAAGTTTCCAATTTCATCCAAGAGCTACAAAATCTTTACATGGTTCGCTTGGGTATGAGTATCAGTGAAAGCAGCCGCTATCTGATCGACACGATTGAAGATATTGAGATTGCAATTAATAATGATGTAAGTGCTTTCGAGTACTTCCAAGAAGATTTGGCTAATGGGGTAGAAGTATGAATTACAAACAAGTTAAAGATGCAAACAATATAGCTTGGGAGTCATTCATGGATTCACTGCAAATGAGTGGTTTTACGGTCGAACAAGTAGTTAAGCTAATGCGTCTGATTGACAATAAAGATTGTTTGAATGATGTGATGGGTTGTGTTATGGAAGTTGCATTTCTAGAGGGGGAAGAATAAAATGGCCGTAGGATTTAATTTGAGTTTGTCAGACTTGCTTCTCTGTGAAGGCTTTGCCCAAGCATTTGGTGAAAATAATAAAGAAGAGATTAGTAAGTTTCTTTTTAACAACGGGCTGGATGTTAGCATGGGGGTTGATGAGGTAGTTTGTAAGCATCGTAATCTTCGTGGAAATGTTGTAGACTGTCTGATGTACCAGGGTCATGAGCGTACTGGTGAATGGCTAACTCAAGGGTCGGCGAGTTGGGAAAATATTCTAGAACACTCAAGTCTTGATTTACGTATCCAACTAAAGACAATGGGTAAGATGCTGAACACTGGTGATTTTTGCGAGTATGCTCAACAGCATGGGATTCAATCAGATAATTAATAAGGGGATATAGGTTGGCACGTATTGAAGAAGTAAAAGAAAGTTATACGGTAGACTACCCACAAGCAATTGAGGCAGCTAAGAAGCAGACAAGTATTATTTGGTTCGCTGAAGAGCTTGGGGTAGAAAAGGATGAAAACGATATTCGAACTAAATGTACAGAAGGGGAGCGTCACGGTATTACAACAGTACTGAAATTGTTTACACAGTATGAATTGATGCTTGGTGGGGAAGAGTTTTGGGGTGGTAAGGTACAGAAGATGTTCCCGCGCCCGGATATCCAAAGGATGGCTACAACTTTTTCCTTTGTTGAAATTGGAATCCACGCGCCGTTTTACGACTTGATTAATAAGTCACTAAGTATTGCTACTGATGAGTTTTACTTGTCCTGGAAAGAAGATCCAGTATTGTGTGAGCGCATCTCCTTCATTAATCGGTTTGCAGACAGTGATGATAAGCTTCGTGTAACAGCAGCATTTGCTTTCATGGAAGGTGCTGTATTATTCTCAAACTTTGCATTCTTGAAGAGCTTTAACTGTGGTGGTTATAATATGATCCCACACATTACTTCTGGTATTGACGCCTCAAGTAAGGATGAGGACTTTCATAGCATGGCAAGTGCTTGGTTGTTCAACCAACTGCTGTCAGAGAAACAAGAAGCAAAAGAGATTACTAAGAAAGATGTTAAAGCACTATACGAAGACATTAAACTTATGGCAGAAGAGGTTTATCTTCACGAGTCACGGATTTGTGATATGATCTTTGAAAAAGGTGGTATTCGAACAGTAACTAAAGAAGATATGCTGCACTTTGTACGCAACCGTATCGATGTAGTCCTTACTTACTTGAAGGCTAAGTTGCTATTTAAAGACGGTCAAGGGGTAGTGAGTGAATGGTTCTACAACCAACTGTCCACATTCAAATATGCAGACTTTTTTAGCAATTCACAAGTTCAGTACACACGTAATTGGAACAAAGCTAAACTTAAATTTATTGGGGAGATTGCATGACACAGGGTTTTGAAGATCTTAGTGCAGAACGTAAAGAGTTACAAGATAAAGGTTTGATTCCAGACTGGTTCACAACTAACTCATGGCAGTTGTTTAAATCTAAGTATGCTGTTGCTGGAGAGTTGGGGGTTTACGGACGACACAAGACAGTTGCAAAGACACTTGCTCAATATATGGCAGGTGCTGAACAAGAGTGGGAAGAGAAGTTCTTTAATCTTCTGTGGAAGGGTTGGCTGTCCGCAGCCACTCCGGTGCTGGCAAATACTGGGACAGATCGTGGCCTCACAGTTAGTTGCTCTGGGCAGTATGTTGGTGATAGTGTGGATAGTTTCTACAAGAACCGCCATGAATCAGCAATGCTTGGTAAGTATGGGTTTGGCTGTTCTGGCTACTTTGGGGATATCCGTTCTCGTGGCACAAGTATTAGCGTAGGTGGTCAAGCGTCGGGTGTTGTTCCTGTTATCCTTGGGTTCTCTCAAGATGCAGCAGAGATTAGCCAAGGCAGTCAACGACGTGGCAGCACAGCATCTTATTTGCCCATTGATCATGGAGACTTTGATGAGTTGGTAGACACACTTGAGGCAACGCCCGACGGCCTGAATATCGGCTGGGTCGTTTCTGATGGTTTTATTGCTAAACTGAAGTCCGGTGATGAAGAAGCTAATCGTCGTTTCAGTCGTGCTTTGTTTGTGAAGATGGTTACAGGTCGAGGGTATTACTTCTTCGTAGATCGTGCAAACCGTCACCGTCCACAAGTGTACAAAGATTTGAATTTGGATATTAAAGCTTCAAATTTATGCTCGGAAATTATGCTTCATTCGTCAGAGAATCTTTCTTACTCTTGCGTGCTGAGTAGTATGAATCTTTCGAAATACGAAGAATGGAAAGATACAACTGCAATCTTTGATGCAACAGTATTCTTGGATTGTGTAGTAAGTGATTTCTTGAAGGCCAGTGAAGGCATTCCGGGACTTACTAAAGTTCGTAAGTTCACAGAGAAGGGACGTGCCGTAGGTTTGGGTGCGCTCGGGTTTAGTACACTGCTGCAAAAGAAACGTATTCCATTTGAAAGTATTGAAGCTCAGTTTCTTAACTCGGAAATCTTTAAGAAGATTAAAGACGAAAGTTTGAAAGCTTCACAGTGGCTGGCGGCTGAGTTTGGGGAACCAGAATGGTTACGGGGTTATGGTGAACGGATGACACACCGAACAGCACTTGCACCTAATAAGTCTAGTGCCCTTATTATGGGTGGTGTATCTGAGTCTGTTTCTCCTGATCCGGGTATGGTGTTTGAGCAAGGCAGTGCAGCAGGAGGCATGTTCCGTATTGTTCCTGAAATGTATGACATCATGGTTGAACGTGGTGTTTACAGCAAAGAAACACTGGATGACATTATCTCTCATGTTGGTTCTGTGCAGCACGTAACTTGGTTGGATGATCATGAAAAGATGGTGTTCAAAACTGCTTTTGAAGTTGATCAGAATGTAATCTTGCGTTATGCATCACAGCGTCAGAAATATCTGTGTCAGGGACAATCGATTAACTTCTATGTCTCAGAGGATGGTGATGAAGACCGGATTGCTGAACTGCACACAAAAGCTTTCTTGGATGAAGATATCCTAAGTCTCTACTATATCTATAGTCGTTCAGGGATTATCGTTAATAATGTTTGTGTCTCATGTGAGGCGTAGCTTTAAAGCCCCTTAATTGGGGCTGTTTCTATTTGGAGAAAACTATGGAAGATGTTGAAATTTGGAAGAAGCACCCACTAACTCACTACCTTATTAGTAATATTGGGCGTGTAAAGAACCCTAAAACTGGTAAACTCATTAAGTGTTTTGTTAATGCCCATGGTTATCTGGTCGTTGCTAAAAGAGTTACAACAAGGGCTAGAGGTGTGCATCGGGCAATGATGGAGGCGTTCTTCGGAGTTATACCAGAGAATTTGGTTGTTAACCATAAAGACGGGAATAAATTAAATAATATACTTTCAAATCTTGAAGTCGTAACCGTGAGTTATAACACCCAACATGCCTATGATATGGGGTTGTCAAAAGGAAGGCGAGGAGAAGATAATCATGGCAGTAAAATCACTGAGGCAGAGCTTTTAGAGATGTACCAGCTGTTTGAACTGGGGTACAATAACGACTACATAGGTGAAAAGTTTAATCTTCACCCCCGTTACATATCACTAGTTCGTCACGGCAAGAAATGGGAACACGTTTACAAGAGAGAAGGTAAAGTTTTTCCTAAGTCGTTTACTGTTGGTGCGTATTCTATTGTTAAAATAGTAGAAGCTTGGGAAATGATCAAGGCAGGACTTATAAATAAAAAGATTGCGGACACCCTCCAAATGGAACCTAGCTGTATTTCCAGGCTGAGGTCTGGAGGCATTTGGAAAGATTTTGTAGATTTCTACGAAGCTCGCTTGACAACATAATCTAATGTGATATATTGGCCTTATGCTCTTCGGGGCGTAGGGCCTTTTTATTAGGAGAGAATAAATGTTAACAGAAGATTGGAACCACCTAGAAGTAGGAAGCGTTGTCTATGCACTCAAACAGCTCACAGAGTGGAATGATTGTCACGGACACTGTATCTGTGCTGAGAAAGGTGATAAACTTATTGTACGAGGATTCAACCAACGTGGTGATCCTTACTTTAGTCATGAACACATTACGGACGGTAGATCATTTTATCTAGATAAAGACGAGTGCTCTACTTTCAAACATATTTAATCTTGAGGGGAATTTAAAAATGTTCTTACTATTCTGTTTACTACTCTACCCTTTCATGATAATCTGTATAGCACTAACTACGAATGACAGTAAAGATCCTCGGAGGAACTGATATGTCTTACGAAGATTTTAGGGAATATTGTATCAGGCTTATCATTCACAAAATGTCTAGAATGACAGCAGAGAATCTTGTTGACTGGATGTTCCCAGAAGAGTATAAAGATAAATACGAAGAGAAGCTTGTGAAATCTGATGAGTTTCTTAAATATACTACAAAAGTATTAGGAGAGTAAGATGCGTTACACAAAAGGTAGGTGGGTTGCATCCAACAGAGATACTTGGTCAGTAGATAGCGCTCTGAACAAAATTATCTGTGCTTATATTCAGAGGCTGTACAGTTGTCTTAAAGCCAGTGAGTGTCATGGCGTACCAATGTACTATATGAATAAACAGGCAGTGATTGAAGGGTTGGATGATGGATGGAACGCAGATGTTGATGCTGCTGATTTACTTCGACTAAAAGATCTAGAAGAGCTTCTGTGGGTATTTGGCACAGAAGAACCTGATATGCGAGCTTATGACTTCACTATCAAAATGATTAACGGTGAACCTAATGAGCGGGGTAATATTCCTTGTACGTTTGATATTCAAGGCCAAGAAGAACGAGACCGTTATCATAGAGATTGTTTAGAATATGAGAAACGTAAAGAAGCTGGCTACAAGCTCTTTGGTGAAATTTACAGCACATTGGATTGGTAAGGAGAACAATATGAAAGGCCCTCTAGTAGACATTGCAGCCACACTCTTCCTCTTAGCCACAGTATTGCTAGGTGGTTATCTCTGGCTCGACTGGAAAAAATCTCAGATTGAAGGTGGTGTGAGTGTAATTAAACAGAAGCAACAAGCGATTAATAAGAGTCTGAAAGATTTGGAAAAGTCTTTTGAAAATAGCGTTAAGACGACTAATTTGGAGGAATGATGAAAGACCATGAATTCAGAGAACAAGTGAATGAGCTTAAAGAGCTTGTGTTGAAGTTCAAAGATACTCAACAGTTGCGTAGTCGGTTGGCTATTTTTCTTGGTTGTTTTAAGAAACAAGTGGAGAATACAAAGTGAGCATCGAGAGGATCAAAGAAGCTATTGAAGTCTATAAGAAAATGACTGCTGGAAATATCATGGGGGATGGTCGTCACCGTGCAGAATACTATGGTGTTCAACTCCGTATTGCTCAAGCAGCTTATGATTTTAACGGTTACATTGTTACAGGAACACGCCACAGTTGTCCTATTATGCAACTACAGATGATTGCTATTGGTGATGATGTGCTTGATGAATGGTGTAATCCTGATGATATGGTTCAAGGCTTCACTGACCAATACGGTACATTCCACAATCGTAAAGATGCTTATGTAATTGCAAAAGCGGCTGGTCAATTGAATGATAGGCATGAGTGGGGTGACACACTTTACTCTGAAAGTTATATCTGACAAAATTTAGGTAAAAGAAAGCCCAGCGTCCTAAACGGATAGCTGGGCTAAATTCTGAGATAAGCTGATGGCGCAGCTCTCTTTGCTCTAGGGAGCTTCTTATATTTATTCTGTTTCTAGTTAGTAGTGAGGGTATTTATATTATTGTTGATAACTTTCTGATTAGTTTTCTTCTCAGATAATAATTGAATAATCCTTTGCTCTAACACATATACTCTTTGATCTGTACTAACTTGATATCTATCCTGAGTTTCCGCTAATCCATTAACTCTTTTGTCCATGTACTCAATATTGGAAGACATAACTTTAGCTGATTCTTGTTTGTACTTATCAAGCTTTAATGCAAAGTTACCAAAATCTTCTGAGCTTTTACTGTTTGTCATTACGATGGAAATCATTATAATCAGCAGTACTAACGTCAATAAATCTGCAACCCTTCTGATGATCACCCACCCCATTGACATTCCCCTACTTCTTTATTTTCCCAAACAGCAGTTCAATCCTGTCAATGATATCAGCACGAGTGTTTCTTACCTCTTGACTCATGTTGATAGCCATTGCATCCATTTTCAAATTTAACCTACTCTCAACATCTTTTAAATCTTCCTTGTTTACCTTATTCATCTGCATCACTAAAACTTTTTCTTCTAAAGTTTTGAAGTCGGCTCGTTGATACTGATAAACAGTGAAGAGGATAGAAAACAGAAGCGCAAGCAATGCAATAGCACAACGTTCCATTAAGTTATTAATACGATGCCCAGCATCACTTGGGTTTGACATTATACAATTCCTTTTGCTTGTCTCTATTCTTTTTGATTGCGTCTAACTGTTTCTGATACATACTGATGCAAGACACATTTTTGTTCTGAGCTTTAGCTAGATCAATAAGACTCTCACCAGCAGGGGTTGCCTTACATGGTCGCATCAACAATGCGTCACTTGGTCCGACATACGTCATCTGTGGGGAAGGAGTCACACCACCCAAGTTTGAGCAAGCTTGTAATGTTAGGACTAAGAATCCCATCATCAGGCAAGACATTAGTTTCATGGTTAATTATCTCTTGTTTGACTGAAGGCTTAGTAGCCGTAATAACTTTTAGCTTATCAAATTTATCAGATACAGCATCAACTTTAGTTTGAAGGTCTTTCTTGTCTGTTTCAACTTCAACTACTGAGGTGTCATCAATCTTACAAGAAGAATCCTTTAAGTTAAGGGAGTTTTTATATCCTTCAGCCGTTTCATTGGCAGTCTTAAGCTGAGCTACTGCTACGGCCTTATCATTGCTCAGCTTATACGAAAGGTAGCCAAACCCTGCTGTTGAAGCCAGAAGAGCTAGGATGATGTACAGAGTGGCACCAGAGAAGATATTACTGAACATTGTCCTTATCCTCTTCTGGTTGCCAAAGCTTATGTTGCTTGATCATCCTGAAGACAGCAGCAGATACGTTGAGCACGAACATGGATACGCCGTACGCAGCCACAGACATTGTAGGCTCAAGAAGGGAGAAGAATGGAAGAATGATTTCAACCAATGACAACAGAGCAGACAATACAGTGGTCCAAAAGGAATAAGTTTTGAGAACTTTTTTCCAATTGGGTACGAGGGTTAGTTTAGTAGGAGTAGATGACAGAGTAGAAGTGATTGTTGCTTCAACAGCTGTATCTTTTGTGATGGGTGTTACAAGGTCTTCAACTTTTACATCTGTCATTGTTATATCTGCCTAGGAGAGAAACAAATCCCTCTCTGCAATTCGTCTACAGGTTAGTCCAGCCAAAACTTTACCACCAGCTTTGTTCCAACGTTCAAACTCTTTAGATGTCCCTGCATAGTCTAGGGAATTAAGCTTTCTAAGTAGTGTTGAGGACTTAAGATTACCAAGTCCAAGATTGAAACTAAAACTAACAAGAGCATCGAACTGATTTTGATTTAAAGGGGCAGTAACTAGGTCACTTACCCCTTTCTCAAACCTTGAAATGTCGCTCTTAAGCAAAGACTCTGCTTGAGTCTCAGTGATGGTTTGTCCCATTGAAACATGAGGACCAGTGGAACCATAGCCAATTGTCACAACACCAACAGAGTCTTTATAAGCTTTAAGAGACAAGCCTTCAAAACTTTTAATTAGGCTAATGCCTTTTTGACTAATATTCACTAGGAACCTCAACATGTTTCCATATTTTTCGTTTTCTGATTAAAGAAATAGTATGCTTAGAAATATTGAATTTTTCACAAAAATACTTCGGGCTTTTTGGGGAAGTAAGAATTTCTAAAACCTGAAATTCTTTTAGTTTAGATGTAGCATTTTCTTCACCACGAAATTTTCCGGGGTTTCGTTCTCTATATTCCTCTAAACCTTTGTGAATTGGTGGCTCTGATTGACGCCCTTTAGTCCACATATCGGCAGTATTATCTTTATGAGTGCCTAGAGAAAGGTGTTCTAAATTACAACAAAGTGGGTTATCACAAGAGTGCATAATCAACAGGTTTTCGGGTATTTCCCCGTTAGCTATAGTCCAAACAACCCTGTGAACACGTAGACCCGTAAAATCTTTCAACCCAATTTGCCCGTAGCCAAAAGATGTTCTTGACCTTGCTGTCCACTCAATACACCTAGTTTCGGGATTAATTTTAGTGCGCTGAGAAATCCGTTTAACAAGTTTCTCTTTGTTTCCGTCTATTTTTAAACACTCACTGACCTTACACATAAAAACCTCACAATTAATTTGAGGTATAATAATAGCATGTTACATCAAAATATCCAAGAAAAATATGAATCCTTGACTCTCGACAGAAGCGACAGCCTTTACGGCTGCCTCCTCTACACCCAAGAGCTTTGCAGCTTCTGAATAGTTTGTCATGATTATCCTATTCTGTTCCACATAGAGCCATTGAACCTAAGTCTTACAAATCCATAAGTAGTGGTAATATTCAAATTACTTGCGCCGTCAATTGTAATACCAGACCCTGTTGGGTTTATAACAATAGGAAATGAACTTGCGTTACTCTGATCTTTGATCACATGTTCTTGTCCAATAATCGGATTTGCAGGAAGTGCCGCCACAGTTGCGCCAGTAGCCATCCCTGTCCGAATATAGACAAGATGGCTTGGTAGAAGTTGAAAGTTACCAGTTGATGCAACATGAGTAGCCTGAACGGGAGACAAAGGAATAGCCGTGCCCCCCACAACAAGGGGGAAACTCCCAGCCAATGACCTGCCTAAGTCGTACTCGTTTAAAGCATAACCAGCAGTATTGTTATCGAAGTAAATACCCCAAGTGCAGCCATTACCTGTTGCATCTAAGGTATTAACATTCCCACCATAGCTATTACCACTTGCAAAAACCCTGTCTGATGTACCTCCAACAAGAATACCGGCAGCATATAAACTATTTGCATCACCACCCCTTCTTACGTTGTAGGCACTGATCATATTAGAATTGATGCTTGCACCAGAAACACTGAACAGAAGAATAGGTGTCTGTATTGAGTTTTCTATGTTGTTATCAGCTATGATAAGTTTTACAACTGTGGTCCAACCAGCACCAAGTGCGTATATAGCTCCCATGTTGATAAGCTGCAAGTTAAAATCATTACCAAAAATTTGCAACCCTACTGTTGGATTACCGTTTGTACAGTTTGTTACAATAGCATAATCTCGTGAACCATCAACAAAATTACCCCAAAACCTAACATTAGTTACTAAGCCAATGGCATTAATATACATATTGTTTTGGTTAAATGCACCTAAGTAGTTATCATAAACACTTAACCCTTCACAAGCCTCTACGTTTAACCCATACAAGGCGCCGATACACTCGACCATTGGTGTACTGACACTTCCTGTGGTTACTGCACGGGATGCAGAAAAGTACCCACCATTAATATGGTTTCCATAGACGTTAACAAGTTGAGTTGCCCCCGCCATTAAACTGCTATTACGTATTTGTATCGCAGCAAAACCCTCCCTTAACCCCGAAACCCTATTGTCCCAGATCATTGAGAGTAGACCATTATTTCTAATAGTTACCAAAGAGCTAGTAACTACGTCAATAAGAATAGGCGCGTTCCACAACATATTATCTTCAATAATGGCTTTTTGACCACCATTTAACTTAATATGTGAGGTTCCTGCTGACAAAGGGTCTGGTATTGTGGTTGTGACACCTGGGGTGTAGGAGAAGTTCCTTTGAAACCAAAGTCCGTGTACGTGACAGAGATTGGCGTTGTTTGCCGGGTTACTTGACTCTGTGCCCAACTCCAAAGTATGGCCGTAGTCAGCGCCATTTCTTTTAAGTTGGGTAATCTCTGCAACACTCCCATAAAATTCTGTTCTGGGGCGTGAGTGTAAAGTAGCAGACAAAAGATAGACGCCAGGAGGAACATACACACTGTTACTTGCGTCCAGTGCTGCTTGAATGGCTGCTGTGTCATCCGCAACACCATCCCCAACAGCACCAAAATCTTTTACTGAAACGCTCTCAGCTAACTTATCTTGTACAGTCCTAAGACTAGAGAGTAAAGATGAGAGTTTAAAACCTACCCTACTTGACCCTGTACTGGAGGATAGGTCAGATCTTAAGCTGTCTGTGTAAGAAGCACTTTGAGAACTTGCCACATCTAGCGCAGATTGGGTTGCAAAATATGTCTCAGGTCTAAAGGCCGCTGTTCCTAATGTAGATAAAGTAAGTTCTACAGCAGTTAGACGAGTGTTTAGTTGAGATTCAGAGTTAACAAGAACAGCCGTTGTACCATTAAATTGATAAGGATTACCATTACTTTTAATGTAGAAAGTAAACCACTTTGGTACTGGAGAAGAATAATATGTTGTACCAACTGCAAAATAAAACCTATTATCGGCAGTTAGATAATATGAAGATCCTGAAATTGCTGGAGGTAAAGAGCTGACGACACCATCAACATTTCTATCGAATAGGTAGGAAAATTGAAGTAAGTTTTCATCCATACCACCATTCCACCCAGACTCCCCATAGGCCCACCCATAGTTTACTTCAACAAAAGGAGAAGTTTGCTGAGTCATTTTAACAGATCCTTATTAAGTGAAGGACGTTTCCCATAAGGAAATCTTGTTGTGGAGGGGTAATCCCTTAAAAGTGTTCTATAGCCTCTCCACACAGAGATTTCCTTATTACAGTCTTTAGGCGAGTCTTCTAGTTTAAAAATCTGTACATCCGCTTTAGAAAGTTCAGAATCTCTCCAGCACCTTTCAGCATAAATTGCAGATTTCTTGTCAATTTCTTTTTGTTCAATAAAACTTAATTGGTACTTATCTTTATTGAATGTGACAACACCGCCAGAAAGAATGCAGTTTAGTATTTCATGTCTTTCCTCTACTGAAATTTCTATGGCTTTATCAGGGATAGAAGTATTTATATCTGTTTGGTAAAATCCACTATTTTCAGGGTTAATATAAAATTTAATGTCTTTCATATTAATATCCCACAGCAATCCAAAAGGCCGAGGCATTACCCGTAACCCACGATGATCCACCCCACCTTACAACTTTTGCTGTAAAGCCAGATACAGTAACAGCATCTGCCCCGTGAATTGTTGGGCTGGTTGTCCCCCACCCAGAGGAACTTCCCTCTCCTTGTAAGACGCTTAGACACTTGTTTGGAAATACTACTGGGAAAGATACAGGAGTGCTACCACCTGCAACAGCTACTGTCCCCCATTGAACGATTAAACCGCCTGGAACTTTTTGAAATCCAGGGGCGGGTGTTATAGACTGGTTTGCACCTTGGAAAGCAGCAGCAAGTTTTAATGCGGATAGCAAAACAACATCACTGGTTTGTGCCTGTGCCTGTGCGGCAGAAGCAACAGTAGTTTTCGCATCAATTTGGGATTGGTTGTATGTCTGCGCTTGTGAGTAAACAGATAGATTTGTACGGGCGGTTGCTGTATTTGTCAGATCAGACAGGTTTGCAGATTTTTGAAGGTATCTGACATCACTCTGAGTCTGAGTATAAAAGTCTGCAACGTTAGCAAAAGCAATTTCCCAGTAAGTGTCAGTAGTGTCTGTCACTGGGTTCTGGTTAATACTCACTTGCTTGGTTCGATAAATAGTCCCATCAGAGCCCATACAAATTGACTTAGTACCGCTTACGCTGTACTGGTACTCTGTAGTATTGTCCCATACAGGAATACCATGCTGGTTGATGTGTGCAATAGCTTGGTCTTGTTTGTTATCAATATAGTTGAAATACTGTCTTGGGGGAATCTCAACCTGCCAACCCGTGGCAATTTTAGAGTCGGAGGGAGCTAAGACATCACCTGCTGCTGCCCAGATTTTATTAATATCTGAGGGTTTGTTAATTTCTGCCATAAAAGTATTATCCTAGATAATTAATAAAATCTTTAAAATAAGGTGGCGAAAGTTCCGCCATTGCCAGTTACTACAAAATCACTATCACCATAATGGAGGCCGTAACCAAGACCATACCCATATGTGCCTGTAAATTCTCCAAAACCCTTAGCTCCAGGCACTCCATCAAAACCAAAGAAGTTGTCTCCATCATATTCACCAAAGTTTATTCTTACACCAACTGTTTTTGGAATAAGTCTTGATGGATAACCTGGTTCATTACTGATGTAGAAGAGGAGCGCTCTTTCAAAGTCGGTCAAGGTTCTTGATAACAATACAGTAATAGAGGCGTCTCCCTCTTCTGTTAATACTGTCGTATCAGTCCCGAAAACAAGGTTAAGTACAGCTAGAAATTCTTCTGGGGTAGATGTTGTAG
>Ga0102829_1000001_pt1 | contig 93951 bp, 96 predicted proteins | sample ColrivemetaGS575_FD_84510 | JGI IMG/M metagenome (GOLD analysis project Ga0102829, IMG submission 84510) | Estuarine microbial communities from the Columbia River estuary - Freshwater metaG S.575 | ecosystem: Environmental > Aquatic > Marine > Intertidal zone > Estuary | place: USA: Columbia... | reverse complement strand
CAGAGGCAGCACCAGAGGCAGCACCAGAGGCAGCACCAGAGGCAGCACCAGAGGCAGCACCAGAGGCAGCACCAGAGGCAGGGACTCCGTCGCACCGCGCAGACACTCGCGAAGATTACGCGGACCCCTCTGCAGCTCAAGACGCACTCATGGCAGCGTTTGGGGGGAGCCCTGTGAAAGCGGCAGCGCCTGAAACAGGTAGTCCGATGGAGGGCTTTGACAGAGAGAGGTCTGCTTCAGGTACGGCGGTTATAGACCCTGCCACGAAAATGAAACAGCAAGAGCGCATCGCTGCTCAGGCACAAGAGGAAATAGCCAGTGGCTCTGGAGGGCGGGACCTTGAGGCTACTAGTCCTGCGGACACTAGCGATGGTGACGTAGGAAGTTTTGATAAAGAGGGGGCTGGAGACAGCACAGCAGTCCAAGGCTCAGATAAACAGCTGGAGCAGAGAAAGCGCCTCGCTGCTAAAGAAAAAGAAGAGATTGCGGCAGCGGATTCGGCAGCGGCAGCGGCAGCGGCAGCGGATGCTGAGCAGCAAAACATAGGTGAAGTAATCCCCGGTAGGGACTGGCCGGTGATGAAGTATCCGCGTCCAGGAGACAGTGAGCCTAGCGGGGACGAACTATCGTCTATAATGTCAGACACTGATGTGGACATTTCACCTGTAGGTGCTGCGTCTACGGGTACGCCTGGTGAATCTGCTGGACCTAAGACAGTTTCTTCAAAGAAGAAGCAGGCGAAGAAAGAGGCCGCAGCCGACGCTGTAGCTAAAGAGGCCAAAGATAAAGAAGACCCACACGCGGACCAGGCAGCGGAAGACGCAGTTTCTCCTGAATTAGCCATGCAGTCGCAGGTTGACCATTACAGGGATAAGATAAAGAGGGATAGGGGTGAAGCACCTGCTGAACTATCTCCAGCAGAGAAGTTTAAAGGTGATCAGAAGTACGGAAAGACGTATGACTCTGCTATAGCGGCCGGTGAGAGCACAGATAGTGCACACGAGATCGCAGCATCTGAAACTGGACTTGAGTCAAAAGCTGGGTCTGACTGGCAATCCCCCTCTCAGAAGAAAGAATTATCAAATCAAAGTAAGGCCCAAGAGGCAGAATCCAAAGCTCAGTCTAAGGATAAGGAGAAGCAGGATAAGGAGCAGGCTAAGGAGAAGGCTGCCCAAGAGAAGCGGGACTCTCCGGCTGGAATGCTTAAGAGGGAGGGTACGTACAGTAGTACGTACGACACTGCTATAAAGCAGGGGTACACCCCTGATAAGGCTCATGAGGTCGCTGCATTTGAGAGCGACCTGACTTCAAAAGCTGGGTCTGACTGGCAATCCCCTTCTCAGAAGAAAGAATCAGCAGCTGCTCAGAAGAATAAAGAGAAAGAATCAGCAGCTGCTCAGAAGAATAAAGAGAAGGAGGAGGCAGCCATTTCTGCAGACCTATCTGCTAGGGAGAAGCAGTCTGATCAGAAGAATAAAGAGGAGGAGGAGGCCGCCATCTCTGCAGACCTATCTGCTAGGGAGAAGCAGTCTGCTGATATCGCAGCAAGAGAGGCCGAGTTCGCTGAAGACCCTGCCGCAGACGCAGCTTTCGAAAACCAGTCTAGGCAAACCAGGGTAGCCAACTTACAGAGAGAGGCGAAAGCTGCGGAACGATCTGCTAAGATGGCTGCAAAGCCAGGCAGCAGGGAGATTATGCAAGACCTCTCTGTGGCCGGTGGAGGAGAGGTTCCAGAATCTACAGACAGCTTAAGCAGTCTGATCGGTAGCCCAGGAACTCCTTCTAATAAGCCTAAGAAAACTAGCGCCCAAAACGAAGAGAAGTTCTTCTCAGACTTTAATGCGGATCAGAGAAAAGAGGAGGATAAGAAGTTCAAAGAGTTAGCTTCAGACCCAAAGGCTGAGGACAAGTTTAACCAGAAGCAGCAGAAGAACCAGGAAAAGCTGTCTTCTAAAGAAGCCGCTGCAGACGCTCGCAGACTTAAGATGGAGTCTAAGCCTAGCAACCAGGCTATTCTAGAAGACTTGGCAGCAGCCAAGGAAGCTCCAGTATCCGGCTCCGACCAAGCTCCAGTATCCGGCTCCGACCAAGCTCCAGTATCCGGCTCCGACCAAGCTCCATCCGCTCCGCAACAGGAGCAGGGCGGTATTGAAAGCATGTTTGACACAACTGATGCCGCACCACCTCAGCAAGAACAGGGCGGTATTGAAAGCATGTTTGATTTAACCGATGACACTAGTATAAGTGAGTCCAGTTTTGAAAAGCCGACAGAATCTATGAGCCCCACTGCTGACGTAGCAGACCAAGGACCATCTCCTGTGGGCGCTGCGCAGAATCCAGACGCAGAAGCTGGACTTCAGTCGTTCTTTGACGAGGCAGACCAAGGAACCCAAGCATCGCCTGTTAAGGGCAGCAAGAAGCAGTTTAGGGATGCTAAAGCAGGGCTATCGGAGCAAGGCGTACAGACTAACCAAGCTATAGATAAGCAGGAAGCTGCTGCAAGCGCTAAGGCTAAGAGCGAGAAGGGCCGTGCAGACGCTAAACAGCAGAAGGCCGACGAAAAGGCTTCCGCAGCTGCAGAATACTTGCAGACCCCAGAGGGACAATCCAAGGCAAAGAGTAAGTACAGCAAGACCTATGATGAGGCCTTGTCTAACGACATGTCAGATTCTGAGGCGCACGCAGCTGCAGCGCAGGCTTCTGGACTGGACAGTCAGGAAGGGACCGACTACCAGTCAAAGGGGCAGAAGAAGGCGGCAGAGAAGCAGGCAGCAGCAGACGCTAAGGCAGACGCTAAGGCAGGCGCTACGGCTGGGTCCAAGGCTGGGTCCAAGGCTTCTACTTCCGGAGGCCTACCCTTCTCACAGATGTACGGAGCTGGGGCTGGCATCGGGTCAAGTATGACTCAAGAGTCTGGGGCTGCAGGGTCTACTGCATCCTTTGCAGCACAGAGAGCACACCAGCTTCTCAACCCAGACCTAAGGTCCAGTACCTCTCCTACCTTTGCAGGTACTGGTACTGGCGCTAGGACAAAGGACCAACACTCAAAAGGCACTACGTCTGCAACAGCACCAGGACAAGGTATTGGCAAATCCCTTGATGACCTGCTAGGAATGTAAAATGGATATAGAATTTTCGACATACTACAAATCTCTAACTACTACTCATAGAGTAGATGAAGAGTTCATCGTTACGAAGGCGGTGGAAAAAGGAGTCGTTCCTGTAGAGGTTCGGTACGGTATTATGAATGGTGCTTATCGTGGAGTGGTGAAAAGCTCTAATGAAATTTTGTACTACTTCTCGTACGTTCAGGCTAATGACGCATTCTCACTGATTAAAGCATCCGACCCTTCTCAGATTTACGAGGCAGGACGTATGCTAGAAAAGTGCATGCTTGGGTGTGACTTAATAAAGGCTGAGCCGAGCGACTCTGCAAGTGGTGGTATAAACACTATTGAAGAGGAGCACGACATTGCAGATCAGGACGATCTTAGGACCGATAAGCACCCCGCTGCTGCGGGCATAACAACTCCAGACAATCCGTCGCAAGGACGTATGTGGCACGAGCAAGAGATGCCTGCGATGACCAAGAGCTGGGACGCTAGCTCCCTTCTTGACAGTCTTAACGACAACCTGCGTAAGAGTACCGAAGGACTTCTACCTCCTGTATCGAACATGGAGCAGAGGTTCATTGTAGAGGTACTAGGTAGGACCCCAGACCAGGTGCGGCGCGGAGATATCTATATGAACCCAACCCAGAAGGTCATGTACCAGCAGTGGCTTGGTAAGTCTATGATGTCTAAGGTAAGCGGCCTATCAAAGTGGTTAAAGAAGTAACATGATTATCAAGCCAATAACATTTTCAGACATCGTTTCCTCCGTTACTGAGGACAGCGGTGTAGGGTCCGTCGCGGCCCCGGGCACAGATTATGGGGCTATGGTGTCTGAAGTAATAAAGATGCAGATGGCTACTAACCACATCATGCCTATGGTTAGGGATGAGATTAAGAAGGGTGGTTGGAGGCAGATCCCTAACGCGGAGGCCGCAAGAAGTTCAAAGAGCTGGTTTTACGACCCACTAACTCTGCAGTATTCTCTAGGGTACAAAGATAGAAGATTTAGTCTAACGTACGACATGCTCAAGAAGATGGCCGCACAGCTTTCAATCGTTAGTGCAATCATAAACACTAGGTCGGCCCAGATCTCAGCGTTCGCGCAACCGTTTAGCCAGTCTAGGAGCCTAGGATTCAGTATCAAGCATAAGGACTCCGACCACGCCACAACCTCGTCTGAGCTTGAGCACATTAAGGATCTTGAGCGGTTTATTATGAACTGCGGCAGAGAGCCAAATCCTTACTCAAGGGCCGGAAAGAGGGACGACTTTGAGGACTTCCTACGAAAGCTGGTAAGGGATTCGTTGACATACGACCAGGTGTGTGCGGAAGTCGTCCCGGACAGGCTAGGTATCCCGTATGAATTTGTAGCGGTAGACGCATCTACTATACGCATCGCTTCAGATGATAGGTATGTGGGTATAAACAGTTCATTTCATGAGAGACAAGGATTCGTCCCAGCAGTACCTGGAAGATTCCAGAACATGTATGAAGGGCGACAGTACGGGCAGGACGAGGTTACCACCGCTTCTGGAGAGCCTGTGTCGTACGTACAGCTCATCAACGGACAGATAGAGAACGTGTACAGCGAGTCCGAGCTGGTATTTGGAGTAAGGAACCCTAGAACCGACATTTATATCCAAGGATATGGATATGGTGAGCTTGAGCAATTGATGACAATCATCACCTCTCATCTATACGCTGAGGAGTACAACCGTAAGTTCTTTAGCCAAGGAAGCGCTCCCAAAGGGCTGTTGAATCTGAAAGGAGACAACTGGACCCCAGAGATGCTGGAAGAGTTCCAGAGGATGTGGCAATCCCAGGTGTCAGGCGCAGAAAACGCTTGGAAGACACCAGTTCTACAGTCGGAGGGACTAGAGTGGATCGACCTAAACAAGACTAACAGAGAGATGGAGTTTGGTCAGTGGATGGAGTACTTGATCAAAGTCACCACTGGCGTATACATGATAGACCCCGCAGAGCTAAACTTCGACCTTTCAGGTGGCGTGTCTCAGACTCCATTGTTTGAGTCTAGCTCTGAGTGGAAGCTGAAGGCCTCAAGAGACCGGGGACTAAAGCCTCTTCTTAAGTTCTTTGCAAAAATTATCAACAAAAATATCATAGATAAGATTGACGACCACTTCACCCTGGAGTTCATAGGCCTAGACGAGCTTAGCGAGACAGATAAGCATAACATGCTCACCGAGCAGCTTGCCGCGTACATGACTCTGAACGAGGTGAGGAGGCAGTTAGATCTTCCAGACCTTCCAAACGGAGACGTACCTCTTAATCCCACCTACCTTGACTCGGTTCGGCTAGCTAACGAGACGAAGCAGCAGGAGCAGCAAGCGGAGCAAGAGCAGGGAGCTATGGAAGGGGCGGTGGAGGGGGAACCACCACAGGAAGGAGGCCTTCCTGGGTCGGACCCGATGCTTGAAGACGAGGGGCCCCAATATCCAGACCAGTTTGGTATGAGCAACCCGTCAGAGGCGTTTGGGGGAGAAGGTCAGTGAGCTTTACAGCAAACATGACTCCTAAAGAGGTCGAGGAGTTAGACAAAGAGCGGGGGAAGAAGTTTTACGATGAAGAGGACAGCGTTGAACCTAATAACTGTCCAGCTGATAGGAAACCCTGGCTTACTAAGACGCCAGTTAACAAATCTGGAGATAAAGATATGAGTGGAGCAGATATTTTGAAATCGTTTTTTAGTAAGTCATACGAAGAGGATGGTCTAGACATTATGAAGGACCAAGGTGAGGATTCCGAAGAAAAGATTGAAGTGGAGATCGAGGTAGAAAAAGCCTTGAGCACTAGGTCTATGCATGTTCCTAGGCCCCATGGGCCTTATGACAAGTTTGACATTATGCGGTCTGCTACCACTCCAACTACTCGTGGTCACTCCAAGCTCAGGGGGCCTGAAGGGGTCGCACCTCTGATTGGGGACACTATGCGTACCGTAGAGGACGACGCCAACATTACGGCTCGACACACAATGTACAAAAGTTGTGGCTTCCACGGACTAACCCACCGAGCAGATACTGGATGTGTCATGTGTAACCACTCCGTAAGCAAGTCTGACTCTTGTAAAAAATGTAACAACGTCATGGAGAAGGTAAAAGGCGGAGTAAGCGCCTGCACTTCGTGCAAAGAATGCGGGTAATAACATGTCTAAAAAAGGAAAACTATACATCAATACCGACAAGAAAGTGCCACTAGTTATCGGCGCTACCCCTCCAAAGCAGGGACAAACGGACCTAGTAAAGTCCGTGAGATTATACATAAGGATTAAATAATGGGATACAACGGACCAAGAGTACCTCTAAACATGCAAAAAGGTGGCATGGAGAAGGCTGTAAAGAAGAACCCTAGTTACGAGTCTGCCAGGGCAAACCAGATTCACGAGCCTCAGTACGAGAAGATGACCGACCGAGCAGGTGTGGCAGACCAAACCAGGATTAGGCGTTACCCTAACGGTGAGCTTGATTACCGGTGGGTTATGCTGACTATAGTGGACGCTATCCACAAGGCGGAGTCTGGGATGTACCTCACTCCGGTTGAAGAGTCTTTGCTTACTGTATTCTTTCCCCTAAAGTTCCAGAAGGTGGAGTCTGCGCAAGCAGAAATCAGGACACAGCTGTCCAGTACTGAAAAAGCTTATCTAGAAGAGATGGTAGAGCGGCACATCAAAGAAGAGATGAACTACAACGCCGGTCGCGGAGGCGGAAGCGTTGAAGGACGCGGCAGGACCCTAACGGAGTAATTATGTCTAAGAACGGAAATTACGGAAGCATTCGGAAATTGAACTGGGTTGCACCCAAGTTCGAAGAGAAAGTAACAAAGTCTATCCCTCACGAGGAAGCAGGTGACATCCGCAGGGATTATGGCACTCCTCCCACCAGGGGGGGACATACTGCCCTTCGCCCGGCAGTTCGTACGGACTACGGTCCAGACCTGTTCCTAGATAAGGCAATCCTGCAAACTCCTAGCATAAATGCAAAAACTGGAAAGAAGCAGTTTTCTCGAAAGAGAGACGCTACTGGGAAATTCGCCCCCGCACAGTCCGCTGGAGCGCAGTCTACTGCCGAGGAGGATAAAGTAGACCAGATTAGGGAGGACAACTTGAGGCAGGCTAGGATGAGTGATAGGCTGCACGGTAAAGGTGATCCGTCCAAAGGACAGTCAAACGCTAAGAAGGCTATCCCCGGAGCTTCTGGTTCGGCCATGCCAATGAGCAGTGTAAATGACTCTACCTCACAGATGGTCGGGACCACTACTAGTGGTCAGCCAATTTATGACGACCCGTACCATTCTGCTCACCAACAGTTCGGTCAGCCTGAGCATGAGGAAGCTGCAGACATTCACGGTCAGATGGCTCAACAGATGCAGGCATCTGGGGATATGGCAGGTGCGGCGCGGCATCAAGCATCGTCTGAGGCACATATGCAACAGGCTCAGGACGGTCTTTCTCCTGGTAACAGGTTTATGGACAACCTATTTAGTCAGCAAGGGGCTCCAGAAGTGCAGCCAGAAGACATGGGGCAGTTTTCAGACCTCCTTGGTATGGGGGCCGACCAAGGCATGGATTCTAACCCCGCTATTGCAGGGGACGGTCCAGAGGCTATGATGGCCCAAGACCCTATGGCTGGCCAAGACCCCATGGCTCAAGACCCTATGGCTGGCCAAGACCCCATGGCCCAAGACCCCATGGCCCAAGACCCTATGGCTATGGACCCCATGGCCCAAGACCCTATGGCTGGCCAAGACCCTATGGCCCAAGACCCTATGGCCCAAGACCCTATGGCCGGTGGTGCTCCACCCCAGCCTGACCCTCTGTCATCATTCCTGGGGCAGGACTCTATGGAGCCTAGCATGGATCAGAATAAGCCCTTGGCACCAGATCCTATGGAGCCTGGACCAAAGCCAGGTATGATTGATTCTGCTACTGGAGGTCCTATCGGAGAGCAGACAGACGTATCAGGCGCTGGTGAGGAAGACTACGCATCATTCGACATGTCTGAGCTTATGGACGAAGCACATGGTATGGGTGCTGAGCCTGATATGGGTGCTAATCCTGATATGGGTGCTGGCGAGGAGGACGTTGATGTCCCAGAGTCGAACGCAGGATTCCCTGGCCCAGACGCAGGATACAACGAAGAGGAAGAGCCTGTAGACGAGGACAAAGCCACATTTAAGGCTCTAAGGGCTCTATCGAGGTATGTCTAAGATAGAGGACCTTATACCTGGTGGCGCTGCAGACGGCAAAACTCCTAAGGACTTTGATCCTGCTTCTCTTAAGGAGGGGCGGGATCATGAGCTTGAACACACCACCAACAAGCCTCTGGCTCGTGAGATAGCCATGGACCATCTTGAGGACGATGAGGACTACTACGAGAAGCTTGGGAAGATGGATAAGTCTTATGATGAGCCTGCCCAAGAGGTGTCTCAACCGCCGGCACATCAAGAAGGGCAAGAGGAACAAATTATGCAGCCTATGCTCGACCCTTACGACATGAATGCCCTACAGTCAGTTCAGCAACAATACAATAGTATCGGTAGCATGAATGACAAGGATCTGCTAAAATTGGCGCAAGCAGTATGGGGTGACGGTTATAAGTACCGCCCAATCAGCCCCAATCAAGTTAGAGCGGAGCTTAGAGGCTTCCTACAGGACCAAGTCGAATGGCTAAGAATGAACCCAATGGCACAGATGCTCCCGGAGATGGGGTACGTAGCGACACCGCAAAAGATGCCGCACTCCTCAGATTCATCTCCGATGTATGGTCCTGGGGGAGAAGACTCAAGCGACCTATTAAACGAGCAGAATTTGGACGGCGTGGTATCTCAAAACGAGAGACAGATCGGCTCGAAAAACTCGGGGTTTTAAAAGCCTCTGGAAATGGATATTTAATCAATGACGACCTCGTTGAAGCGCTGAGGAAGTAATGCATATATGTTAATAGCTGAGGAGAATAACAGATTTGTATACGCCCTACACTGTCCATGGACTGGCGAAGTAAGGTATGTAGGGAAGACTGCGCGAGGATCGAAGAGACCTCCGCAACACTTAGTGCTTTCTTCGTGGTTTAAGAAGTCTACTCACAAGGAGAAATGGATTGCTAAGTGTGTGAATGCAGGGCGCAAACCAGAGTGGTCTATTCTGGCTTACTGTTGTGATGATGAATCCCTTGATTACAAAGAAATAGAGCTTATAGCGCTGTATAGGTCTATAGGATTCAATCTTACTAATAGTACTGAGGGGGGAGAAGGTGGAATACCTACAGAAGCCACTAGGAAGAAGATGTCTAAGGCGCACAAGGGGAAGAAGCATTCCCTAGAGACTAGGAAGAAGATGTCTAAGGCGCACAGGGGGAAGAAATTATCTGAAGCACATGCGGCCACGCTTCGTGCGGCTAATACTGGAAAGAAGCATTCCCTAGAGACTAGGAAGAAGATGTCTAAGGTGCACAAGGGGAGAAAGCATTCCGAAGAATCTATAGAAAAAATGTCTAAGGCAAAAAGGGGGAAGAAACACACTGAGAAATCAAGACGCAATATGTCTAAGGCAAAAATGGGGAAGAAATTGTCTGAAGCACATAAATCCAGTTTAAAGGCTTCTAGAATTTCGACAAGGGACGCCAGAAGAAACGCAGAACATTATGTTCCTAGGGCAAACCCACACAACATAACATTAGATCTTGCTAATAAAATACGAGAAGAGTACGTACCAAGGAAGAATGGGGCTGCTGCCTTAGCTAAAAAGTATGGCCTCACTAGGATGATAGTTAGGGGTATCCTAACTAGAAAGACGTGGGACAGGTAGTGTTGAAAAAATCAGACGGAATTCTTGACCTAATGAAGGCAGCCGACCCGCTAGCGTCTGCCCGTGCCGATTCCCCAACCTCACCCACCAGTGCAGCTCCGGTAGGGGGCGGGGGAGGTGCTTCGGCTGCAGGGAACTCGTCTGCGGGAGCCCCCGCTGCTGGAGCAGAGGGTCGGAAGCGTGGAGGAAAGTACATCAAGAGGGAGTGGGTTAACGGCTCCTGGAAGTACACCTACCAGGATGACCCAAGCGAAGGCGCACACGGCTTTGCAGATGCTTTCAGGGATACGCACAGCGTAGACGCTCTACCTCAGCACCACAACCCTAGCGAAGACAACGCAAACGCAGAGGAAGCCTACAGGTTAGCTAGGCAGCAAGGTCCACAAAATGAGCCTGGGAAAAAGGGTGAGATTACGATGCCCGCCACAGGGCAGAATTTTACGGTTGAGCTGCGCAAGGCTCCTCCATCGGCGAAGCACAATTGGGAGATTAAGCTTAAACCAGTAGGCCCTATGATTAATGAGGACTATATTACCGGACCTTGGGCAACCCACACAAGTAAGGCGACTCCCGAAGAGGCATGGGACGAGTTCAATACGTTCATGCGGCTTCAGCTGGCAGTAGACTCCGCCGTAGCCAGTGGTAGGATCAAGACTCCTGAAATAAAGGATAATATCACTGGCCGTGTGCATGGGAGGGTAGTCAAGGTAGCTCAGCCGTATGACAAAAAAACTAATCGATTTATTGATCCAAAAGGCAAGAAGATAAAAGAGATCTCTAGAGGTTGGAAGATTGTACTTGATAAGGGTAGCTTCCTTTACAACAAGTTTTCAGGTAAAACCACTATTTATGCGCCTAATGAGGCTAGAATTGAAGAGTTTGCAAACCACCTAAACAACGCTGTAAACAGGATTTCATCGCTTCTTAAAAGGCTTACCGACCTGGGAATCTCCACTAATATGGATGATTATACCGCAGACTCCATGAAGAGTAGGGGTATGGATACCGGTCATATTCTGGCTTCAGGCGCTCTTCCCATTAAGGCCGGAAGAACTGGCCCTGGGCACGGTCTTCGTAGGCGGGCGTACATGAATGACTGGGGTTCCGACGAGAATCGATTGAACGCTATGAGGGACATCGCACGTGAGTACGGACCCTCAATTACGGCCATAAATAACCCGAAGATAGACCCTGGAGAACTGTCCAACATGGCTGCGGACCCAGCCGACGCCCCAATAGTAGGAGCTATCGGCGATATTGTAGACACCTGGCACCCAGATACTAAGAGACCTGGCCATACCATGGAGTACGAGCTAAAGAGGAGAGTACAATCTCGTGTCGCAACTAAGGCTTTTAATGTACAGGCCGGGAATGAAGGCTTCGCAGAGCTACAGAGACTAGACGCAGAAGCCCGTGCGGACGTTGCGGCGAATGCACCTCCTCCTGAAGTAGAGGTTGCTACTGCGGAAGAGAAAGAGGAGTTCAAGCTAAGCCCTCAAGAAAGAGGCGCTCTCAGGATTAGTGATTTAACGGATAGGGCAGACTCGTTTATTCAAAGTGCAAAGGACGAGGACCTAAAAGCTATAGCTAATCAGTTTAAGCAGGCTCTCAGTGGAGCAGGTTCAGAAGTCGCTGAAGGAGGTGACGGAAGAGTCATAACTCAAACTGTGGACGACGTCAGAGATTGGGCTAACAGGGTGCTAAATAGTCAGGGGCGTGGTGCTGATATCGTTACGTTAAACGAGCATCTTTGGCCAGTAGAGAAGTCATTTAGGTCTGTAGTAGCACTGGAAAAGGCTATACTAGCTATGTCAGAAGAAGAATACTTCGAGAAAGCCAACTTCACCTACTCCCACAAAGAGGGTAACGACATGTACCCTAGGTACGTGTACAAGGATGAAGCAGGGAATGTGTCCACCAGGGGCAACGCCCCTCAAGGACACGCAGACTACAACAGCGCGTTCGGAGACGCAGCAGACGATGCCATGTCTCCTGAGAATGCTCCACAGTTCTACTCACAGGATGGTAGGAAGCTGTCTAGGGCCCCGTACACCGGGGCAGACGTCCAGTGGAACCGGAACTACCATCGCAACGACCCGGAGAACCTATGGGCCGCTAGGTGGGTTAACCCTGTCACTGGAGACCACGAGTACTCATATATCGACTCAGACCTTCGAGGAAACCCACAGTTCCAGATAAACCGGCAGAATTCTTTAACAGACAACAGACTGCCGCACTTCCGGCAGTACGTAGCTGCTTTGTTCAAGTCCAACCACCAGAAAGATAAGATTGTGGCTGTGGCTCTCGCACTGCTAGACCAAGGCAGGTTTAGGGTTCGTGAGCTAATGGCTCTAAAGGTTGGCGACGTTAAACTTACCAGAGAGATACTTACTATTGGTAAAAGGAAAGTATACGGGGGCCCTAACCTAGTGCAGCAGTTAGGGGCAATGATCTCCAATAGGGATCCGGGTGAGCCTCTGTTCATGGTGGCCCCAGTTAGTATGGATGGAGACATGGACTATTCAAATATGCGAAGGATAGGGCCTCACTTTATAGTTAACCTACTCGAAGAGGTAGGAGTCAGTGCAGAGTCCTTGCAGACCTACCACGCAAGTCAGACGTACTCCGTAGAGATACAGAGGGTATTTGGTTCTCACAACGCTAACTACGATGCTGCGCACCACTTCGCCCTCCTAGAGGTGGCGTCCGAGATGGGGCACGACTTGGGGAGGGTGGAAGATTTTGAGAGCGCTATCTACGCTATCGAGAGTGCAGCCGTAGACCCAATCGTAGTACAGTCCATTAAGCAGTCATGTGAAAAGATGGGCATAGGTACCGGTGGAGACACGTCCCTTTCCAGATTTGTACACGACTCAGTACCTCAGGTGTCAATGGTGTTGACAGGTCGCAATGAAGATGAAGAAGAATTCAGCAGATGGCTAAGGACTGTACCAGTGCATAACTTCCAGGCAAAGGCGGCAGCGTGAGATTATCCCAAATAAAGTGCTCCTGCTCAGAGATTGTTCTAAAGTCTGTAGGAGACAACGAGAGCAAAATAAGGTCTAAAATACTAGTAATTAAGGGTGATGAAGTGTTTGCCGTGTGTAAGGGCTGTAATAAAGAGGTACAGGTACCACTGCAGTTAGACAGAGATGTAGCTAACCCACCACTTTTTATTAAAGATTACAAATAGGGGTTGACAGACCCCTACTTTTATTGATACAAAGTCTATACACATTGTCGCTCCAATAGAGGGAGGACTTCGTATCAACGAAGTTCCTCCTTTACTTTTTTTCGGCAAGTGTAGACCTGTCAATTAATGTCTAAAATCGAAGAAACATTCAAATTTTTCCTTCCTGCTACCATGGTGAAGGCCGGGAAAGACAAGGATGGTAAGCGCTGGATCCAAGGAATTGCCAGCACCGACCATATGGACCTGCAGAACGAGTCCGTAAAGCAGGCAGGCCTAGATTTCTCGTATTTTCTAAAGCACGGCCACTTTAATAATGACCACCAGCAGGGGCCTGAGAATCTAGTAGGGGAGCCCACAGAGGCCAAACTAACTAAGGACGGCTTTTGGATTAAAGGGTTCATTTATAAAGGAAAAGAGTGTGCAGACTATTGGTGGGAGCACATCAACTCCCTAGCACAGTCTGGCTCTGATAGAAAAGTGGGCTTTTCTATCGAAGGCAAAGTTAAAAAGAAGAGTGGTACGAAGATTGTCTCTTGTTGGATCAAGAACGTCGCTATCACTGCAAACCCTGTCAACACCAACACCTGGGCGGAGATCGCAAAGTCTCTCTCCGGGTCTCTTTTAATTGAGGGTGAAGATGAGGAAGACGAGGAAAAGGCACTATCCGCTGGGAGCGCAGGAGGATTGGCGCTTCAACCTGAATCCCTAGAGGGTTCCGAAAAAGTTACGACATACAAGTCACTGGCGGATGTTCCACCAGAGATGTCTCTTTCGCACGACGAGTACGTCACCGTACTCCAACTAGAGAAGGGGTGGAGTAGGGCCACTGCTGCAGCAGTTGTGGACGCTATCTTCATCTCCAAGGGTATCGAAAGTGTCTAAAGTAAATATGTCTATAGTGGCAAAAGCCACTAATAAGGTAAGAAAATTAAAAGCCACAAACAATTCTGTTCTGTCGGCAGCTAGTAACAACATAGGAGAGAAATAATTATGGCAACTGTAAAGAATGGCGACTTCCAGAAGTCTCTGGCCCGCCTACAGGACATGGCCAAAGGCTCTCAACTACATCACACCGGCAGTGACTCCAACCCAGGTACCTGGGGAGGCGGAGCGCAGGAAGATTTAGATGAGCTTAATGGTGGAGATGTTCACATCGACGAAAACGGTACCGACTATAATGGAGTTCGCAAGTCACTTGCTAACAAGATTCGTAAGTCGGTAGCACTGACCAGTGCAGAGGTTGCAATTGCAGATGGAGTGAATCCACTTCCAGCAATTCAATCGCAACTTGCAAAGGGTATCAGGCTAACTCCAGAAGAGGCATGGGCACTAAAGGGTGGCTACAACTCTTCTACAGGTAAGTATCTATCCAAGGCGAGCACTAAGCCAGTAGACGGCGCTCCAAAGTCTGGTGAAGATGACGACGCTGGTAGCGTACCTGAAACCAACGCAGGCGGTAAAGAGTCTGAAGTAGAGCAAGATGCTAAGAAGTCTTTCAACGGTGCCGTTAATGGTTCCCTGGAGCTTTCTAAAGGTCTTGAGCTTTCTCCATTCCTTTACGAGCTTACGAACGCAATCGGTTCCGCATTGTCGGGTTCCGAGGGACGTATCTCTAAGTCTCTTGAGAGCACTCTAGGAGGCCTAGTTCGCCGAATTGAGTCTATCGAGAAGTCACAACGAGACGCAGCTGGCGCGCAGGACGAATTCAACAAGTCTCTAGCATCCGCAGTAGTAGGCATCGGAGAGTCTGTTGGAGCTTCTGCAGACGCAGTAGCGTACCAATCACAGCTCCCAGTAGGGGCACCTAAATCTCAGATGAGGGGCCAAGCTGGTGGAAACAATGGCATTAACGTAGTTAGTAAGTCTTACACAGGTCCAGGTGGACTCGACATGAACATGTCAAAATCCGTCATTAGTGACGCACTCGTGGAACTTTCTAAAAGCAATGAAGTGACCCCTATTGAGGTAATTCGCTTCGAAAGCACCAACGACCTGGCCCCTGCGACTCGCGCAAAAGTGGAAGCCCTCGTACGCGGTGGAAACTAAAGGATAAAGGAGATATATCATGAGCGTAAGCTTAAATCACTACAACTCCCAGCAGCCGGTTAACGGCTTTGGAACTGGCAGCAATTCCGAAGTTGGCGACCTTCAAAAAGCTCTTGAAGCTGGGTACCAAACTTCTTCTCAAACTGGCGGTAGTTCGCTACGTGTTGAGTCACTTGAGGGTTCCCTCAAGGTGGTCACGCATACTGCGCACCACATTAAGTTCTGGAAGAAGATTCCTAAGAGCCCTGCGTACAGCACTGTGGAAGAGTACAACCAGCTTTCGAGCTACGGTTCGGACTCGTTCGCCTTCGTGCAAGAGGGTGAACTCCCTCAAGCACAGGACAGCACGTACACACGTCAGACCAGCTTGGTCAAGTACGTTGGTACAACTCGTGAAGTCACGCACCCAATGACCGTTGTGCACCCCGCACATGGTGACGTTATTGCTCTTGAGAATCAGAGCGGTATCCTTTGGATGCTTGAGAAGATCGAGGCTTCCCTCTTCAAAGGAGATTCGTCTCTTGCGTTTGATGGCGAGTCTGAGCAATGGGACGGTATGGACGCACTTATTGATCCATCCAGCTTCATTGACCTTGAGGGTAACAGCCTTCAAGAGGCTGACATCGAGGAAGCAGCTAACCTTCTGGTTGAGCAATTTGCTTTCCCAACGGACATCTGGCTTGGTACCCGCGTAGCGAGTGACCTTGTGAAGACGTTCTACCCACGTGAGCGCATCAACCTTCCTGCCCCTCAAAACGGCATGGTTGGTATGAGTGTCAACTCCATCATGACCCAAGCTGGCGTCATGGAGATGAACCCGAACGTATTCCTGAAGAGGCTCCCAAGCCCTCCAGCGGCTGCGACCTCGGCTAGTGCTCCTGCTTCCCCTTCTGCGGTTACTTCTGCGCTCTCTGGCACAGACGGTGACTTCAACAAGGGCATCCCAGCAGGTACCACGGAGTTTGGTTACGCAATTACTGCTTGTAACCGCTTTGGTGAGTCGGCTCCAGTTTTCATCGCAGCTAACCAGGCTATGCTTGAGGCGGAGAAGGACGGAGGCAACCACGTTGACCTTGCTATCGTAAACGCTGTGGCAGTCGGAAGTTTCCCAACGGAATACGTCCGAATCTACCGAACACGTGCTCTTGCAAGTGGTGCGGCTGTTTCTACCTCACCAGCTGACTTCAGCCTTGTTGCTCAGATGCCTGTCGCAAGTCAGGGAAACTCTGGAGTAACCAACTTCGATGATTTGAACTTCTTGCTTCCTTTCACCGAGATTGCTTACATGGGCGAGATGACTCAAAGTGTTCTCACTTTCCGTCAACTCCTTCCTATGCTTCGCATGGACCTTGCCATCTTGGCACCAGCTTACAGGTGGATGATTCTCCTTTATGGTACTCCAATCTTGTTCGCTCCTAAGAAATGGCTCCGTCTCATCAACATTGGACGTCTAGTCTAGTACAGTAACGCTTAATGAGCCCTTACAACGTGTTTGGGCTTATTGAACGCTACACATTACAAGCAGATGAGTAAAAGTGGGGCAATAGGCGCGATTAATCCTAAGAGTGTCTACGACGTACTTGACGCCACTCCTGTTAGGGGTGGTGTTTCTGCTGTAGAGAGGGAATTTCCAATGCTAAAAGCATTCAGTAAAAAATATAGAGGAAGGGCAATCCTAGTGGGAAACACGTCATTTAGTTTTGACGAGGACGGCTACTGTTCCGTAGCGAACGTTGGCAACACTAGTATAGACTTTCAGTCTCTATTGACTAAGAACCACGTATCTTGCGTTGTAGAGGAAGACCTAGAAGAAGTATCTGGGGTCCCTAGAGAGGCTGATACGAGGGAAGGTATTGACGAAGAATTGCTAGCTGCCCCTGAAGAAGAGGAAGAGCTAGACGATGAAGAGGAAGAACCTGAAGAGGATCTTCTTGACGAAGAGGAAGCACTTGAAGAAGTAGAAGAATCTGAAGATTCCGACGACTAATCTGTGCTATAATCTTTAATAATAAAGGACACTTATCATGGCAACAGAAAAGAAAGTACCAGGAGATCTCGGAAGCCGACAAGTAGAGGAGATGCGTCTCCAACTTAACAGGCTTACGGCTTTTGTAGAGGCTATCCAGGCAGCAGCGACAGTTGATGCCGCTACATTCTACGCAGCGGTAGCCGCTCTAACGAACCAAGACTCTATGGAGAGCATCGTACTAGTACGTACTCCACCTCCAGCCAAACGGCTGGATGACGGCAGCTAGGTTAAACTTAGCTTAACTTTCTCGCCCTCGGTATGGGGGCGAGCTACTTACATAGGAGGGCGTTATGCCTACTAGACCAATGAGACTCCGGCATGCCAACGGCACTGCCACAGCAGCGTACACGAAGATCGCAGTAAAGCGCGGCATAGGGCAGTACGCTAAGATCGCCAACCTAGACGCAGTTAACTCGTTAGAGGTAAGTTTCGACGGAGGAACTAACTACTTCACGATCAACGCCACAGATATCTCTCTGGAGGTGAACGCACTGTTCCACTACCTTTTCGTAAAATCGGCTGCGGGGGCAGACTACTCTATTATAATAGGAGAAGGCTAGTATGGCGAGGACTGTCCCTCAAAACCAAACGGCAGACCTACTAGCAACTATCACTGATTACGTAACTAATCCCGTTGCAGGTCTTACCTACACAGACGTACTAGTTCAGTACAGTAAAGATGGTGCAGCCTTTCAGACTAAGGCTATCGCACCTATTGCTGCTGTTATCACATCTGGTAATGCAGGGACTTATGCACTGGTTGACGGGCAAACTCTAACAGTTGCAGTTGACGGTGGTGGAGTACTAACCGCTACGTTCAACACAGTGGACTTTTTAGACATAGCTAATGCTACCACAGCAGAGGTAGCAGCAGTCATTACTACCGATATTACAGGAGCCACCGCCGCAGACGTTGGAGGCTCCATTGTCATTACATCCGCCACTACCGGAGGTACCTCTTCTATTGAGGTTACCGGAGGTACGGCTAACACTGCTCTAGGATTCTCAACTACGGCAGTAACCGGAACCACCTTTTGGACCGAGCTAGGTTCTGGGGTATACGAGATTACTTTCACTTCTACAGAGCTTGATACCATTGGTAACTTTGTCTACAAGGTGACGTCGGTAAGGTCCGAGCAGTTTGTAGACCTGGCTGAAGTGACCGCAGACGTCACTGTGGAGCCTACAGCAAGTGTAGAGACTTGTGCAGTGTCTGGGTTCGTGTACGACCTTAACGGCGACCCCCTAAGCAATGTTAACGTCTCAGCTAGGATTATAGACACTCCTTACGCTCAGAGCCCAGTAGCATTCTCAGACAGTCTTGTAAACGCTAGGACTGCTTCTAACGGGTACTTCTCTTTTGACCTAGTTAGGATGGCACTGGTAGACATAACAGTCCCAGACATACAGTTTAGAACACAGCTTAGTGTTCCTAACCTAGCTACGTTAGACCTGTTCAGTTATGTGGATACTGGAGATGTTGGCCCACTCGCAGTTGATTTCACCTACCTAGTTGACCAAGACGATAGGTGGTTCACCAACTTCACCCCTATAGTGTCTAACGACCAACATGGAATTACCAGCTACGTCTGGAGCTTTGGAGATGGCAACGCATCAAACGAAGAATCACCACGGCACGAATACACGGAATACGGGTCTTTCCTTACCGGCGATTCACCAATCGTACATACAGTCACGTTGACCGTGGTTGACTCAGCGGGCCACACCGCAACAGTTAGCAAATCGACCGTAGCTGGTGCCATAAAACTTGAGTCTGGAATCCTCTGGGAAGGCTCCGTTAACCTCACGTATAACGAGACGGTTGCGTTCTTCTGGGTTGACCTTCCGACGCTAAACCCAACGAACCCGAACAATCAATACTTCGAACTCAGGGCAGGGGATATTGGTACTCCGCAGGACTTGAACTGCTATATGTGGGATGCAGACAATACGTCTGCCACAGAAGCGCAGTACTCAAGCACGGGGTACATAGACCAGTCGGCCATCGGCCTAGGTGGAGGCAACACCTACGACCACGAAGGGATAATGTTCATGTATTTCTACATGGACGGGCCGGACCCTATAACTCGGCAACTGACTTACATAAAAGTTGGACCACTGGCGGTGGCCCCTTCGTTCACTTACACGCCCAACGGACTCACAGCCCAGTTCAACAACACCTCCGCAGACGGTCAGCGCAACACGATTGTATCGCAAGAATGGGACTTTGGGGATGGCGCGACAAGCTCGTTGCTGAGCCCTGCTCACGTCTACGAAGCAGCAGGCACGTACACCGTAGCCCTGACCGTCACCGACAGTGAGGGCGTTGAGTTCACCTACTCGGACTCCACCGTCCGAGTATCCGTTGTGGATTTGCCCGTACCCGACATGCACCTATCATGGGAGGCGTGGGACTTGACCTCTGTGACAGTCCAGTTCACGGACTACACCTTCGCTCCCATGAGCGAGGTCGTTTCGTGGGAGTGGGATTTCGGTGATGGCTCTGCTGTTAGTACGGAGCAGCACCCGCTCCACGTGTACACAACAGCCGGGAATATGGATGTATCACTTACAGTCACCGACACCTACGGCGAGTCGGTTACTCTGGTACAGGAGAGCTTCACAAAAATCGAACTAAACTACACAAGTGGCACTGTTATCGTTGATGGCGTGAACAACGGACCAGCGTCGGGCACGGGGTTCGATGCCGACTACTACATTGATGTACCGCCAGGGACGAGAAGCATTGCGGTCATGGCCGAATCAGCAGGCAGTAACATAGAGGCTATCCTAATGTACAGACAACCTCCCTCTGTAGAGGAGGACGTAGTGGATGGCAGTGTGGGGTACGAGTGGACCAACGTAGCTAGGACGCTCATACGAGACCCAAGACCTGGACGGTGGTGGTTCTGTGTTGGGTACGAATGGGGGGCATGGACCGCAGACGACTTCAGGGTCGATCTGGACGCTCCCACAATAGACTTAGTTGAGTCGCTCAGGATAAATCCAGACCTAGCCCTGACCAACACTACGCAACTGGCAGTCCACCTTCGGGGCTCAGAAACCCTGCAGCTAGCAGCAGGTAGAACTCTGGTGTCGTGTGACTGGCTTATCAACAACGTACCGTACGTCGGCTTAGACCAGGACATCATCGTAGCCAATCCGTCTGGATACGACTACATGTACGCAACACTCATTGACGACGCTGGGGTCGAAGGCAGGTGTTACGTACGGCACAGTCCTAGGTACTACGAAACTTCTAGGATGACGTTCTACGACCAAGACAAGGCTGTTCCATATTGGGAGTTGACCAACGGTCTGACATTCATTACGACAGTCAACGTAGGTGCTGCTGAGAATATAACGTACCACTACTTCGACGTGCCCGAAGGAGCGGTTGACTTGTATATCAGCTCAGTAAACGGATACCACGTTGGCGACCCGTCGAACGGCGATAGGTTCTCCCTGTACGTGCGTAGGCACCTATTCCCTCAAAATGGGGATACACCGTACAACCTATACAACCACGACAGAAAAGACACAGCGAACTTCTACGCATTTGAAAGCAATCCTAAGCCCGGTCGTTACTTCTTGACTATCCGAGACACCGGATCCGGTTGGGAGGACATCAAACTCACGGTTGGCTGGCGCAAGCCTCCACTAGTCCCACCACCAGCGTAGTATTTAGGAAGGAACCATTAAATGGTAGCACCAACATCATTATTCGTAACAGTAGACGACACTGAGTACTCAAGGTTTGAGGCAGACCGTAGCGTCGTGTCTGTAATTGTTACCGCTGCTGGCGCTAACATGCTTGACGAAGAGGTAGAGGTGCGTCTCGTTAAGTCGAGGAGAAACAAAGATATCTCCGTAGCTCTCAAGACCCTCACACTCACCTCAGAGGACACGGCAGACTATGACCTTCAGTTCGACCTGTCGGAGATAACCGACTCAGAAGGTGTTCCTAAGGTCCGTAGAGGAGACTACCTAATGAGGGCCACGTCTGTCACAGACCCAAACATTGAGTACGACTCTGAGGACTTCATAGTGTCTCTTATCACGGTTGGACGTCTTAAATCAGACTACCTGCACGGTACCGACCAGAAGGCGTCGGAGCTTCTGACAGTAGTAGAGCAGCCGATACTTATCACTGGTGTAGAGGTTACTGAGGTGTCTAAGGGTACCCCTTCAACCTGGATACCTCTAATATACAAATACTTTGATAATGGTACGGACATCACAAGGACATTGTCTTGGTGCAACGGACCTCCAGTAACTATAGTGTCTACTAGAAAATCTTATCTGCTCAGGAGAGGCTCCTCCTCCGACTACATCAGGGTCAAGGTAGCCAACGTAAATAACCTGCCAGTCGTGGACGTCACTGAGGAGCTACTTGTGGACAGGAAGCCTTTCGACGACGCCAGAATGCGTCAGATGATCGACCAGGCAATCAGTTGGGTTGAGGACGTTGCATTGAGTGTCTATATAGAGCCCACTAACGTGGTCACAGAGCCTGATTCCGGGTCCATAACGTACCCGGAAGGTACAGACATACCAGTGCTAGTCAACGCTGATTGGGACTGCGTAGTGGACGCTGTGACCTTCAGGAGGGCTGCAGCAGGTAGGTGGATAAACTTCAAGCTTCCTTACTACCCTCTGATTAGGTTCAATGACCTATATGGTCAGATAGCAAACACTCGTATTGTGGATATCGCCCTAGAATGGGTAGAGGCTCACGAGAAAGGTGGATTTGTGGAGCTAGTACCCTTCAACCAGGAGGTTGCGTTCAACTTCATAGGCCTGATATGGGTAGAAGCTTTAAGAGGTCCAGTACCACTTCCCAACTTCTGGAACTTCGATGCCATAGTAGGGTACCGGAAAACACCTCCAATCCTACTAGAGCTTGTAGCTAAGAAGGTTTCAATTGACATACTAACTATAGCTGGCCAGGCATTCAGGGGTGGTTACTCCTCACAATCAGTGTCTAGGGACGGAATAAGTGAGTCTGTGTCTTACACAGCATCCGCTACTTACGGCATCTACTCAGCTACGATTGAGGATTACCGCAAGTGGATTGACGAGAACTTAGTTAAGTTGAAGGGCGCATTTTCTGGCGCAAGAATGGTGGTACTATAATGGGATTAGGATTTTCGAACAACAACAGCGACATAGCAAGCACTGCAGTTCTGTACGCCGACAGGAAAGGTACGTCGCCACCCCAAAACCAAGGTGCGGATATATGGAAGATTTTAAGGGGTGTTGGGGGGATAATAGCTACGTTAGCACTTCTTGGTGGCCTCGTGTGGGGTACTGCATTCATGTTTGCAGGTATGGCCTCAGACGAAGATCTTGACAAAGTAGAAGACCGGGTAGAGCTTGTCGAGAAGAACGACATTAGGCAGACCGTGGTACTAGAGCAGATAAAAGAGGCTTTGGAAACAATTAGCGGAAAATTGGATGAAGCTCTGAAAAAATAGTTATTTACTTACGCATACTTAACCTGGTAGAATACACTTCACCACATCGACTATCATCCCACCTCCTAGGGCACACCACACATCTATACAACCGCAGGTTAAGCCTGCTCGATAGGAAAGAACACACATGGCACTAATCACCGATCCAGACAACCTCTCTCAAGGCGCTTCCACCGCCGTTACCGACATCGTGTTTGGTACACCGACAGGTGCACAAGTAACCATCACCAGCGCAGGGACGGGGCTGCCGAGCATTACTGCCGGCGACTACTTTGAAATCCGGGACCATTCAGATCCAGAGAACAACGGGCTCTATTTGGAAGACGGAGGGGCACCCACAACAGGCTCCATCACCGCCAGCAAACAGACTGGTGTGAACCCCGTCGCCAACGCGGTCGGCGAGGCAGCTACCACGCTGCACACCGACGCTTCCACTGCTACCGAGAAGAGCGTCTTCTTTGACACGCTCTCTAGCGACATCTACCTGCTAGAGCAAGGTCTACTATCTACGGACGGAGCCACCATCCAGGCTCTCTACTCCTTTGCCAAGGAGGAGTGGAAGGATGACCCTGCGCTAATCCCTTTCGACTTCCCCTTCGTGGCGGTTACGCCCGAGCAGTTTGAATTCGTGTCTGGTTGGACTCCTTCCTCGGTTGCTGGTGCAACTGCTATCACCGAGAAGCTTTTGCGTACCGGAGGTTGGTCGGAGATTGACGAGCTTGGCAACCTGTCTCGTCAGTGGTTCGGCTGCATCTCGCTGGGCTCGTTCGAGGATGACGCGACAGACAACGCGTACTACGAATTCGGTAACGACCCGACTGTCGATAACACGGTCAACTTTGAGTTCCCTGGACCTGTAAACGAGGCTGTTCTCACATACGAAGATATCGGAAACCCTGCCACCTTCACCTATGTAGACGGAGGAGGGGGTGCAGATACTGTTACCCGCGCATCCGGCTCATTCATCGACGACGGCTTCAAAGTCGGTGGGCAGATGACGACTCGGGACTCTACTACCGCACTCAATGATGGGACGTACACCATCACGGGCGTTGCCGCACTCACATTGACGTTCGCCACAGGGTCGTTTAACACGGGCGAAGCTGATCCTCTCGTGCAGGTGTCCGTGGACAACCGCAACGCATTTGCCCCCCGCCTTCGCGTTCGCGACGGCGACCCTAACGGCAAGAGCTACGATGCTTCAAACCTTACTGCTATCGGTCTTTCGACCCTTACGAACAAAGCTGAACGCTTCCCGCTCTCGAACGCAACCGATCTCAAAATCAGTGAGACCGATGCGAACATCGACACTATCAGTCCGTACACAGAGATTCGTCTCCGGTACCTCGCTGCCGCATACAACCGAGAGGTCGATACGACGACGAAGCGAGATTTCGGAATCATCGTCGATGTTGGAACGTATTCACAGTCACAGGGCGCAAGTGCAAGCTCAACGCTGTTCACTTCTGCCTCGCTCTCCCTAGGCACAGGCGAAGCTTTAGCCGACTACGTAGGGGGTACGCTCTTCATTCATGAAGGCACCGACCAAGGTTCGCACACGATCTCAGGTACACCTGTTGATAACGCGGGCACGCTGGAGATAACACTCACCGTCGCATTGACCGCGACGGAATCTAACCTCTCCTTCACCATGCAGCGGGCCACTCCAGTGGTCGCTACTGCCGAGGAAATCTACGAGAAGGTGCAACGTGAGCTAAGGCAGACCACCGACATCGACCAGACCTCTGGCGTCGTCATTGGCCGTGTTGCCGACTCCCTGCTCACCTTTGTCGGCGATACGCTCAACACAGGCGTCTCTACGCCGAGTAACCCCAATGGCGGTGGCTCTGGTGTCTTCATCGAAGGCTTCGACTCCAACGACACCAACCGTCTTGGATTCACCGACAACGCAGCAACTCTCCGCAACTTTCCGTTCGTTGCCGCTGGTACGATCTCGTTCAACCCAAACCTCGTCAACGATTCTGCGGGGAGCTACTGGATGTTCTTTACCTATACCACTCGAACTGCTGTAGCCGACTTGGCTATCTCGTCTGCGGTAGGTGACGACGCATCCATCGACTCGGCAGGATCTAACTTCCCTGCTGGTCTCGCACAGAACGACCACGTAACACTGTCTGGATTCGTCAACGAAGAGAACAATGGGGTCTGGATTATCACCGACGCTGCGCCATCAACGTCGCAGTTCGACGCTCGCAAGATGAGCGGTGATACCGTGGTTGACGAGGCTGCTGTGGCGGGTAATCTCGATGAGAATCCAATCAACAGCCCCGACGCTATCCTCGTAGACAACAACGCGGGGACGGACATCTCCGGTACCATCGGCGCAGCCTCGGTCGGCTTCGATTTCGATTACGATGGGAATACCCAGGGGGGGCGAACCGCTGCTACAGACGCAGCCATCACGCTCCGCGCTATTGGATTAGAGACTGGTCAGTACGTCGAAACCACGGGTACGATTACGAGAAACACTGGATTGAGTTTCTCGCTCGTTGCAGGCCTGGAACGTAACTACTCCAACCCATAGTACGTACTAGCTGGGGCACTGTAAAATGTTGCAGTATACCAGTATACATGGTAACATCAAGGCAATGACAACAAGCATACGATGTAAAGCCTGTAGACAGCTTAAGAACGCAGAAGACGAGCTTCGGGACGAACAGGCCCGGCTCGTCGAGCGCTCTGAGGAGCTGGTGCATGTCCGGAAGCAGGTCGACGAAGCCTACGCCAAGATCACTGCCCAGAAGCAGCAGGTCAACGACGCGTTCAAAGAGCTAAACGCAATCAACAATAACCTTGGGCACAAGTCCATGTCTGTCATTGAGCTTAGGGACTTCATCAAAGACCTACGCAACGAAGCAGGTAAGCAGGGCAACGACAAACTCAAGGACGAGTGTGTAGCTGTCCTTGAGAAATGGAAGTGATTTATGGTCGGAGTCGTCATCACAGCGCAAGGGTCGCAGGCTCACTGGGATTTTATCTTGTGCAACTTTCGCCCAGACGTAATCTACGTCCATGGCGACCCCGCGCTCATCACTAGCAGCGTACTTCACGACGCGACACCAATCACTTGTCCAGATGACCTACCGTCCGACTACAGCATCGTTCTGCTAGCACCTACGAACGGCGCAAACATCCAAGGGGACACCAGCCTCGTAGACTTCGTGCATCCAGCGAATGCTGTGTACTGGTTCGGTAGCGATGCGAATCACATAGATGATGAGGTCTTCGCAAACCGCGCCCCCGACTCCAAGGTGTTCATACCGACTGACTCGGTTGACCAAATGTATGCAGACTCGGCCTGGGCTGTAGTTGCGTGGGATCGAAGATGCAAGGAGGCGTAGATGGCAATCACAGACAACAGAACGCTCCTATCTGGATTCGAGACAGTGGACACAGTAACGACACCGGATGACCTCTCGGGATCCGCCGGCGGCACGGCGGATACTGAGATTTTCATCCAGGGCTCACGCTCCTTCGGCTACTACTCGGGTTCATCACGCGACGGGCTCCTCTACGACGCTGGCACTGCTCAGAACTGGAGCGGGAACACGTTCTATCTCTGGGTGAACTGCGGTATCGCGGGCTTGCTCAACACGAAAGCAGCGGGCGGTATGACCGTTCGCTTCTGTGGAGCAACAGTAAGCGACTGGTTTGAGGTCTACGTCGCAGGATCAGACGACTATCCAAAAGCAGTGAACGGCGGCTGGGTGATGCTCGTGGTGGACATCGACAAAGCGTCGGCAAGTCCAGACAACACCAACGGGACGGCACCAGCGGCATCAGCAGTCCGATATGTCGGAGTGACTACACAGACGCCGACGATGCCCCGAATGGCTGACAACACCTGGGTAGACGCGATGTGGCGCCTACCTTCGGCAACACCAGGGATCCAAGTTGAGGGTCAAAACACAGGATCAGTAGACTGGACTTGGGACGACATCGTAGCTACGGCAGAGGCAGGAGCTTGGGGCACTGCTAAGAGTGGAACAGGTGGGTCTGTAGACATCAACACACCGATTCGATTCGGTGCAAATGATGCTGTGACTCACGGCTTCAGCGACACGAACAAAACCATCCTGTGGGAAGACTGGGACGTTGCTACGTCGTTCTACGGGCTAGAGGTAGTCGGTGGGTCGGGTGTGCAGAGCTTTGAGTTGGGGATCAAGACCGGCACAGGGGATGACGCATCAGGCGCACAAGGCTGCGTTGTACAGGCGGCATCTGCTGGGCAGCGTTGGTACTTCGACTGCGACGACGCGAACGTAGACGCAGCCAACCTTTATGGTTGTTCGTTCATTCACGGCGGTGACTTCCAGTTGGACGGCGCGACTGTGAGTGCTATCTCTACGCTTTTCATTGATTGCACGTCGGCACAGCTGAGCAACATTGGCGACTTCTTGGCCTGCACGGTCATCAATGCCAACACAGCAGACGGCGTTCCGTTCTGCTTCACAGACGACCTCACAGACATCGTTGGCTCCACCTTTCAGTTCAGTGACGGTCACGCAGTGGGACTCCTGTCTGGGGGGCCGACAACACAGACTAGCAAAGGCAACAAGTTCTCAGGCTACGCTGGTACCGCAGGTAGCAATCTCACAGCAGGTCCATCGGGAAGCACGGATGCCGCCATCGAGAACGACAATGGCAGCGCGACGATCATCAACGTCACTGGTGGAGGCGATACGCCTAGCGTCTACAACAACACAGGCACTCCATCGACGACAGTCAACAACAATGTCTCTGTGACACTCACGGGCCTGCAAAACCCGACCGAGGTCCGTGTCTACGCTTTCGGCACCACTACTGAGCTAACAGGGCAGGAGGATGTGACCACAGGGTCCTACGCCATCACGCTCGGCGCTGGCGTCGCGGTGGACATTCGCGTCTTCTCGAAGTCTTACCTTCCAGCCGACATCCTAAACTTCACGATGCCAACCACCGACACATCGCTCCCAGTGTCTCAAGTCTTCGACCGTACCTACACGAACCCATAATTATAATGCCTACATTCGACGGACCGAACCTCATTATCACTCTCGACTCGGGCATAACCGAGGTTGACGTGAAGACCGACTTGTACAGCGAGTGGAAGGAGTGGGTAAAGCTTAGTGACAACGCGAAGTACCCGCCTGCATTCGCGTCGGATGGCGGCAACCCTCTTACGCCAGGCATCGACCAAGGCGCGTACTTCTTCATCCAGAACGGTTCCGGCTGGCGCATCCGCCCCCCGGAGGAAGACATCACGATCTACTTCACGGGCAACCTAGCGCCGCAAGAGCCTTCCAAGGCCATTGCGATCCCGACCCTCGGCATGTTCACCACGTTCCTAGTCGGGCTGCAACCGATCACGCAATCCGTGGAGCAGATCTTATCTCTACAGCAGGACACCGCGTACAACGGCGTCATCAACATCGACCTCCTGACGGGCATACCCGGCACCACGTTTCCAGCGGGAACGGATGGGAGCCCTGTCAACAACCTTGACGACGCGTTCACCCTAGCTGCGAGACTAGGCATCGATGAGTTCCATGGGCGCGGCCTGTACATCGCAGATCGGGACTTCATCGACGTCACCCTGAGAGGCGCGGGTCAGCCTGCGTACATCTCGCTGGAAGGCTTCGACTTCACGGACACCATCTTTGAGGACATGGCTGTGACGGGGGACGGAGGGGGGTCGACTGGCTGCATCTTCAAGAGGTGCAACGTATCAAACGTCACAAATCTGTCTGCGTCGTTCATCGACTGCGTTTTCTCCGGGGATAACGCAGTTATCCCTGCGAGTGCCGGCAACCAAAACTTCCTCGGTAACTGCGCGTCGTTCGTGCCAGGCTCTGGGCGGCCATCCTTCTCGCTCAGCAACTCGGCAACTAACCTGCAAATCCGCAATTGGCATGGGGGTCTCAACATCCGCGACGTGAACAACCCAGCTTCGGCCATCAGCATCGACATATCTAGCGGTAAGGTAGGGCTGGAGGCGAGCGTCACGGAGGGCGACATCCAGATTCGTGGTATAGGTGTACTCAACGACGACGACTCAGGGCCGAACGCTATTGTGGACGCTACAGGACTCGTCAACGTGGCAGTGATCAACGCATCCGTCGTGCCTGACACTGCAGAGGCTGTACACGCTAGAGATAGGTACTCTAAGAGAGACAACATGGTCTACAGCACAGAGGGCTTGCTCATCTCTGGGCGCGAGCGCTGGTTCCCTAGCAAAGCAGCTGCGGATGCGGCTACCGAGGGCGGAACTGGAGAAGGAGAAACAGATACGTTCACCATCTCCGCTTCACCTGACACAACTCCTACTAGACCTAAGACGTTTGACAAGGTAAGAGATACCTAATGAGCTTGTCAATGTTCACGGACGGGTGGGTTTGCGACAGCAACTCTACTATTGGTATGGTAACAGACGGGTGGATTTGCATACCGCTTGCAGACGTACCTTCAGTTGACATAGAAGACCCTTCCATCCCCCTGCATCTGTCACAGATACAGCCTGGGATGCAGCTTAGGATCGTGCTTCGAGGGGGGCACCAGATGGTTCCCAGGGTTACAAAAAGAGGAAATTTCTTAGTACCCAACGACAAAAGGAGATCCCGAAGAGGGTACGAGAAGGGTGTCCTCATAGGTGCTGTGACTACTAATAACCCTACTTCTGGGCAGTTGTCTATGACTGTCTCAGACGAGGTTACTAGGAAGTCTTACCGCGCCGACGTACAGTACGCATCCATGGCCATAGTACAGCGTGTGGTGCAGATTACAGAGCTTATAGAGACTGCCACAACTCCAGGGGCTGCCGCCCTTGGTACTAAGCTTGTGGGCGGACAACTTCTCAATCCCAGGGTGAAGCTTGTGCGTGTAAAATCCTAATTATGCACATCACAAGGATAACGAGTGGAGATTTTGTCCGCATCAGGATGTCCCCACGTCAACCCCTTATATACAAGCACGTTTGCGCAGGAACTTACGAGCTTGTGGTAGGTGACAAAGAGAAGCGTGACAGGATTTGGAGCAGCGGTGTTCTGACTGGTGGCGTAATCGACAACGACCCAGAATCGGGGGTTTTGAGGATCGGCGTTGTCAACCAACAAGGTCCAGATAAGATTGTCAGGGCTACCATCCCGTACTCCAGTATAAAAATGCTGCAATTAGGTGTGGTAGAGATCCAGGAAGTGTCTGTACCTGAGTACCTTAAGGGCAAACCTCTGAAACCTAGAATTAAGTACGAGCGTGTGCAATTTTAACTTGCTTTACGTGTCACTTGATGAGTAAAATGCGGACTTACAATTACCTTGACTTTAAGCTTCTAAGATAATAAACTCCAATAATGGCACAGAACTTGAATCTGGGCACTGCTGTAGATTTTCAGACCGGTTTTCAGGACGGGCTAGTAAATAACAGGGGCGTTCAAATGATACATGAGATAGGTTTAGCCTGTACGTGTAGGGTCGAGGACGTGTACGCCAGTACTAGGGATGACGGAGAAGAGGCAAGGAGGGAGCCCTTCTGCACCAGGTGCGGGCGAGATGGGTACCTGTTCCGGTCCCCTGCCCTTATAACGGGTATCTTTACCGGTGCTAGACACCAGAGAAATGTTCTTGACTCGGGTATCTATTTGCCTGGAGACGCAATTTTTAGCCCTACCCCTAACTACCCCACGTGCGACGGGGATGGTAGGCACATAGGGACCGCTGATAAGCTGACAGCTACCTGGCCAGAGCCTATTGACGAAGGCCACGTACTGATTCGTGGGTCGGGGTCCAAGGCTGCCGCCGAAGGCATAATCACTATGCTTGATGACGATGAGGATAGGCTGTGGTACGAGCCCGCATCCTCCATCTGGTGTGAGGATGAGTTCGGTGTCGTGTACCAAGAAGGTACGGATTTTGAGCTAGGACCTGGTAAGATTATAAAGTGGGTCGGCGGCCAGCCAGACGTAGGAGTTAGGTTCTCTATCAAATACAATGCATATTTTGAGTGGATCGCCTTCCAGCCACCAACCGAGAGGCGTGATCGGGATGGTAGAAATCTTGGAGAGTTAGTCAATCTTCGTAAGAGGCACGTACAACTGATCAACACAAGCCCTTTTGCTACGTCGGAGGACAAGAGATCACTTCAAGCTAGGGTGTCCTGCTAATGTCAAGTGGCGTACACATATCATTTGACATTGACGATAAAGCAATGGCTGAGTTAGTAGACCATGTCCATTTACGGATTGACACTGCCCTAGAGGAGCTTACTGACGAGGTTGAGTGGGTGTGGCGCAAGATCGCAGCCGGCAGCAATAAGCTAAACACCACTAAGGATATCTACCTTGATGCTATAAAGGTTGAGCGCGAGGGGGATGAAATCGTCATGTCTCTTACAAATGACCTAGCAAACCAGGTTGAGAGTGGGTCCGATCCTTATGACTTGAAACCAGGGTTCCTTAAAGGTAGGACCCATAGGGTTATACCATTGGTTGAGCAAGGTCGTCCGGTGAAATTCAGGATGATATCCCAGAAGTCGGAGCCTTGGATACACCCTGGGATACACCCTAGGAACATCATTGACGAGGTGAAGGCTGAGCTTGAGAACAATATCATTGATGAAGTGTTCAGTAGAGTCATGGCTAGGAGTTCCATATAATGTCGTTGGTACCTGAGCTTATCTTACAGACTGTCATCTCCCGAGGCATTAGAACCCTTAGGAATGACTCAAGGTACATCGACCAGCTTTTTCGAACTATCTCCCGTGGGGACCAGCAGCAGATGCGGGATTTCATCAAGTCAAACCAGATAGACTTGGCCATAAACTACCCACGAGGTAACCTGTCCGTTCCTGCGCTGGTTATCCTGCTAAGGTCCGACGACGAGCACTCACAAGGTGCCTATCTAGGCGATTTCAAGGAGATTGGATACCCAGACGAGTTCTCCTACGACGGCGGACTTGATGGTGAAATTCTAGGCGGGGCTGCCTCCGTGTCTGGTATGTCTGGACTGGGGGCAGTTGTGTTTGGCCCACATTATGTCCTCTCAGCTACCTTAAATACTATAAATGTTACCAACAGGACATTTTACATAGGCCAATTTACAGACGGAGCTGAGAGGTTAGTGGTCCATATAGTAGCCGGAACTGGCGAGGGGCAGCAGAGGGAGATTATAGCCAACTCTGCTAGTAACTTGATGGTGGGGTCTGATTGGTCCACGGTCCCAGACGCTACCTCTGTTTTCGAGATTAGGGAGCCTGCGGACGAGGTACTTGGAGAGCCTTCGCCTCTGTACGACCGCAGGAACTCTAAAGAAATAATCGAGCGTAAGGGTGGTCTGTATGCTAATAAGTACCAAATACAGGTAGTTACTGCTAATCAGGAGCAACTAATCTATCTTTATGCTATACTAAAGTCTATATTCACACTGTCTAGAACGTTTTTGGAAGGGCAGGGGATAATCGATTTGAAGATGAGCGGCACAGATTTTGTAAACCGTCCAGAGTACGTACCCGACATGGCTTACATGCGGATGCTAACTTTAGACTTTGCTACCCCGTTTGACATATTTACTCCTGCGGACACTCTCATTGATGAGTTCACCCTATGTCTAGTAGAGGGTATTGAAGGAACCAACGCAGAGATCAGTGAAGACCCTGTAGACATTAGCGTACAGGACCCAATTATAACAGGACCTTAATTTATGAGTGATGAAGAAGAAAAAGATTTTATTGACGAGCTGGAAGAGGAGCTAACAGCTTCAGCACCTGTAGTTGGGGAAAAAGTAGCCGAGGAGGTTACTGCACCTCCGTACAGGAGCCCGCCACCTCCAATGATTACATTCGACAGATATTTTATGGCATTAGGCAAGCCCATGCATCATAAGGCGGGAATGGCCGCTTATGGGAGCATCAAGGGAAAGAAGACGAAAGAAGCGTGGGATTCGCTTTTCAAGAAATACTAACTAGGAGAACACACACATGGCAAGATATGTAACATACAATGGCGTGACTCGCTTCGATCCGGGCGGCATCACAAAGATCAACGCAAAAGCATTATCCCCAATTGGCCTATCGGCTCAGGGAGTAATAGCTCTTATTGGAGAGGCTGATTCGGGGGCTCCAGGCCTCACGATCATCGACGATCCAGCACTAGCTAAGGCCACGTATGGTTCTGGCCCACTAGCAGATGCCATCCGAGTGGCCTTCGACCCTTCCAACGACATCAGAGTACCAGGAGGTGCCCAGAGGGTTCTTGCCTACAAGGTTAATACCACCTTAGGTGCTGGCGAGTTGGACCAAGCTGCTAACACTCTCTTCGGAGACGAGGCCTCTGTTACAGATACTGCCGCCGCAGGCTCCACTACCACTGTGGTTAACGTCACTACCGGAGGACTTACTGCGTCCGACCATATCGGCCAGTGGGCTGAGTGGGACGGCGGTGCAGGTGGAGTCGTACAGAGAAGGAGGATTACGGACAACGGTACAACCGACGTTACAGTATCCCCTGGCTTTGATGGAGTTCCACAAGCAACAGACGTATTCCTTATTCTTGAGAACCAGCTGTCGGTAGTTGCGAAGGCCTACGGTGTCGATGGTAACAGCGTATCTATAGAGTTCGAGGATGGCGCTGGTGCAAACAAGTACGTAGTAACCCTTAGCGATGGTGTTCTCACTGAGACCTCCCCAGAGATTCTAGGTGACGCTACCTTGTACCTCAAGTACGTTGGTGGTGCTAACCTGAACGGTAACGGTTCCGTAACTAGCATTGATGCTGCTGGTCTTGTTATCACTACCGACCTTACAGCAGCAGGCGTTGATGACGCAGCTGGTATGACCTTGCAATTTGCAGACGGTACTCAGAGAGAGGTTGCTACCAACACCACCGGAGCAGCTGCAGAGTACACTCTTATCCCTGCACACGCTCTAACCCTTACTGAGCAAGCCGCCCTTGGCACCGCAGGGGTCTCTGTACGAGACGTAACCACCGCTACAGCAAGCGTTACTGGCGCAGCAGGAGTTGCTACAGGCCTGTCTACGGCGGTACTTCCTACTGCCGACGACCTAGCATTGACCTTTGCTGTCGGTGAGACTCTGACTGCATTTGTGAACCGTATCAATGCTACCACTAACTTCGAGGCATCCGTTCCAGATGGAGTTAATGGTGACGTAGTTTTGATGAAGGACCTCGACTTCGGCACCACGTCTACAGCCGTAGATGTCAGGTTTGACTCCGCTGTGGACCCAGACGACAGTGGGCACCTCAGGAGTGACTTGTACGAGCTTGTAGCTTGGATTAATGATTTCTCTGAGCTAGCTGAAGCTTCCAGGGCTAACACAGCTGCCTCTCAGGAGGGCTCTGAGATCCCACTAGTCACCTCTGCTAAACTATTTCTAGAGGGAGGAGCCAGGGCTACCAGCACAAACGCCAGCTGGCAGACTGCGTTTGACGCTGTCGGTGACGTTAGGGCTAATCACGTAGTTGCTCTAATCTCACAGGACCTTGCAAACGAAGGCAATGGGTCTTCCGCAACGTTCGCATCTGTAGCTGCCCAACTAAAGTCTCACGTACAACTAATGAGGGGTACTGGCCAATCTGAGCGTGGCGGGTACATCGGCATGAGTGGTACTAGGACTGAAGTTCTAGCCCAAGCAGCTGCTCTCAACGATACCGATGTGCAGCTATACGCACAGAAGTTTACTACCTCCGATGTGAACGGTAGTCTCAAGGAAATGGACGAGTGGTCTGCGGCTGTGACGGCTGCAGGGATGCGCGCAGGTGCACCAGAAGTTGGAGAGCCTCTCACGTTCAAGCAGTGTAAGACTACCGCGACATCTCAGGACTCTTCTTGGGCACCGAACGACAAGACCGACAGGAACGCTATGATTCAGGCAGGCGTTATGTTTGCAGAGGAATCACCTACCGCAGGGTTTAGGTGGGTACGTGACATTACAACTCACGTCTCAGATGATAACATCGCATTCATGGACGCCCACACAAGGGACGCTGTGAGGTTTATCGCCTTTGACCTTCGTACCTCTCTTGAGGACCGCTTCACAGGAGAGAAGGCCACTCCAGCTACCGTAGCATCTATGAAGACGTTCATCTCTAACAAGTGCAGCTTGTACTTGGCTGACAACATCATCGTTAGGTCGGATGACCCAGAGAATCCAACAGGGATTGCAACTATCCCTGGACACCGTAGGATTCGCGTGAGCGTCACTGGAAACACCGCAAGCATCAAGCTTGAGATCTTCCCAGTAACAGGAATCGTATTCCAACTCAACGAGATCTTCCTTCAGCTACCAGTTGTAGTGTAATAAATGTCTAGTCCTTTCGACGGATACCTTAGCCATCTGCCTCCCGAACACCGGGAGGCTCTGGCTAAGGAGATCGCCAGAACCACCAAGGTGGTTCATAAGCCTATTGTGACACCGGCTACCGCTACACCCCAGCCAGGTCTTGGCCCCCTGGAAGTGGCTATCGGTACAGCTATAGGACTGAGTTTCTCCACTCCAGCTACCGACAGGGCTTACAGGTCTTTTAAAATAGATAATGATTTCATAGGATCTCCATCTTTCCACGTCCATTGGACGAAGGGTGATGACACCAATCAGTCCGGAAATACCGTCAGGTGGCAGATTGATTACCACGTATTTAACGGCCGTGACCAAGACATATCCAATGGGTCTATTACCACGTTAATAGTAGACGACACTTACGACGATGCGGGAAGCACTACTCGCGTTGTCCACCGGACCCAGAATATAGACGCTAGCAACTTTACGGCTGGGTACTACGTTGGGTTAGCTATAAAAGTAGTTCCTGGCTCAACGACTGTGGTCAACCCTACGCTCATAACAGTTGATCTTATAACGGATATAGCGATTGAATAGTTGACTATTCTTAATTTATTTCATACAATATTAACCAGCACGTCAGCCAACGCTGCGAGCACCCGGCAACGATTTCTCATACGCCCTCTCACTACATCCCTGGACGGACAGTTTCCCCCGACGCTTCCGTTCTTCAGATGTCCAGACTTCACAGGTCTCCCAACCTGGTCTTAGTGAGAGGGCGTTTCTTTTTTTCGAACACACACACACACAGGAGATAACCATGGCAGCAAATGTTTTTTCGGGTGCGAGAGCCCGTTTCAAAATTAATCAATCGGCAGTAGGCTACGCAGCAGGAGTTAGTGGGTCAGAATCTATTGACTACGAGCCTGTTGACGTGCTAAACCTATTGGAGGTTAAAGAGTTCGTACCTGTAGCGTATCGAGCTACACTATCGGCTCAAATCTTCAGAGTTATCGGTAGTTCTCTAAAAAGACTAGGAATTTTTCCTCAACAGGATAATATTCTAACTACAGGAGATCTTACTTGTGAGATTGAAGATAGACTAACAGGTAATGTTATGGCTACATTTGAGCAGTGTAAGGCACAAGAGCATACGTTTGATGTTACTGCTCGCGGAATCGTCTCTGAGAATGTTACGTTTGTAACTATTCGAATGAAAGACGAGTTCGACATACCTCAATAAGAGATAGCTGATATGGAGAGTGTTTATGATGAATAACAAGGGAAAGCTACACACATTTAGCATCGACCACGAGTCTGAGGACTCAGGCCAGTCCTACAATGGGACCTTCACTAGTAAAAAGTTGAGTATCCTCGACCAGACAAAGATTTCCAGAAGGAAATCTGAGTTGTGCGGAGGTATGTACTGTGTACGTGACGATGACGGTAACCCGACAGGTAGAGGTATTGATGAGGGGACAGAGTTCCTGAACCAGATGATCGGTATCCTTGAGGTTGCAGTTGTATCCCACCCAGTGTGGTGGGACCTATCAGAGCTAGCCGACGAAGAACTTCTAAGCAAAGTCTTCGGGGAGGTGATGCAGTTCGAAAACTCCTTTCGTAGACCAAGAGGGTCGAAAACTGGAGACAACGTCGGTAGTGGACGCAGCGAAGGAGATAGCCAAGAACAACACTCGAAGGCCGTCGCTACTGACAATGCTCCGAAGGTGGTGGACGGACAAGTACAAGCTTCCTTGGACGCCTAGTAACGTAGGCGATTTTACCACCTTAGACCTTTTAACTGAATTTTACGAAGACCTCTTCGAGAAGAACAAGGATGCCTTGTATGACGCTTCTCGTGGAGAAGACGGAGAGATTATGTTTGAGTCTACAGGAGATCCATTGATTGATAAGTGGGAAAGAGAGATGTCTATGGGTATAGAGCCCGACCTAGATGAGGGTAGATCGCCTGAAAGTAAGGCATCCTCTGAAGCCAGCAAAAAACTTATCGATTCTGCCAGGAAGAAGGCTGCGCAACTTGATGGGATTGATGACAGGTTTGGTGGTGTAAAATCGTCAATATCTCCTCTAGACTTACTTGGTAAGGGTAAATAATGGCTAGTAGTACTGACCTAAAGATTAACGTCATAGCAGATGCTAAGAAGGTTCTTAAGGAGCTAGAGGCTGTAAAGAAGCAGGCTAGGAAGAACTACAAGGAGCGCCGTAAGAACGACGTAAGTTATCAGAGAACTAGAAAGCAGACCCTCGCAGCAGAGAAAAGGGTAGCCGCCGACCATCACAAAATTCAGAAGAAGTTCGTAAGCGACCTTCAGAAAGCTGAAAAGAAGGGGTGGGACAACAAGAAGGCCTTCCGTAAGGCTGAGCAGCGGGCTATAAGGTCTGAGCGCCGAGAAGACCGCAAGTACCGTAGGGAGGCCGCTAGGGCTAACAGGTCTGGCCCTACTATGGGGGGCATCCGAGGCGCTGGTCGCGCTGTTGGTGGTGCTCTGGGGATGGTAGGTGGTTTTGTTATTGGTGGCGCTGTGTCCGCTTACCAGAAGCACCTACAGGTAGAGAAGGCACGTGCCCAGATGCTTGGTCAAGGCGCTGGCAGGGCCAGGCTGTCTGGTAAGGGATTCGGGCAGGGGCTAGGGTTTAACTACGCTGAAACGGCGCAGCACCAGTTTTCTGCTGCGCGGTCTACAGGGGTTAACGCGGGTAGGGAGCTTCAGCAGCTTATGCGTTCTCGCGCAGTAAATGCTGGGGAGGCTTCTAGCTTAATGTCATCCCTTGCGCAGTCTGGAACTAGTTTTGATTCCAGCACCATAGGTAAGGGCGGTCAGACTGCCGGCGGGCGAGCCATGGCCAGGATGATGGGGGCCTCTGTGTACAGTGGCCTAAAGCAAGCCCGTTTTGTCGAATTCATGAAGGGGGCAAACGCACTCCAGAAGGCTGGTGGGTCCATGATGGCTGGAGACGTAGGGCTGGGAGGTTCCACAGTTTTGTCCATGCTAGGTAAGACTAATCTATCCGGTTTTCAAGGTGAGCGTGGTGCGGCTATGGCTATGAAGATGAACCAGGCCATGGTTAACCCTAAGAGCGAGCATTCCAGGGGCAGGCTGCAGAGGGCTATGGGGTACGGGCCAGGTGGGAGAACCAGTTGGTGGGAAGCTGAGAAGCAAATGGAGAAGGGCTTGTCCGACCCAAAGAACCTTCTCAAGTACCTAGACCAGGTAATCCAAGAAGAGGGTGGTAACGTAGCGCAATACGCTTCTGTGGCTGCTGAGATGGGTATAGGTAAATCACAGGCCCAGTCCATGGTGGAGGGTAGGAAGGCTGGAAAGTTCAATATTTCAGAGGCCCAGGAGCAGGCCGACAAGCATAAGAGTCTAAGCAAGACGGCTGCAGAGAACATGTTGGATAACACTACCGCCATCCAGCACCTTGCAAAGATATTTAATAGGTTTTCAACTGCTGGTGGTGGTGACGTAGCTAAGTTGATGCGACAACTGCAGGATGCCCAGCTGAAAGCATTTGAGACGCTTTTGCCTCCTATGGTTGCTGGGTTGGAGGAGGGCATCAAGCTAGCCATGGATGCCACTAGCGTGGCGCGAGACCTTCTTACACTAAAAGACGCATCAATAAGTTACTTTACAGGTGAGAATGAAACCGTTGATGATATCCAGCAGCAGAGGGAGGCAATAGCTAGGAATGTGGAGTCATTCACTTCCCCCACGGAGCGGGCGGCCCAGCTGGTCTCCTTAGCAGAAAAGTACCGCGAAGAGATAGTTGCAAAGAGCGCAGGCCACGTTGGGTACAAGTACCAAGTAGCCGGGCTAGAAAAGGAGCGCGAACGAATATTGACTAGGGCTCAAGTCGCAAAGACTGCTGTTAGCTTCCAAAATAGTGCCAAGGGGCTGGGGGTTACCTCTGAAGATATGATGTACAGCAAAGGTGCTGACGGTGGTCAGTTTTTCATGGATATGAATACCAACAAGAACCGACTGGCTGCTCTTAGGAACACTGAGGCCAGGGTAATGAGGTCTTCCAGGTCCGGGTCCGGGCAGGTTCCTGAGGCGCTGCTAGCTGCGATAGCTAACCTAGAAAACAGTATAAGTGAACTTTCTTCCGCCATCCCCCCCAACAGTGCTCCAGTCAAGGCTCCTTCTTTTAAAGCAACGCCGGTAGGTAGAGTAACCAGGTAGTATGTCCTCTTCATCAACAGTTAGGATGCGTACTAGGGTGATCCTTGTAGTTCACTCGCACCACTCCGAGACACCAATAGAGCTGTCTGAGGACCTGGTATCCTTTAAGTCATCTAAGTCTATCAAAGGTGTAGGCGCGCTGTCGGTAGACGTTGTACCTAGGAAGAACTATTTCAACCTTATCTATCCTAACGACACTGTGAACCTGTACGTAGACCCGGGTGACGGGAAAAGGGGGTTTATACGCCTGTTCATGGGGTACGTGGATAAGGTTGAGCGAACCGAGGCAACTAACGAGCACGGAGCGGTTTCGTCCATGTTTAGGATAGTGTGCTCAGATTTCCAAAAGGCTTTTGAGAAAACTACCATACAAGTAAACCCTAACATCCAGCACAGGCAGGACCTAGTCGTTAAAGAGTACCTGGTGTCCGGGGCGCCTACAGGTCTGTCAACATCTGGAGTTCGTGGGCATGGGTCCCCTGCTGACATGGTGGAGAATCTATCTTCCATGCTCTTAGGGTTCGGCAAGCAGTGGGTTCTCCCTGAAAGTTACGACCACACGTCAAAAATTGTGGCAGATAACCGGCAGAGAAGGATCGCCAGGGCTAAGGACCGGATCCCAGTCGGCGCTTTAGAAGGGTTTAACAGGCTTCTAGACCACACCAGGAACACGTTAGAAGATTTTAGCTCTTTCTCTGAGGCCGAGGCGGTAGTAAATAGGAATAACGTTCCTCCAGGTAAAAACCCAGACGAGGTGGAGTCTATCACCAGGGTGGTTGGGTCGTCCACGATTACAGGCACTTCCGACGTCAGAGGCACTACCATCAAAGGTACCACTCCACCTGAAGTGTTCGCTAGAATACGGGCGGGTATAGCGGAGCTTCGTGAGTACCATGTATTGAAGACGGATCTTAAGAACGATGTGTACACAGTTCTGGACCTGATAGACTTATCTTTTATAGAAACTTCCACCGTAGACGGGTATATACAAGGGGCTCCTATCTGGCACGAGGGAGGGTCCCTAATATCCATAATGAAGAAATTCTCTAATGAGATGATGAATGAGTTGGTATTCGACTTAAGACCTGTAGCTGTGCCAAGAAAGGAAACGTCCTTAAACAGCGATCCTTATTTAGACAGATGTTTCGGCAGTGAGTACTCAACCGACGAAGATGAGCTTGGGTTTAATCGCGGGACGGGTGGGGACTTTGCGAGCAGCACTCACGCGGTAGCGTATGTGCCTGCCATTGTGTTCAGGGAATACCCCTGGTCCACTGTAGAGGGGGTGGACTTAGGACCTTTAGCAGCAGATGGAGACCCACTAGGGTTTGTACCATTTGGGCCTATATTCTCTAAGGTGGTTGGATCTGGCGATGGTCAGTACAGGTCTGTGTACGACTACTCAACTGTGAAGGAGGTGCGCGACGGCACTATTTCTATAGGCACAATTGGTTGTAATTTCGATGGACCTCCTCTCAAGCACCTAGACGTTGTGTCTATAAAGAATACGGATGTGATTAACTCTACGGTCGGGCGCAGCGATAATGATTTGACTAACTTCTACACCATGTTCTCGGAAAGTCCCTTGGGCACTAACTACAAGCACATAATGAAAGAATTCATGCCGGTGACTACCCCGATCAGCATAGCTAGGAATGGTTTACGTGCAAAAGAATGGACCACCAGGTTCGCGGATTACGGAAGAGACGCGGTATGTGACAGCGACAAAGGCGGCACCCCGCAAGGTAAAATTCTAAAGAACATAGTAAGGTGGTTACTTCTACACGATCATTGGGGTCAGCACAAAATTGAGTATCTAACTGGTGAAGTTACCCTTAGGGGTATGCCTGAGATCAGGGTAGGGTACCGCCTAGACTGGGTGGATAGGAAAGAGAGTTACTACGTGGAGAGTGTAAGCCACTCTTGGGAGTACTTAAAAGAGATGACAACCAACCTCCAGGTCTCCAGGGGTCAGCGCAACGACCCGTACCTATCATATGTCCCTCCAGGCAGTACAGCACTGACCACTGGTGGCTCTGTAAGGATTGAAGGAGGGGACCGTGGACCTGAGGGCCGGTTGGCTGATTTTTTCGAGGTTAGCAATACCGAGGCAACCTATAACTCAACTCAAGTTGAGTACCTTTCCGATTCTATTATTCCATCTGAATCAGCCAGGACCAACTTCTCAGACGCCGAAAGCGCTAAGGTGGCTAAACAGTACTTTGGAAACATAGTCTATGTAGACGGTATACGGGATTCTGCAGAGGAAATAAGTGCCTTCGCAGCCTTCATTCCAGATGCAGTGTCTGGTTCCGATCCACTAGTGTTTGGTAAGCCTGAAAAGTCCCCTTTACCAACAAGTAACGTAGATACTGCGGCAACAAAGGCAGCTAATTCTTCGCTGGCTATGTTCAAACCAGCTAGGAGAAGTTTCGACGTAGATTTTGAAGAATGGGGCCCGTACTGGTCTAACACGCGAGGTAACGGAAGAGAGAAGCTGCCAGTTGCTTTTCTTAGGGCGCTGGCTAAAAGTGAGAGCAGTTTAAATCCTAGCGAGTCCAACGGACCTGCTTGGGGCCTAATGCAGGTAGGAATTGATGGTTTCGAGGACAGTGAGTACGCGCCTATACGGTCGAAAGCCCCCAAAGGGACTTCCGGTAAGGTTTTAAAGTGTTGGAACAGGCGTTTCCCCGCCCTCGCCACCCTTCCTCCTGGGATAGTTGGTCCAGATAATGCAAATCTTAACGTACAGATAGCTACAGAGCTTCTCGCACGAATAACCAAGGTTCTCAAAGATGAGGGTTTAGGAGGAGGGGCTTTTAACTGGGAGAGCGCAGACCACGTAGGTCTCTTGGTCGCAGGTTGGAATGGGGGGTACTCCAAGGAAGCTGGGGTGGGTAGGATGATCAAATGGTTGACCGACAACGGCATAGACCATACATTGGACAATGTGTACAACTTCGCAGACAGGGCTAGGGTTGAGATTGGTGAGTTTAAGTTCAAAAAACCGTACAGCCAGCTCACTAAAAAGCAGAAAAAAAACTCTTTATCATTTTTTTTGAGCAATTCCACTAAGCATACTTGGTGGAAAAAGGTGGTCAGAAGGTACTTTGCAGAGAAGGCTAGAGGGTAGTGTCCGATCCAGGAGATAAGAGGTTCCCGGACGGGTCGATCATCGGTAGTGATGATGATTGGACGCCGGAGCACTACACAGACAGCATGCTCTACTTTCCTGTGATGGGGGTAGTTTTAAGAGTGTACCCATCCGACCACGAAAACAATAAGTCTGCTAGGGATGACGCGCTTCTTAGAGGGCACTACTGGGAAGCCGACATAGCTGTTGTGTTAGACAGGTCTGAAGGGCAAACGGAACTTTCAAACGTGGTCATCGCACCTACTGGTCCGTCTGGGCTGGACAACTTCTCACAAGATTTGCCAAGACCGTCGAGCTTTATGATTGACGGCACTGAGTTCAAAGGCTCCACGGAGGGTGTAGACTTCGCTAAGTTGGACGGAGACAGGTGCCTAGTGCAGTTCATTGGTGGCAAACTAACCCAGCCGGTGATGACATCCTGGTACCCTCACCCTGCTAACAATAGGGACCCATCCACCTCAGGTACCTCACCAAATAGTCTAACACAAGGTAGGCCACACCTATACCGCAGGAATGGGACATCTGTGTCTGTTACAGGCGAGGGAAGTGTGTTTGTGGACACTAACGAGGCAGCATCCACCCTCTCAGGGTCCCCAAGCGGGTACCGCAGGACTCCTGTTGGGTACGGTGGAGACGTGCAGGTGGACATGAAGCCGACCGCTAGTTTTGAGGTAAACTTTAACGATAGAGTGTATCTTCCCGACACCGAGCCTTCCGTACTCCAGCCCAACCCTCCTCTGTCCGACACTGCTCCTACCGATAGGTCTATAGACCAGACCTCTTTGTTTATGGATTCCAACAGCATCATAGCTACTGCGGGTTCCATCATACGTCTACTGACCACCGACAGCAGTATTTATCTAACCCCCGGCACTGGTCTGTACTTCGGAGACCAAGGGTCCAGTGAGAACATGGTACTCGGGCAGGTTTGGAAGACCAGTATGACCACTTTGTTAGAGTCTGTTATTTCGTTCATGGAGGAGTTCAATAAGCACACTCATGCTACAGGAACTGGGCCCAGTAGCGTACCTCTGGCACCAGAGGTAACCACCGTGACTCAGATAATTCCAGAGGTGCAGGAGCTGATAGACAACATAGACGACAATCTTAGCGACTATATCTACGGAAGTAAAGACGTTCCAGACTCAGTTGAGTTAGACTTATACGCACGAGAGGAAGAGACTGGAGAGGGCGAATGATGTCATTAGACACCATAAAGAACGCTCTGCTGAATGTGGAGCCTTCCAGCACCCCGGAGGCCGCCATTGCAGCGCTTGTCGATGCGTATGCTTCTTTTGCCAAGGACGCCATGGCTGGCACTCTACCTTTACTGACAGGTGGGGTGGACCTGGGTAAGACTGCCATGGCTCTTGCCCTTGATGGTATGAATGATGATGGGGCGGGCTTAACCAAGATCCCTGCAGGTATTACAGCTTTTTGGGTCGGTGTGCAGAGTGGTCTTGCCTTGTCGTTTACCGGAGCCACCGTTATAACCCCGCCTCCTCACACGTCACTAGCCTCCCAGTTCGCCACCGTAGCCGCAGCAAATGTTTCTCTACAGAGATCTAAGGAAGAATCTGTGGATGCTTTAGCTGAAATACTGTATAATAACGCTATACTAGGTGGAACGGTGACCGTTGTAACACCCGTATTCAAAATACTGTAATGACCGACTCACTATCAAAACCACCCAGAAAAAACTGGCTACTGAACTCAAAGAACCAAGAGAACAATTATTCTTTGGCTTTGATAATCCCAGGTAATGCCCCCAGCAACGTTAAGTTTGAGCTGGAGCGGCTAGTTCCCGGTGGGGAGTTCAAGTTCCCTGTAAACCCTAAGAGCATGAGCCTTGAGGAGGCTGCTGCAGTTGTAATTAAGCCCACCCAAGGCGGTGGTCAGTTTATCGAGCACCAAGGACAGATTTATAAGAATATAACGCTGTCTGGCACCACGGGCCTCAGGCCCAACGTTAAGTCTTTTAAAAAGACTTACTTCCTGCAGCCCGGTGACACGGGGTTGCCGAACCTAGACGAGCGCACAGGTTTTGATGATTTGATAGATCTGAGAAATCTTTTCAGGGCGTACTACATATGCAAGGTAACCCCCGAGCTAGCAAACCATGTGGTGATGCTGTGGAAGAACGGAAAAGAGGGGGAATACTATATAGTTGAGCCTATGTCTTTTAGGACTAACCGTGACTCATCTAGTCCTTTAACTGCTACGTATGATATATCCTTGCGGACTATCGGTAGGTATGAAAAAGAACTAAGTGAAGTTGTGGAAGACTCGGTACTAACCCGGAAGTCCCGCGCAAACAGGAGGTCTGGCCTAAACGCCATTCTGCAGGATATGGCTAACGGTATCAATTCTCTGAATAAAGGCTTAGATTCTTCCCTCTCGTCTTTCGCCAGGACTCTGACAGATATCCTCACTCCTGTTAACGAATTATTCTCCGCGCTGGCCACAATTGCCTCCACATCAAAACGAACGCTTGAGATCCCCAGGTCGGCCCTTCACACACTTTCTAACAATATAGCTGCGGCGGTTAGGACCATGTCTGAGTTAGTGTACATTGGCGCAAATCTAAGCAACGTGTCCAGAAGTGATGAGGATCTTTTGGAGGGCGTGTACTGGCCCGCTATGAGTGAGCTGGTTAGTACTATGAGAGGTCTTAGGAGAACTGTAACCAAGGTAATAACCTCTGATTGGATGTTCTCCACCCCCTCCTGGGAGGTATTAAACATTAAAAAAGCTCAAATGATCGATAGAGTGGTTGGTAAGGTGGACTCGGGCGGTGAGTCTCTCGATTTATCTAACGAGGCCTTCGGGGCCAGCGTTGGTCAAAGTCAGGTTTGGGCTGGGGACAACATCCGTAAGGTGGCTAAGAGGTTACTTGGGACCCCAGCTAGGTGGAAGGCTTTGGTGGTCGCGAACGGATTGAAGGCCCCGTACATCTCTAAGGATGGGAACGGGATTGATGTTCTAAGGCCTGGGGACTACATACTATACCCTCAGAGCGGCAATACTGCTCGCACGGCTGTGTCCCCTGAAAATGTAGGAAAGAACCGGACTATATCACCTGTAGAGGAGAGACTTGGGAGGGATATTCTAATTTCTTCTCCAAAATCTGCTGGAGGTATAACGCAGTTTGATTTTGTGGTCGGGGACAGTGGTGATATAGAGCTTGTGGAGGGTGTGCCAAACATGCTGCAAGCCGTCAGGACTAAGTTCGAAACGGAGCAAGGGGAGCTTGCTTTACACCCTGCATTTGGTATAAAGTACCCACTAGGTGTGCGGGCCCCCTCCGCAACAGGTTTTATAGAATTTGACGTAAATGTCCGGGCTACTCTTTTATCCGATCCTAGGATTTCTGATATTGGTAAGCTGGACATAAGTTTCGTAGGCAACACACTCACCACCAAGGGAGAGGTTATTGTTAAGGGGTTTGACAGTGAGCTGACCTTCGACTTTTCTACCAGGAGATAGTATGGCTTTTAGACCTAGACAATACCATCAGATTATAGATGACATGATAGCGTTCGTACAAGCGAACACTAAGATAACAGACTTCAGCATTGGATCTGTTATTCGCACTATACTTGAGGCTGCTGCCGTGGAAGACGACGAGCAGTACTTTCAGATGGTACAGCTGCTGGACGCCTTCAGCATCAGGTCGTCTTCTGGTGTTGACCTGGACGCTAGGGTTTCCGATTATGGTGTCGTACGGCTGCAACCTACCCTAGCCGCAGGAAAGATTTTGATACGTGACGGCCTCCTAGTGTCCAACACGTTGGCATTTGACGCGACTGCGACTGATGTCACAGTAAGTTTAGAATCAACAGAAAGGTTTCCTACTGTTGGTTTTCCGTACACCGTTAGAATAGGTGAAGGTACGACCGCAGTCGAAGAAGTGACTGTGTCCGCAAACAACACCGGCACAGCTATATTAACTGTGTCGGCCCTGTCAAACAACCACTCAATTGGTGGTAGGATTTCAGTAGTGTCTGGTGCCTCCGACATAGTCATCCCAGCAGGCCTTAAAGTACAGGTGCCCACTTCAGGCGACTCCACTCCAGTCATGTTCAACACAGTGGAGAGTGGGACTATCGTGAATGGTAACTATAACTCCACTCCGATCTCAGCTAAAGCTACCACTTCAGGAGGGTTGAGTAATATAGGAGCTGGGAGAGTGACACAGTTCACTTCTGCCCCACCGTTCAACGGAGCCAGCGTCACCAACCTAGGCCTGTTTACAGGTGGTGGCCCCGTGGAGTCCGACGCAGACTTACAGGATCGAGCACTGGAGCACCTTCAGTCTTTAGGTAAAGGTACTCCTCTGGCCCTCAAGGAGGCTGTTCTTGGGGTTACCGACCCTGTCACAGGCCAAACAATCACTACTGCGAACGTCCTAGAGAGGTTCTCTACAGATGAAGTCATAGTTTACGTGGATGATGGCAGCGGCTTCGTTCCAGACCAGGTTGTGCTTACGAGAGACTCTCTAGACACCGACTACTTTATCTCAACTGGCACTCTTAGCGTCTCAGACTCATCTGATTTCACAACGGAAGGGTTCCTGCTAGTGAGTCCAGAGTCTGCGCAAGCAGAGGTAGTGGAATTCACAGATACGAACTATGGTTCTGACTCTTTAACATTAGCCTCCAGCACTGTTAATGCTCATGATTCTGGGGATGAAGTGGTACAAGTGGAGGTGCTTTCTGCGTCTTCCGACGCGGGTGTAGATTTTTATGGCCTAGCCAAATTCCCAATTCTGAGGAATTCACAGAGGATCTGGGTTGGGCCTAGCGCCAGCAACCTTACTCTCCAAGTAGAGGGCGTAGACTACTACATCAACAAAGCTAGAGGTAAGCTAGAATTCTTGAACCCTATTACTGCTGGTTCTTTCATAGCCGCTACTTACACCTACTACATAGGTCTCATATTTCAAGCGCAGAGGTTCATCAACGGGTCGGCAGGGGACGAGACAGCCTTTCCAGGGGTAGTAGCTGCAGGCATAGAAGCCACCGTCGAAACTCCTACAATTAGGAGAGTCACTGTCAGGCTGTCTATCACCTCTAATGATGGTTTTGAAGATTCCAACCTTGCTGTGACAGTTAGGGCAGCAATTGAAAGTTACATCATTGCTCTGGGAATCGGGGAGGATGTCATAGTGTCTGAGATGATTGAAAGAGCTATGTCGGTTCCGGGGGTATACAATGTCATAGTCCAAGAACCTTCCACCGACATTTCAGTGTCTTCAAAAGAACTTCCAGTTCCTGTAAGCTCCTTAGGCACAACACTGGTGACTGTTAACTAATGTCAACCGATAGCACCAAATCTGCCATTAAAGAGGCTAGGGACCAGCTGTTTGTAGACACTGCTGATGGGGCACGTCTAACCACTGTATCCGATAATCTGGGATTTTCTAGGCCTACCTTTGGCTTCGGTGATGACGACATATGGCGAGCCCTGGTTGGCAACCTAGCAGTTGGTCCTCGGCAGACAGAGCAGGCGTTTAGGAAGACACTTGAGGTATGTATAGGCCCTGCATACCTACGATCTGGGGTTATCTCGGACACTGTTCTGGTTGGTGCTACCACCATTGAACTTGAGGATGCGTCCGACCTAACCCAAGTAGGTACCCTAATTATGTCCCCAGGGCAGGCGGGGGAGGAGTCCTTGGGCTACTGTTTTGTAGACTACGAAGACAACGTCGTGTACCTAGAGAGTCCTACTTCCGTGTCCCATGTACCTACTGCTAGTGGGTCGGCGGTGCTCTCGACAGATGCAGTTATCGGCGCTACGGCGCTAGTGATGTACGACAGTTCTACTCTCCCCGTTTCGTACCCTTACACAATTGTGCTGGATAAGGGTACCGTGTTGGAGGAGACCGTAACGGTCTCTGATAACAACACAACCACCAATACCTTAACAGTGTCCGCTACAGTGAATGCCCACGAAGGGTTCAAAGCAGACTACGTTAGAAGAACCACCCTTAACAGCACGCTCGCAGGACGCACGTTTCTTTCCTTCGATGTGCAGGACACGATCGACCTCCCTGAGAGCGGGTGGATACGGCTGGAAGCTAACACTGGGTCTGAAGAGGTTGTTTTTTACGACGAGAACAGCGCAGACGAGGGCATCCTGTACCTGAAGACTCCTCTGGTTAGCCCGCATGCAGCTCTAAGCTCGGTAGAGCTAGTGAGGGCCGGAGCAAGTGTGGAGACTGTAAGCGTAGTTCAACTAGGTAGACATTGGGAAGTACACCACACCACGCATGATAACGTTAAGATCCTAATACCATCGGAAGACAGTGGTTTTAGGATTTTGGACGCAGCCTTCCTACACGACGCCGTCCCAGACCCCTTAGGGTCCTCCACTTTGGCAGTTGGCACGACTGCTGCCGACACAGTTATAGAATTGGTCTCGGTAGCAGATTTTCCAGATGAAGCTGGGATGCTGACTATAAACGGTACGGAGAGATTCTTTTACACTCTTAGGGACGAGGATGCGTTACCCAACCCCACCTTAACCTTAACCCAACCTATAGGGGCTATCTACGCGATAGGCACTACTGTTGAGCTATTTGAGGTACCTTACGCGGGAACGGACCTAGAAGAAGGCAACCCAAGGGATGCTGTAGGAGCAGCTATAGATGACAGATTTCCAGGCCCCTACGTGTTCGACACAGCACAGAGAAGTCCTGGTACTGTGTCCACGACTCTCACCTCATTCCACCCAGCCCCTACTTACATCATTAATGATGTACTAGTAGGGAGAGAAACCCTGGAGTGCCCAGACCTAAGTAGCTGGGCTGGAATTATTACTCCATTCCAAGCTAAGGTTGGAGTTAGCACAGGTTTTGAGGAAGACCTGACTGCTGTGAAGGTCGTGCTTACCACAGACTCAACGTTGTCGGTTGTAGGTTCTGGTGGTGGTATTGGTACCACCGAGATTGTGGTTGACGCAACTGCGACTTTATCTGTGGCAGATGCCTTTCCACAGACAGTAGGGACCAACACAGCAAGTTTCCAAATAGTGATTGATGCGGGGGGTCCTAATGAGGAGTTTGCCACAGTAGTTAATGAGGAATTCCTCACGCCTAACTACACTTTCACTATCCTAGAGGCGTGGACAGACCCAGCCTCCAAGTCGCCTACGTTTACAGTATCCCACGCGGCTCCAGAAACTGTTTCTTTGGTAAACGACGTGTTAACTGTTGACCCTACTACAAGGCAGCACTTTGGCCCTTCAGGGTCCCCAACAGTTGCCGGCCACCCAGTAGGGTACCTCACGGACACTATTTCTCTGTCAAGCTCTATAGGGCTTCCCCAGGTAGGTGGGGAAATTTACATTAACTTTGGGGCAGAGAGGCACTCGTACAGATCACAACTGATTGATAAGCCTGCCGCTACGGAGTACGAGTTTGAAGACACTTCTGGGTTCCCCACTGTAAACTTTCCGTATCAAATAGTGCTTAGTGCTGGCACTAATATTGAAGAGTCTGCCAACGTGGTGGCTAATAATACGGTGCTTAATAGGTTGACCTTTAGTGCCGCTCCATTGTATACTCATACCGAATCAGGTAGTCCTCTCAGGACACAGTTTGGCGGTTACGCCTCATTTGTCACTGGAGGTGAGGAACTTATTGAATATCAAGACGTTGACGGTAACGATCTCATACTCAATCCCGCACAAGTAATTAGTAAGCATACAATAGGAGAGTCGGTGTTGGGGGCTGTGGGGTCAGGAGTACCTAGAGTCGATGGATTCTCCTACCCGTTCTACCTTCCACCGGATAGGTATAAGTGTCTAAAGGACATGTTTGAAAGAGTAAGGGCAGCAGGTATTCAAGTAACAATCATACCTTTATAGTATTATGGCAAAAAAAGTAAATTGGACCTCAAACTTACGAGTAGACGTTGCTGACCTTGAGCAAGGTACACACGGATACTCCGACGAGTTAATGAATGAATTTAACGAAAGAGTGGTTAAAGATGTGTACCCCCGCGTGTCGGACGGCTTCAGGGTAGAGGTATCCGATGTAACCAACCGGGTGCTGACTGTGTACAGTGGAGTGGCTACGGACCAGACAGGAAGAATTCTCACTAACGCGGAGTCTCTAATCACATCCAGGTCCATCACTTTAGGCGGAGACACCACATATTACCTTGAGGTAGAGTTTACAGAAACACTTGGTACAACCAACGCCCGAGCCATGTGGGACCCTACCTACGACAACGGCCTTGACACAAGTGGAGATGTTATCCCGGATGGTAGGGAATCGTCCCAGAACATCTCCACCAGGAAGGTGCACGATTGGGAGATTGTTGACCCACCATCTACATCTGGTTTCCAACTTTCATCATCCCCAAGCAGTACTAGGGTGCCTCTAGCTGTTATCACCGTAGCAGGCGGGGTTATCACAGCTCCTACTGCATCTGTGCTCAGGACATGCTTCGCCAGAACTTATTTGTCGGGTGTTACGTCCATCAGGGTTCTAGACAGTAGGCTACTCCCTAATTCTTTCACTGCCCGGCTAGGTCCAGGCTCCCTCAACCAAGAGGACATTTCCGTGATCGACAACGACAGGGCCAACGGTATCCTCACTCTAGGTGCTGGTACTGCGAACGCCCACGATATTGGTGAGCGTTTGGTAGACTTTGGGGGCTCTTTGTTCATCGATGAGCGTGTCCTCATGGATGACGCCACCAACGGTGAGGCTGACGGTGGAGGCATCATTGCCAGGACTGCAGGCGATGCTCGCTTGCGTATGTTCCAAGGAGACACGGAGGCGGGGTACGCCCTAAGCCAGGACCCCAGCTCGGATACTGGGAACAGTGACGCCCAGCTAAAGAATCTCAAAGAGCAAGTAGACTACTTAGCCTCTCAGATGCTTGAAATGAAGTATGGGGCAGGGTCTCGGGACCTTCTTGGAACCCTAGCGCCTCCGAGCGACTTCTCCACCACAGAGCACTTCTCTAGGTCTGGAGGCATACTTCCTTCAAGGGCACACACAGTTTCCGTAGGGGATGGCGTGTCCTCGTGGGGAGACTTCAACACTACTACGTCTGGTACGGCTAGAGACGCCATTGTAGCTGCGCTAGGGTCAATTCCTACTAACGGAGGTATCTTATACATAAAGGAAGGTACGTACGACCTAGCAGCTTCTAGTGTGTCCATCGATTCTAACGTCTCTATAGTGGGGGACGGAAGGTACGCCACTATAATACGTTGCACAGCGGCGGGGTCTTTCTCGTTCACTAACCCAGGCACCAAGGCTTCATTATCGAATTTATCAATTACTGACACTGGCGGGGTCTCTTTAGCTGCCGTAGAAGCAGTAGACACTACTATTCTAGACATCACGGACTGCGAGATCCATGGACTAAGCTCAGGATCGTTTGTCTCCTCTAAGTTTTCAAACTCTAAGTTTGTGTCGGGACCTGGTATCAACGCATGCTTCCAAGGTAGTGCCTCTGGCGTAACTTTCTCTGATTGCGAAATCTCTCCAACGGACGCCACAGATGTTGGTTTGGCTATAACCAGCGGTACAGACATCCAGATTACTGGGTGTGCTTTCAATGTACCTTCGGATGGTGCAAGCATTGTTTTAAGTGGAAGCGCTTCCGGCAGTATAACAGATTGTACGTTTGACCAAGCTTCCACAGCAGGTGGAACTACTGGGGTAGGTATCGATGCGACCGACGTTGTAAACCTAAGTATCCACGGCTGCAGTTTTGTGGACACAGACTACGCTGTGTACGTGTGGGAGGCAACCGGTCTTAGTATTGTTGGCTGCCACGTAACTTGTGCTGCAGGAAGAGGTAGGAGTGGGTTCACTACGGCTACTACTTCAGGTGGAGCACCTGCTACACCCTCTTGGGATAACATAAACATTTCTGCTTGCACGTTTAGGGCGTTATCCGACACGTCGGTGGCAACTATCGTGGGGATTGATTGTGCAGCGGCAGTAGCAGACCCAGCCCAGGACGTATCCATCACCAATTGCTTAATCCAGTCTCTTGGAGACTTGTCACTAGGGAATACAAATACCTACGGTATTAGGTTGAGGACAACCGGCGTGGTATCCACATCTTCATTTATTAACGCGAAAGTGGCAGACTGTGATGTCAACGTGTTGGCGGGCTCGTCACTTAATATTGGCATCGAAATCCAACATGCGTACAATGTACTGTGTACTGGTAACCTACTATCCAACATTGGCGTGGCATCCGTGGGGGCGACTATCGCTAAGGCGGTGCTTGCTACACAATGCTCAGGTCTTGTGGTAAGTCACAACTCTATATCGGTGGTAGGTAGTACCTCAGCTAGCCTTACTGGAGGAGTTATCCATGTTGGTGGTAATGGTCAGACGGCGCAGCAGAGTTCTATTGTGGTGGCGTCTAACACTATGCAGTACCTACGTTGTGCTAGTGGGTTGCGTGGAATCTACATTGAGGATAACGCTAAGTACGTATCCATAAATGGGAATACCATCGATGACGCTTCAGCGGAATTGTCCACTGGAATTTTTGTAGGACCAGAGATAAACGCTGATTCAGTTGATTTGGGTATGTTTTCCATATCTTCAAATATTATTGAAGGCTGCTCCACTGGTATTTTTGTGGTAATGGACGACCCGGCCGTTAGCCTAAAAGAGGGGGCTGTGTCAATTACTGGCAACACCTTGAGCAATTTCAGGTCCACAGGCGTATATGTTGAGGGCTACGACGGTGACGAAACTGTCATGGTAGGAGTTACCGTGAGCGGGAATACCATACGTACAATAATCAACGAATCTTTTAGTGTTGGCGTGCGGGCTAGCTCCTGCTCTTTAGTGGTGGTATCTGGTAACAACATTTACATGGGAGCTGGGGCCTCCTCGGACGTATCTGGTATCGCCCTAAGCTCTGTGGCTGGTGCTGCAATCTCTGGAAATATAGTCATTGTCCTGTCGGGCCAGGGAAACTTGCGAGGAATTGACCTCAACATAATCTCTGCTAACGTGACAGACTCTACTGTAGCCTCGAACTACGTTGAGGTTGCTGGGGATACTACGGCCACTGTTGTAGGGATCGATGGTGGCGCAACGTCAAATTTCTTAGCTGCGAACTTTTCCCGAACCCCATCAGGTGGGTCCGAAATCCCAATTACTGGTGGCAGGACCCTCATAGCGGGTGTTGTGGCTGGTGCCGACGTCAATTCCACTAACTACGAGATCTAAGAAAGAGAGAACAGATAATGAGAAAACTAACAACAGCACTAATCGTACTTTTTACAATCACGTTACCATCGGTAGCGTTCGCACAGGTTGCAGAAACAGCAGCGGATGACCCAACAGGTCTGTTCATCACTCTGTTTTCTAAGATTCAAGGAGGCGAGTGGCTGCCTGCATTTGGGGCAGCGCTCATGCTTCTAGTGTTTCTTACAAGGGCAGTACTATCTAAGCGGTACAAGTGGTTTGAGTCTAAGCTAGGTGGATCCGTGCTAGCATTCGGCATCAGCCTTGTAATGGCCGCAGGAACAGCCCTACTAGCAGGGCAGTCCATCACCCTCGGCCTAGCAGCCACAGCAATGGGTGTAGCCTGGGCAGCCGGTGGTGGTTGGGAGAACTTCAAAGACATCCTCAACTACCTAAACAAAGACAAAGAAGAAGCCCAGTAAATGGCAACACCCATCATACTTAGCACTGGCTCCTCCTCTGGGGCCGGTACTGCTGACCAAGGACGTAATGACCTCGTTATAGGGGAGACAGTAGCTCTCTCAGATACCGAGGCGTTGAACCTAGGTGGTTCGTATGTATGGGTGTTTGAGGACACCCCTATCGGGTCATCGGTGGGGATGATCAACTCCACTACAGCGACGCCATCCTTCATTCCAGATGTAAATGGCTCGTACAGGGTTCGCTGTACTGTAGGGGGCTCTGACTTCTCCGTAGAAGTTTTAGCAGTACCTCTACCAAACTCTGGTGGACGGATCCCTTCATTTGAAGAGGAACTAGAGTACGACGCAGCTGGCAACACCAAAGGCTGGCACTACAGCATGACGGAGTGGATGCGGGCGGTGGACACTTCTTTAATCTCCACTCTGCAATCCGCTTACGATGCCAGTGCTGCCCTAGCGGGCACAGCTGTGATCCTATCCCCCAACGGCGCGGTAGACATCCAACGCAACGGTATAGACTCAAACTTCCCAAGCTCTCCCCTGGTGCTAAGGAACATAACCCCTGCCACAGCACTGGAACCGCAACAGTGGTCTCCTGCTTTAGGTTTTTGGGGGACGGCCTGGGACGGGTCTGTGTCGGTAACTACTGTGTGGTCCATCATGGCAGAGCCTATAGACGGAGTCGCAACGTCGGTAGATCTGATCTTCTCAGCCATTCCTGATGGAGGCGTCCCTGCGGAGGTGGGCCGCCTAACAAGCGCGGGAGCACTTGAATTTCCGAGCGCCGTGCTTGCGGCTAACACCGCTTCAGGCGGAGACTTGCTGGTCGTGGGAAACGCCGCAGCCCCAGTAAGCGCCAATAACGCCCTAACGGTTTATCACGACCGTGGTGAGCTGGTGGACGGGCTGATTTATGCTGGCGTAAACACCAAGCACACCGGCTCCAAGACCGCAGCCGGTGATTTCTTGGGTGGTGTCACGGGTGTCTTTGGTATCGGCAACATGGGCGCAGACAATATCCGCGACTGGTCCATCGCTTCACTGCCGACGCTGTCGGGTGTACAAGCATCTGTCACGATGGACAATCCGGCTGTCCCCGTGATCATTGCCTCCGCAGCTTCTTTCGCCGCGAACAACGCATATCCCCCGGGCAACGTAACGATAACGAGTCTGCATGGCCTATGGGTTCAGGCACAAACAGGAGGCACGAATAACTATGGCGTCTACGTTCAGGAGCCTTCAGGCGGAACTATCAACGACGCGATCCACGTTGTCGGCGGGCGAAGTTACTTCGGCGGGAACGTTGAGGCCGCTGGGAACATTTCCATCGACTCCACTGCCGGGCTGTTCTTGAACGGTTCCGGTGGAAGTATGCAAATCCACCAGGACGCTGGGTTCATCGCCTTCGCCATCGGCGCGAATCAGATGACGCTTGGGACTGCATCGCTGGATCTCAAGATGGCAGCTTCGGCTACTGTGCCTCGGCTATCGTTCACTGGCGGCGGTGGAATCGGCGCTCCAGCTACCGGGGAGGTCGCCGTCATAACTGCAAGCCTGACCGCTGCCCGTTGGGATAGTGCCCAGAATCAAATCAACACCGGAACCGTCGAGGCTCCGTTGCTATGGCTTGGAGAGCGAGCGGCCGCGCTTGCTAACGTAGCAGGCAAGGGGCAGATCTGGGTGGACAACAACGTCGCCCAGACAGCATACTTCACCGACGATGCAGGAGTTGACTTCCCTATCGGAGGAGACCTGGCACCCGGAGCCTACACGCACCCGAACCACTCGGGCGACGTGACCAGCGTAGCAGACGGAGCAACTACCATCACAGCAGGGGTCGTCACGAACGCCAAGCTCGCTAACATGGCGAATCAGACGTTCAAGGGTCGCACGACTGCTGGCCCAGGCGGACCGGAAGACCTGACAGCAACGCAGGCCACTGCGATGCTTGACAACTTCACATCCACACTCAAGGGGCTCGTCCCCTTGTCGGGCGGAGGCACGACGAACTTCCTCCGTGCAGACGGCACTTGGGTAGCTCCCCCTGGCGCGGGTGGTGGTAACACCCTCGACGCTGCCTATGACCAGGGAGGTGCAGGAGCAGGCCGCACCGTCACCGTTGACACAGGTGCGGTAGACCTGCAGATTGACGCAATTGGTGCCACTGCGGACGCTGCACTGATCTTATCTAACAACACTGTTGCAGCGGACGGCGCACAGCAGTTCTCTCCTACGCTAGAGTTTGTTGGGTCTGGCTGGAAGACAGATGCAACAGCATCTTCGCAACAGGTGAAGTTACACCAACAGCTAGTAACAATACAGGGTGCTCCGAGTCCAGCTGGTGCACTCATTACTGCCGTATCCATAGAAAATGTGTCAGCTGGGGCCTACACTACCATCCATGCGATCAACTCTGAAGGCCAGAACCTTGCGGTAGACGGGTCGGTGGGGGATCCTTCCTGGAGTTTTCTTGACCACGGCACTGTGGGCCTGTACTACGAAGCCACCGACACTCTATCTATTACCACAGACAGCACCAAGAGAGCCGAGTTCGACGACACCGGAAGGTTCCGCATAGTTTCTAATGGCACGGCAGCCACCCCCTCTTTTGCTTCCACTGGTGCACCTACGGGACTTTATTGGGATACGCTAGCGCTTGGACTGTCCACGAACGGCTCAGAACACCTTTTGCTAACGACTGTTTCGGCTACCGCAAAGAATGCGGTCTTTACGGGCCAGGTAGGAAGCCCTCAGGCGACCCTAACGTCTGGTGCTACTATATCCACCGACTGTAACCTAGGAAACAGCTTCACTCTCCCACTCGCTGAGGTCGGGGCAACAATGTCTAATCCGACGAACGCTATAGCGGGCTTCACGTACCTCTGGCGCATCGTCCAAACTACGTCCACCACGAGAACCATCACGACATGGGGTACTGAGTTCCACTTCCCAGGTGGCACCGCGCCTACGCTCTCCACTGGCATCGGCGACGTTGACGTAGTGACAGGCTATTACGATGGCACGAACTTCCTTTGCACCTTCCAGGCAGACTTCCGCACAACCTAATGTTCCATCTCGTAGGAAATAACTGGCCGCAACGTCCTCTTCTCTTAGGGGTTGAAACTGGCTCCCAAGTTGACGGCAGCAGCACGGTAACGGTGAACGTCCCTGCTGACGTTGTCGATGGCGACCTTCTGATTCTCATCACTCATCACGACAGGACTTCCACGCCGAGTGACCCAAGTGGCTGGACACTACAGACGAACACGACCGTGACTCTGGACGGGACAAGCAAAGCTGTCGGCCTTTTCACGCGGATAGCCTCCTCTGAGCCCGCGAGCTACGGAATCGTTTTCTCGAACCAGAACGAGAAGGTTGCGCTCATTGCAGCGTATCGGTATGCGACCGACACCAGCATAGACACAACGCTGCAAACGATAACATCGACGACTGACACGACTCACACTGCAACCTCGGTGACGCCGGCCGAAGCCACGCGAGAGACACTTCTGTTCTACGCCTTCCTGATGAACCGCGACGGCACTAATACGGTGCTGGACCCTGGTGATGCCGTCCCTGGGATGGTGAACCGAGGCTTCATCGGGGAGGAAGACACTGGGATTGTAATCTACGATGAGACGAAGCTCCCCACGGGCGCGACAGGTGCCCGAGTCCTCACGACCCCGAATGCCTGCGGCGTCGCGGTGTTCAAGTGCGTCGTACCTAAGCACGCCATCATCACTTCAGCCCCGGCTAGCCTCGCTACAGACGAGTGGTTGCTGAACGGAGACTTGCTCAACAACGTGGGCAGCGAGGCGCTAGTACAAGACGGCGGAACGGTTGCGGCGGACCACTGGGAATCAACGAGTAGTGCCAACGATCTGCACTGCACAACAAGCGCGCCGGGGCAGCCCGGAACGGATGACTGGGCTTTGATCATGCACGTCGAATCAACTGCTAGCTACATATCGCCGGGGCGCACAATCGTCGGGCACAGGACCAGCGGTGGAAATCAGCAAGGTTGGCACTTACAGTTTCTAACGCAAGACAACTCACTGAGGTGGACACTTGACGGGGGGTCCACGAGCCAAAATGTGGACCTCGTATGTACCGGTGTCTTTGCGCGATATGCAGTCGTGCAAGTGCGCCTTGCGAGGTACGGCGGAAACTACTATATCAGCGTGGACAACGGAACGACGAGTGCGGCAACATCGGCGGCCTCGACTACCGCTGATCTTACCAGCCTTGATGAGCTATTTGTAAACAGCAGCCAGGGTGGTGCAAACCCCGGCATTGTCGCAAAGTATTCTTACCTGGGGGCGTGCGTAGGAAGCGACGCCGAGGCATTCTATAACAACCCGCCCGAGTTCTAGGATACGACCAACCAATCCATTAGGAAAAACACCATGGCAAAAAGCATCACGAAACATGTAGAGGCTATAACCGTCTCAGTAGTCTTCAAGACACCGATCTCGAAACAATAAAGTATCTGCTGTGGCTCTTAATATATCCATATCTGCTGTAGAAGTTCTGTCCTTCAACACCTTGTTAATTAGTTTCACAGAGCCCTTGTCGTTGGACGACATTAACTTCTCAGCTGACAATTACGTAATTACAGGACTACCTGTGAAGAGCGTTATTGCAGAGCCTGGTACGGCGGTTACTGAACTACTGCTGTCTACAGATGTTATGGATTCGAACTTGACGTACACCATCTCCGCAGGTACACTAGTATCCGCATCTGGCAACGCTTTCTTTGATCTTCCAGTTGAGTTCGGAGGAAAGCGCACAAAGTTAGATAAGGTATTGACAAGCACCCCGACGCTATATGATACTAACCCAGAGTCTATCGTTAGGCAGGTTCTTACTGCCATCCATAGGGAAGACGAGAAGATAGGCGGAACAGAAGGTAAGGTATAAAAATTTATGAAATATATAACAATTCCAAAAGACCTAGTTTTAGGAAAAAACGACGAGGGCGAAGAGGTAAAGCAATCTTTCGTTGAATGGTTGGGAGGGTCACCTCTCAATGGTAAGCCCTTTGGGGCTGACGGCAAGTCACTTAGGATGGCTGTAAAGATCGAAGAGAGATTTAAGGGTAAGTCGGAGGGGGACGTTGTACCTCTCCAGGACGATGAGCATGCTAAACTACTTGACTCCTCGGAGAACCCAGAGGGGGGCTTTATAACAGGGCCAGCTAAGTTCTTTCTAATCTTCATGGACGCTGTAAACGACGCTACGGATGTTGAGCCTGCTAACGACTAATGGCTTGGGGGAGCGATAGCTGGGGGGAAGCCCCTTGGGGAGCGGGGGCAGGCGATGCCCCCTCCGTCCCTACGTTCCCAGATGCTCAGATAGAGTCGGTTACCGTGCTAGGGTCCACGCTGATTAGGGTAGACTTTAACGTTCCAATGAAGGTTGACGGATTCTTAACCGACCCGTCGAACTACACGGTAAGTCCACTAACAGAACAACTTCCTACTCCTACTCCGGTAGAGCCAGTGGCTGCTAACGGTACGGCACAGTTTTTCGAGGATACGGCAAACCCTCCGTCCTGCGCCATTATTTCAGACGTAGACCAGACTGGGCTGGATGGTGGGGTGGGCCTTACCATCGAAGCATGGGTGTACATAACCTCATACGGTACATTTGGCGAGGTAATCGTAGTTGACAAGTGGGAGGCTCCTGGGCTGGTCAGCTACCGGCTATCCGTTCAAACCTCTGGGGACCAAATTTCTGTGCTTTGGTCGGTAGCGAGTGGAGCCAGGAGAACCCTCTTCTTCGACACCGGAGGAATGGCATTAAACGAGTGGCACCATATCGCGTGTACTAGGGAAACGAGCAGTGGAGAAACAAGAGGTTTCCTAAACGGTGTCCAGGTGGACAGTACATCCACCCTCCTCGCAGGTTTCGACTTGGACACTAGCGCAATGCCGTTCAGGATTGGGGCGGGAAACAGCTTTAATATAGACTACGAGGGCTACATATCAGACGTCAGAGTGTGGTCGGTGGCGAGGACTCCAGCTGAGCTTCTCGAAAACTACCAGTCAAGGCTAGAGGGGTCTGAGACTAACCTTGAGGGGTACTGGCCTCTCACCGAGGACTTCGACGACCTGACCGCAAACGCTAACCACCTAACAGCGACTGCTGGTGCCTCAGCTAGCGCACCAGAAATTGTTGAGTTTGAGTCACCTATCTCTCTGCCGGCTGTAGAGGAGCCCGAGGTAGTTACTCTGGAAGGCGGAGCACCAGTGAGCGTCAAGAGAGTTATAACTCCTTCTGGGGCACAGACAAGCTACGTGCTTCTAGACATAACACGGTTCACAGTTGGTTCGGATTATGTAGTGGACATCGCAGACATGTGGACTACAAAAGGAAATACCGTAGATACAGGCAACAGCTCAGCACAATTTTATGGCAGAATAACTAAGTTAGACCTAGCACAGAGCCTGCAGCCCAAGATGTATTCCACGGCGCCAGACTCAGTGTTCACTGCGGTGCTTATAGCTATCACTGGCGAGGATGAGAAAATCGGTGGTACTGAAGGTGACTAGCAGGCTAATATCTAGGCTCTTAAAAGACAAGAGCGTCACGTGGTTCAAAGCCAAAGGAGACTCTGGGGAGTCTAACAGCTTCCTGATTAAGGCTGCCATGGCTGTAGCTGTTCTTCTGTTTATAGCTTACCTGGCTTACAAGGGCAACCGTAGAGGGGCTGAGATTGCTAGGTTGAAGCACGAGAGGGACCTAGCAGCAGAGGAAGAGAAACAGGCTAAGCTGGATTGGGAGCTGTCTGAGGTGGACGCGGTTATTGAAGAGAAGACGAATAGGCTAGTAGCCCTACAGGTAGGCCTTGCAAAGCAGAACCTGCAATTGAAAGAGTTTGAAGAGGATGTTGAATATGAAAGATTTAAGATTGAAGCAATTAAGAATTGGGATGATATGGACAGTTATATTGATGCTGTCAATTCCGAGCGCAGCGAAGGCTGACCCTAAGTGCTACGAGGAGAACTTCACTGTTCCTCCAAGAGAGTTTGTTGAGGTAGACAAGGTCCGGTATATGGCGTTTGACCTTGAGAGTAGCGGCCTTCTCATGGCTAAGCTTTCCTGTGGCTATTTTTTTAAGCAGAGGTCCGCAGTGCTAAGCAAGAGGGCTAACCAGCAGAGTTTGGCTCTTGAAGAGTATCGTGAGATCAACACACTTCAGACTGAGAAGATTAACTTTCTACAGGACGACCGAACAAGGATTGTGGACATGTGGAAAGAGGAGAACAAGAAGAGGCACAAGGCAGAGAACAAAAGTTCCTATGGCTGGACAGTAGCGGCCTTCGCGAGTGCTGTTGCTGTTTCCTTCGGCGTGGCTTTTGTACTAAAGTAGCTGATGTACATTCTAAAAGTGAACGACAAGACGCTGTTCGCCAAACTATCAGAAGTGTATCCAGAATGTACTTTTTTTATAAGGGACGAACCCAAGCTACATCCCCTAATATGCCTGAACAGCCACTGCCACCGTGCGCAGAACTGCATGGAGAAGTTAGCAAAGCGTGTGAAGGCTCTATTTGACGCTTTCCCTAGCGCGCAGCTCCTAGTATTGTACTTTAAGTACAAGGACGCCCCAAGTAGGCTGAGGGCAGGAATTTTTTGGAAAGATATGCGTGAGCCGTACTTTAGGGTATTGAATCCTAGTGCTTGGGAGACGTTTAAAAGAATTGGAACAATTTATGAGTGGGAATTGCCCTTGGAGCTTAGTCTAGGTGGCTAAGAAATGCACAATAACAGTTACGGGAAGTACCGCCGTCATGAGCGGAGACTTTCCAGTTTCTTTCGTACGCCAGCTGACGTCCTACCCTGTACAGGGGGCGCACTTCTCCCCCGCGTATAAAGCAGGTAGGTGGGATGGCCGCAAACACCTATTTAACCTAAAGAGGTCTTCTATGCCTGCAGGCCTAGTGTCCAGCGTTGTTAAGGAGCTAAGGAAGCTGGACCCTAAGATGCGCGTTATGGTAGTTGACGAGAGGGAGGATTCAGTCCCCTCTGTGGGAGCTAGGGGGTTGGACCTTCGCGGTAATCTGGAGGGAAAGTTCGGAAAAGGGTGCTACGACTACCAGATGCTAGCTGCGGAGGCCGGGATCGAGAAGAAGCGCGGTATCTTTAAGATTGCCACCAATGGAGGCAAGTCGGCTATCATGGGTGCCATGATAAACCACCTGACGATCCCTACGCTAGTAGTGGTGCCGGGGGTAGACCTGCTGTACCAACTGTCCAGGTCACTTGAAGAGTTTTTAGGGGTTTCTGAAGGTGATTTAGGCTGCATAGGCGACGGCAACTTCTCAATAGGTGAGTGGGTTACTGTAGCGGTGGCCGACAGCTTAGCGAACAGGCTGGCGGACGGCAGCTTAGACGAGCACAAAGACCGCTGGCAGATGGTATTCGTGGACGAGTGCCACACGGCAGGTGCTGAGACGCTATATGCGGCTATGGACGCCCTCCCGGCGTACTATAGGTTCGGTATGTCTGGTACTCCTTTAGACCGCTCAGACGGCGGCACACTGCGCCTGATAGCCCAGACTGGGGAGATTATCTATGAGGTGCGCAACAAGCTGCTTGTCGAACGGGGAATCTCCGTTCAGCCATTAGTTAAACTTATGAAGGTCTCTGATCCTGTAATCCCTAGAGAGCGGGACGGCTCGAAGCTGAAATACGCCGAAGTCGAGGATGAAGGGGTTGTGAACAACTTGCACCTGAACACCCGCATCGCTGAGGCGGCTATTAGGTTTGTTGAGGAGGGTAAACAATGCGTGATCCTGATAAATAAGCTACAGCAAGGGCATAATATTTTAGATCTTCTCCAAAAGCTCGGGTGTCCTGCAGGGACCTTCACACACGGTAAGCTAAAATCGGAGGAGCGGAAAGAGGCACTAGACAAGTTCGTAGGAGGGGAGTACCGCTACCTAATAGGGTCTAGGATTCTGGACCAAGGAATCGATGTTGACTGTATCGACGTAATGTTCTTCGCGGGGGGTGGTAAGGCAGTCATCCCAACACTCCAGAGGTCTGGTAGAGGTCTTAGGAGCGGCAGGGGGAGGACGGAAGTTATCCTGGTCGATATAGCAAACATTTGCCACCCATTCCTAGCTAGCCACTCAAAAAAGCGTCTTAAAACTTACAAAGATGAAGAGTGCTTTATTATTTCTGTTTTAGATGAATCACCTAACGCTACATAGTTTGGGCGACTGGGCCTGTTTCAGGTCTAACAACTCTACGTTCATAAGCTGTATAAAGAGTGGCATCATTCCTACCTCGTACAGAAAATACGACTTAGAGTCACAGTGCTGGATGGTGCATCTGGACAAATTACTTGACCTGGTTGGCCTAGCTTCCAAATTCTATGCAGTTGACTGGTCGAAGCTGCCACCGGATTGGCAGGAGATCATCGCAGGGGGTTCGGTTTCTTCTAAGCCTAGAAGGAGGCCTGCAAGGAAGCCTTCACCGTACGCCAAACTTCATTTACTTGACAGCGCCCCCAAGGTACTGGTAAAGGTCGTGTACGAGGCTCTTTTGCTGCAGCACCACCCAGACCATAACGGCGGAGTTGGGGACCATGGAAAGCTTAACGAAGTCATAGCTGCGTACCGAGAAATCGTCAGCACCTTTGATGACTAAAGTTCTTGACTGAACGGGTGCAGACCTGTAATCTAATATAACTTCGCGGCGCATCCTAGGATGTCGCTGATTTTTATTTTGTACTTAGCACTACCTAGGTACGTAGGGACACGTTTATCTAAAATGGCAAAACTATCATTAGACACACTAGAAAAAAGAAGAAACACAGAAGCAAAAAAACTAAACGATATTCGTGATAAGATTCGCGCTAAGCGTGGTAAGGGTAAGAAAAAGACAAACCCAATTCGTTGGGAAGTCCGGGAAATGGCGGATGAGTACGAGGATGCTCTAAGGGCCTACAAAGGGCCCACCGTAGACATCTACCACATCTACCCAGACAGGATTGCAGAAGGTAGTGTGCACTACAAAACGCTGGAGCGGGCCGTATTGTTCGCCAAAGAGCTTGACGTAGACTTCAAGACCTACATCAAGGCTCTTTTTTATATTCATGACAAGTGGTGGAACAAGGCCCCGTCCACCAGAGAGGTAGCGGACTACAAAACAAAAGTCCCTGCTAAAGAGAGGGTGGCGAGGTACTTAGCTGAACTGACTAGTGGGGAAGCTAAGAAAGAAGTAAAGGTAGTGGGGGCTGTTAAGAAAGTGATCATCCCACAGAGCGTAAAGTCAAGGAATTCTGAACTTCAGATGAAGTCATTCATGAAAAACCACGGCATGAGTGAAGAGGAGGTCCTTACGACTTTCGCCAAAGGGACTGATGCTTTTCTTTATTTCGACGCTGAGTGGTTAAGGCTAAACGAGACGTATGTACGTTTACGACGAGAAGGAAAGATTTAATGACTAATTTATTTGCACCGGAGATTACGAAAGAAGCTATACGTGTCCTGAAAAGGGACACCCTAGCCACACAAGATTTTAGCCTGGACAAGGTTGAGAAGGCCGTAAAGGCCGCTTTCGAAGAGGTAGGGAGGCCTGTGGATGCCCATAGGCTTGAGCAGCTAGCTCTCTTGGTGAAGACCAAGGCTCTTATGGCTGGGGGTGAAGAGGTATCTGTAGAGACCATCCAGGACCTGGTAGAGACCACTCTGATGGAGATTGGAGCTGGAGACGTTGCTAAGGCGTACATCCTCTACCGCAGTAGGCAGGAGGAGATCCGAAGCAACCGCCTCGAACCGGACCAGAGTGCTATCGCCGACTACATTCACCCTGGAAAGTACTCTAGGCACCTCGCCGACGAGAGCAGGAGGGAGCTTTACCATGAGACTGTATCCCGAGTAGAGGATATGCACGTTCGTAGATGGCCTCATCTAAAGGAGGAGATCAACGAGATTTTTAAGAGCGTGCAGGCTAAGAAGATCTTACCTTCTATGAGGTCTATGCAGTTCGCTGGCAAAGCTATCGAAGAGATTAACGCCAGGCAGTTCAACTGTAGTTACCTGCTGATAGACAAGGTTTCCGCATTCAGGGACACCTTGTACCTTCTTCTGTGCGGGTGTGGGGTAGGCTACTCAGTGCAACACGACCACGTAGAGCAGCTTCCCAAGCTGTCGTATATCGATTCTGAGGTCGTGAGGCACTACACTATAGCGGATACCATAGAGGGTTGGGCAAACGCCTTACACGCGCTGGTGACGTCGTACGTGAAGGGCTACCATGTGGAGTTCAACTACTCTAAGATTAGGTCTAAGGGGGAGCTACTGAAGACTTCCGGCGGTAGGGCCCCCGGGCACATGAAGCTAAAATGGGCTCTGGAGAAGGTTAGGGGCGTGCTGGACAAGGCACAGGGTCGGCAGCTGCGTCCGGTCGAGTGCTACGACCTAGTCTGTTTCTCAGCAGATGCTGTACTATCTGGCGGGATTCGTAGGTCGGCTACCATAGCCCTATTTTCTATCGAGGACGGAGAGATGATGACTGCTAAGACCGGGGGGTGGTTCGACACACATCCCTGGAGGTCCAACTCAAATAACTCGGTGGTACTGAAGCGCGGTGACGTGAATAAGAGGGCTTTCAAGAGAGTTTTCAAGCACATCAAAGAGTTCGGGGAGCCTGGGTTTGTGTTTGTCAATGACTACGACCACGGATTCAACCCTTGCGTGGAGATCAACCTAAACCCAGTACTCACCATAGACGACCAGGCTATGTCTATCATCGACCGTAAGAGGGAAGAGGGCATGTTCATACCCAAGGTGAAGCTTGGGGAGAGGCACACGGGGGTGGCCTTCTGCAACTTAACTGAAATGAACGCTGCGGCGTTCGAGTCCCTGGAGGACATGCTGTACGCAGCGAGAATGGCCTCTAAGCTAGGTACTCTGCAGGCAGCCTACACGAGCTTTCCGTTCCTAGGGTGGGTCACGGAGGTCATCGCAGAGAAGGAAGCTTTGCTGGGAGTCTCAATGACTGGCATGATGGACTCCCCAGAGATCGCTCTAGACCCTGAAAACCAAAAGGCTGCCGCTTTGGCCGTAGTGGAGAGTAACAAGGTGTGGGCTGAGAAGCTAGGGATTAGCCAGGCAGCGCGGACTACCTGCGTGAAGCCTGCAGGGTCCACCTCGCTGGAACTAGGTTGCGTAGGGTCTGGAATACACGCGCACCACGCCCGTAGGTACATTCGCAGGGTAAGGGCTAATAAGGACCAGCCTGTGTTTAAGTACTTCAAGAGTAAAAACCCTCATATGTGCGTGTACACCGGGAAAGAAGATGTGTGGGTTATCGAGTTTCCAGTGAAGGCCCCTGCAGGGGCTGCTCTGAAGGAAGATACCACCGCCGTGGAGTTTTTGGAGTTGGTGCGTATGACCCAGAACAATTGGGTACGTCCTGGGACAGCCAGGCCAGAAAGTTCCCCAGGAACTTGCCACAACGTCAGCAACACTGTTACGGTCGGCCCCGACGAGTGGGACGAAGTTTCTGAGTACGTTTGGAAGCACCGTGACGACTTCTCTGGAATTTCTTTCATACCTGCTACCGGTGACAAGGACTACGCCTTTAGTCCAATGGAAAAAATTGCTACCGAAGCTGACGAAGTGAAATGGAACAACTTGCTGAAGCACTATACTCCGGTGGACTATACTGAGATGGTCGAGGCAGAAGATAACACTGATTTGTCTGGCGAATTGAGTTGTGCCGGCGGAAAATGCGAGCTATAGTTCCTAAATGACACCAGGGGAAGTAAAAGGATACCTGCGGCAGATTATCTGCCGTAAGGAAATTTCTAAAGAAGAGAAAGAGGCAGTAGGGTGCGCCCTGCAGGCTGTGGAGCTTATGCTGTCCGTAGCCCCTGTTATCTCTAAGGCTACTAAGGAGTTGGAAAATGTTAAAGATCATAGTGGCGCTATTAGCGTTGTTGACACCGGAGAAATCCCCGAACCGAACACAGGTTGGGTTGGGGACCACGTTTTACCCTATAGAAAAGGGCCTAAATAACGGCATTCTAGGCTGTACTGGGGGGCGCTGGGAAGACTCTGAGCAGCCGTACTGCGCCTCACGGACTATACCCTGTGGTACTTGGGTTTTTATCGAAAACCGCAAGACAAAAGACACCACTTGGTGTAAGGTGATGGACAGGGGGCCGTACGGTAAGTACGACGCTGATGGAAAGTGGTTCAATTCAGCCACAGACCGTAAGCGTTCCAAGATCGAGGGACGCCCGCCTAGGAAGGGCAGCTACAGGGCTGTAATTGATATGGGACATAAAGTGACAGAAGCCTTAGGATCAAACGGTGGGACTATAAAGGTGCGGGTGAAGTGGTGGCGCAAGAACGAGCTAGCAGGGGTACTTGATCAGTGGCTGGTTAAGTAATGGCAAAATTTGATTTCGACAGAGACTTCCAAGTGGAGGTCCTCTCCCTCATATTCCAACAGTGGGATTTCCTTGTCTTCGCCGCAGATTTAATACAACCAGCATACTTCGATGACCAGGTACTGATCTGGTACTTCCAGGCAATGGTTGACCATTATGAGAAGTACAATCAAAAGCCTACCATGGGGGTTCTTAAGAATGAGCTTCTTAAGGCCGCAAAGAGTAAGCGCATCAAGAAGGAAGAGATTTCTTCGTACAAAGAGGTGTACGAGGACCTAGAAGATCCTGTCTTAGCTGAGGACTACATTAGGAACGAGGTGGTGCGGTTCTGTAAGACGCAGGCCACAAAGAAGGCTTTGCTGCGTACTAGTGAGATGATGCACGCCCCCGAGCCTGATTGGGACGCGATGGGCAAGATTTTAGACGACGCAAGAAGTGTAGGGGATGACGCTTCTAACATGGGCCTGAAATACTTTGAGGAAGCGGAAGAAAGGGTTAGGGTAAGAAGCTTGGGAGATGACAAAGTTAGAGTACCAACAGGTATCACAGGGCTTGATGACGTAATCGGAGGGGGGCTAGAAGAAGAGCAGATGATGATTTGGATGGGCGGTACAGGAGCCGGTAAGAGCCTCGCACTAGCACAGTGTGGTAAGCGTGCCATAGTAGGGGGCTTTAATACTGTCTACTACACTCTAGAACTGAGCGCAGACATAATCGCTAAGAGGTACGACTCCGGCATCTCCAGGGTCCCAATGATGGAGATTGACAGGCACCCAGATGACGTCCTTAGGGTGGTCAACAAGTGGGGCCGCAGGTATGGTAACAACCTGATTATCAAGCAGTACGCCCCTCGCCAGGCGTCTGTGAACACTATTAAAGCACACCTAACTATGCTTAGGAACAGTGGGTTTAAGCCAGATTTGGTAATCGTGGATTATTTGGATCTTCTAAAGCCTCTTACAAGCTACAATGACGAGTACGCAGACCTTGGGGCAATCGCTACCGACCTTCGTGGGCTTGGAGTCGAGTTTAAGGTACCTGTGCAGACCGCCACGCAGGTTAACCGGTCTGGCATGCAGTCTGAGGTTGTGGAGCTTGCCCATGTGTCCGACTCTCTAAAGAAGCTCTTCGTTGCGGATGTCGTGGTACCTATTTGTAGAAACCGCGAGGAAAAGCAAGCAAACCGTGCTAGGCTGTTTACAGCTAAGAATAGAAACGGGCCAGAGGGCATTGAGGTGCCCATAGCCACTGCATACGATAGGATGGCGTTCTACGCCCCCGCCGCGATGGGCGGCCCTGTCGAGAGCGAGGCAGACTCTGCCGTACTGGTTAGATCTACCGATGCCTAAGCTGAGGTACCTGACTATCGACGGAGAGGTCCTGAGTGTTACTAAGTGGTCGAGAAGAGCTGGGATACACCCAGAAACTGTAAGGGGAAGGTTAGACAATGGATGGGATCCTAAGGAGGCGGTGTTCGCACCGGTACAACGCATGAGTTCAGCAGGAAGAGGCGGCGCAGCCCGCGAAGACCACGACAAATACTACACTCCAGATTGGCTGATAGAAGAGCTAATTAGGCTTATGGGTAGGCATATCCCCTTCTCCAAGAAGGGCTTGTGGCTGCTTGAGCCCGCGTGCGGAGGAGGGGCCATCGTTAAGAAGCTCCAGGAAGCATATAACCCGGCTAGGGTAGACTACTTTGACTTATCCCCGGACGACGATTTTGAGTGCAACCAGCAAGATTTCTTCGAGTTTGTGTATAGGTGTCACGCTAGGCCCGACGCTATTGTCACTAACCCGCCGTACGCCATAGCACAAAAGTTTATAGAGCATGCCATACATCTTGTACGTGACGGGGGATTTGTTATCATGCTCCTCAGGGTTAATTTCTTTGGTGGGCAGAAGAGGTCTGTATGGCTCTCTGAGAACATGCCAATAGAGATGCACATAACCCCAAGGAGGCCCTCCTTTAAAGGAAAAAGGACGGATTCCACGGAATACGCCTGGTTTGTGTGGCGCAAGGGTGAAAACCCAGAATTTACGAAAACATACATGCTGGACACGCGTACCGACCGGTACCGCAAGTAGATAAGGAAATGAATTAATGGGTTGGAAAATGTTTGATTATAGGTGTCAGGAGTGCGGGAATGACTTTGAGAGTATGGAAAAGACTCATGAGGACCTAGTAGAGTGCCCCGCGCTTACTGAGGATGGGACTAAGTGTGGAACTTGGTGCGAGGTTATGCCTAACGCAAACCTAGGGTGGACGAATGACCCCAACGCCCGCAAAGAGATGCTGATGAAGCGGTCGGCAGAGCATACTGCTAAGGAGCAGAAGAACGGCAACATGATGAGCCCTAAGGACTTACCTAAGCTATGAGCATAGTAGGCTCCAGCCTCGAAAGCTTCCTAGAGGAAGCTGGTATACACGATGAAGTGTACACCAACTCAAAGGTGCGGGTTGCCCAGTGGAACCTAGGGGAATGGCAAGAGGCGATGGGGATGAAGATGTGGGAGGGCGTTCGAGGAGGTAGGTACTACCTGGTGGATACCTTGGACAAGTTTGCGGCTTTCATGGCGAAGGCGGCAAGTCAGCCAGCGTTTGCGGTTGATACTGAGACTAGCGGCCTGGACTGGGTGAAGGCTCGGGCCTGTGGTGTCGTAATCGGGTGGGGGGTGGAGAATAACTACTACCTCCCGATAGACCATAAGGATTTCGATACAGGGGAGCGACTAAACCAAGGTCAGCTTAACATCGAGGACATTGTAGAGCGTCTGAACGAGCTGCTCTCAGACTCCTCAAAGGTTAAGATCCTGTGGAATGCCAAATTCGACCTGCATGCCCTAAAGGTTATTGGCGTGGAGGTAGGAGGGGTCATACACGACGGGCTAATCTCCTCATTCTTGCTAGACGAGAATTGTGACCATAGCTTGAAGGGCATGTCTAAAAGGTTCGTAGACAGAAAAGCCGACCTATGGGAGAAGGATATCAACACCTGGCGGGTGGACGAATCTAAGCGAAGGCGAAAGCTGCTCAGTGCGATGATTAAAAGCACTGTAGGCGAGCTTAAGTCTGACCCAAGGATGGTAGCTTCTGCACACCAGACAGCTAATGAGCAGATTGAAGCCTTAGACCTCGCCGGTATGCCCCCAGCGTCTGTAAAGCGGAAGAAGACCTCTTTCATTAACGCTGCGCACAAGGAGAGGGCCAAAGCGAAGCTTAAGCACCACTACTACAACAGGAACAAGAAGGACCAGATATCCTATGACTTGATACCTATTGATGATATGGTCCCCTACGCTTGTGCTGATGTCCACTACACCTGGCTTCTGCACAAGAAGTTCTTTAACGCTCTGGCGGAGGATAAAGCTCTTGTTCAGCTGTACATCAACGAGATGCAGCTGTGTAGGGTACTGTTCGGGATGGAGCAGGCAGGTCTAAAGACCAACCGTGAGTACCTGGTCAACATTGGGCCTGAGCTTATAAAAGAGGCCTACGAGGCTGAGCAGGAGGTGTACAGGCAGGTAGGGTACGAGTTCAACATTGGCTCAACTCAGCAGCTTGTGGACGCTATCAAGTCTGTAGGCATCACTCTGACGAAGTACACGAAGACCTCTCAGGAGAAGATTGATAGAGGGGAAATAACAGAGAAGGAAGCCACTTTCTCAGCAGACAGCGCAGTGCTGGAGATATTAGCGGCTACTCACCCGTTCGCTAAAGCTGTCTTAGACTACCGTGGTGCTTTGAAGATCAAGAGTACGTATATTGACGGTATCCTAGACAAACTGGATGACAACGATTTTATTCACGCTAGCTTCACGCAGAACGTCAAGACGGGGCGCATGTCCTCAAGGGCCCCCAACCTACAGAACATCCCATCGAGGGACAAAAGAGTAAAGAAGTCATTCATTGTCCCCGATGATGACCACGTGTTTGTCTTCATTGATTACTCTCAAATCGAGGTTCGACTGGTGGCACACTACAGCCAGGACCCGTTGCTGCTATCTTGTTACCCATTCGAGGGTGAGGGTAGAGACGTTCACTCTTTGACGACCTCTGAGGTTATCATGGGGATGGACTACGACGAGTTCCTGGGGATGCGTGGGGACAAGACGGGGCATGAAAACAACCCTCTATGCACGTGTAATTACTGTATGGCGAACGATATGCGCCGGATCGGCAAGACGATTAACTTTCTCATCATTTACGGTGGTGGCGGAGGGGTCCTGCAGACACAGATCTCAACCCCAGAAAAACCTGTTGACATCACAACCTGCAAGGAGTATATCAAAGGCTACATGCGCAAGTACCGAGGGGTGCAGAGGTGGATCAATCTTACTGAGAATGACGTGCTTCGCAAACTACACGTTCAAAACGTTTTCGGACGCTACCGCAGGTTTCCAGATATTAATCATGTTGACGACAAGGGAAGATACCGTAGACTACGGCAGGCAGCTAACTTCCTCATTCAGGGGTCGGCAGCAGACTTGTTCAAGTACGCCCTGGTTCGTGTTAACAAGTTCATTAAGGGGACTGGTATCAAGATTGTTAATGTCGTGCACGATGACATTCAATTTTATTTTCCGAAAAACAAGTTGCATATGCTCAAGGATGTGGTAAGAATAATGGAAGACTTTCAGTTCACTGTCCCAATCATTGCAGACGTAGAGGTGTCGGACACCACTTGGAGCGATAAAGTGGAAGTGCCTAGAGAGCTACTTGATGGGTTTACCTATGAAGCGTTTAAGGAATTGGTAGAAGGATTTTAGGAATGAGTGAAAAATTGACAGTACTAACGGAGGGGACAATTGAGTCCGCATACGACTACGACATTATCATCAATAATGTCACATGGCCTAACAACATTAGGGAGGATTTGAGGCTAGATAGGACCATCCTAGAGGATGAGTTTTCTACACAAGCAGAAAAATATGCTTACTATTCAACACTGGCGGCGCTGGCTCGGGACCAGGAGGCCAAGCTGAAGAGGGTTATGGACCACGCGTACGCCACCGCAGACAGTGTAGCTCGCATGGACGCTAAGGCTGCCAAGGTAGCAGACCCTAAGCTAAAGTTTACAGAGATGATGTACGAAACGGTGGCTAAGACCTCCGAAGGTTTCCAGCACGCTCAGCTGGCATATTTGGAGGCTAAGAAGCTAGCAGACCTGTTACGGTTCGCTACTGAAGCGTTCTCACAGAGAAAGGAGATGTTGATTTCCCTAGGAGCCCATGCTAGGACTGGAGCATCCGATGTAAGGGTTATGGGGGCACACGTAAGGAACAATATTCAAAGAGAAGAAGAAGAAGAAGAAACTGAAGAACCAGTAAAAACATCACGAAGAAAGCCAAAGAAACAACAATAAGGAAAAAATATCATGGCAATTGATTTTAGTAAAGTAAACAAACTAGTAGACGACGAGCGCGTACGCGAAAAGGGTAACAGCTTTGGGCCGCGCATCCTATGGTGGAAGCCTCAATCAGGCGAGAACCGTATTAGAATTTGTCCTCCATGGACTACTGAGGGGGCCAACGCAGATGTCCCTTTCAGAGAGGTGTACCGACACTGGAGTGTTGGTGAGGGTGGCTACGTGGAGGAGGGCGGCCTGAGCTTCACCTGCCCTGTGAAGACCTCTGACGGCCCAGGAGGTACCTGTGAGGTTTGTGACCTAGTCACAGAACTCCGCAATAGCGGCTCTCCCGCTGACTCGGAGTTCGCTAAGCAGCTGTACGCTAAGCGGCGACTGTACAGCAACATGGTGGACCTTAAGGACCCTGTGTACACCCAACAGGACATGGACGATTGGGAAGACAACGCACGGGATGGCGACGAATGCCACTTCAGCGTAGGGGACACGAAAGTGCAGGTATTCAGCTACGGCACGACTATCTACAAGCAGCTGCTTGACTTCCTGCAGGACGAGATCGATTTGACTGAGTTCTCAGACCCTGTAGAGATCAAGCTTGTTCGGGAGGGTAAGGGGCTTAACACTAAGTACCGTCTACGACTAAACACTCGTAGCAAGCCTCTTGAGGTGGTAGGAGACTTGTCGGAACTCATGTACGACTTGGATGACATCACCCCCTTCCCTAAAGAAGGGGCTATGTCGGCAGCACTTAGCGGGGAGTCCGTAAAAAAGCCTGAGGCCCTTGAGACAGGGGCAGCTCGCAAGGCACCTGGGCTACCGTCCTCTGCAGTGGAGGAGGCCGTGCGGGTGTCCACCCCTAGCACCGTAGTTGAAGAGGAGGATGAAGACCCTCCTGAGTGTTTCAATGACTGCAAGACACAGGACGACGAAGACCCTGTGTGTACCGGTGGGTCGGATGGTAAAGACAACTATGACGCTTGTGAGTTCGTCACTGAGTGCCGTGAGACTAAGCTAGTGGCTATCTCCAAGAAGAAAAAGCCATCACGTGGCCGCCGCAAGGCTGCCGCACCAACTTCCGCACCAACTGCCGAGACTGTCGATGACATCGAGGCGATGATGCAGGAGGCTATGCAATAATGGCAAAGAAGAAATCGGGGACACCAACGGGTAACACCGCTAACGATAACTTTGAGGCTCTCCAAGGAAAGCTATCCAAGTTGTACGGTGAGTCGGAAGCCCGCCCCCTTTCTTCTGCGGATGTGTTGTCTAACGTAGCGTTCTCCACCAGTTCAGGATCTATCGTAGTTGATAAGGTCCTGTCTGCTGGGAACCCTAGGCCTTGTACTATGTGGCCATTTGGTCGCATGGTCGAGGTTAGTGGTTTGAACGGTACAGGTAAGACAACCCTGTGCGCCCAAGTGGCCGCGCAGACGCAGAAGGCAGGAGGCATCGTAGTTGTAGTGGACACAGAGGAACGTATCGCTGAGGACTGGTGGCAGACTCTTGGAGTTGATACCAGTAGGGTTATCAACCTGCACGCCAACAGTATCGAGGACGTGTTCAATAAGCAGTACGAGGCCATCAAGATGCTTCACGAGCACGACCCAAGCCAGCCTATGTTCCTGCTTTGGGATAGTGTAGGAGGCACCAGTACAGACCTGATTCTCGAAGGCAAGGGTACCCTCATGGAGAGGGCTAATAAGGTCTACGGTAAGGAGGCTAAGATCATTGGCACTGGCTTGAAGGCTCTAAATGGGCTTGTGGCTAAGACTAAGGTGGCGTACACCTGGACAAACCATGTATACACCAAGATGGGAGTTTCCTTTGGGTCTAAGTGGGAGACGTACGGGGGTGAGAAGCTAAAGTTCTTCGCTACCGTACGGTTGCAGCTTGGACTGATGAAGACTATCTGGGAAGAGGATGCGTTTGGCAAGAAGCAAAAGGTGGGGCAAGTTGTGGAGATTAAAGCTCTCAAGAACTCGCTAGGACCTATGCAGATGGCTAAGGAAGCCTACCTGATGGGTGGAGAAGGTTTCAGCAACGACCGCACTATCTTCGAGGTGGGCAAGCAGGCTGGCCTAATCCAGATGGCAGGCTCCTGGGGTACCGCTCATTTAGGTGGGGACGAGGTCAAGTTCCAAGGCTGGAAGGGCTTTAGGGAGAAGATCATCCCTCACCCCAAGTATCCAGAGCTTTATGCAATGGTTTTGGAGTTCCTATAATGGGTTGTTGTAAGAAGCTGTCCGTACAGGTTATGAGGCTGCGCCCAGAAGCTGTAATCCCTGAGTTCCAAACTCAGGGGGCAGCTGGCTGCGACTTGCACTCTGTGCGGCAGGTGAACATCCAACCTGGCACCACTGAGGTTATCCCTACTGGTCTGGCCTTAGCTGTGCCAGCGGGGTACGAGCTACAGGTTCGGCCGAGGTCTGGGCTCGCCGCAAAACATAGCTTGTCTGTGCTGAATTCTCCTGGTACTGTGGACTCCGATTACAGGGGAGAGGTGAAAATCATCATTCACAACCATGGAATGATCTCTCATCTTGTAAATGTAGGGGACCGCATTGCACAAGCAGTGTTCAACAAGCTGCCAACCGTGGAGTTTGTTGAGGTTGAAGAGTTAGCTGAAACCGACAGAGGTTCTGGCGGATTCGGCAGCACCGGTAGTTAGAAAATTAGGCTTAGGGGTTGGTACTCGAAATACGTAACCCCCGTGCAGGTGAAAGGCCTGCTCTTTTTTGGAAAGTGTTAAAAATTCATGGCTAAGATTGTAGTTTTCAGCGATTTACATGCTCACTGCTTCGGCCCGTACAGTACGGTGCTAGAAGACGGTACTAACAGCCGCCTGCAAGACGCCCTCAATGTCATTGAGAAGGTACGGCAGGTGGCTAACGATGTAGGTGCCGATATGGTCCTGTTCGGTGGCGATCTGTTTCACGAGCGTAGGCATATCGTCACCCAGGCCTTTAGCAAGGTGTATGAGGCGCTGTCTATGTTCGCCGTAGACAGGATGCCTCTTTTTATGATTCACGGGAATCACGACCAAGCTGATAAGGCTGGCAAGTTCCACGCTCTTAGCCCGTTTGGAGCGTTCGCTACTGTAGTAGACGAACCTGGGTGGGTCACCGTACAGGGTAAGAACACCCTTGTAGATATCCTTGCGGTACCGTATATTGAAGACACAAATCATTTATTGGACGTAGTACATGAAAAAGCCCCTGATAGTAGTAACCCGAAGATCTTCCTTGGCCATTTTGGTCTTGATGGCGCTAAGCTTGGGGCTGATTTTGTTTACAGTAACTCTAATGAGCCTGTTATCGGTAATATTCCCACAGGCAGGTTTGACGTTGGGTTTCTAGGGCACTTTCACCTACACCAGCAGCTTGCACCGAACTTCTGGTATGTTGGTGCTCCTATGCATCATAATTGGGGGGACAAGGGGCAGGCTCGGGGGTTGATGGTGTACGACACAGAGACTAAAGAGGCTAAGCACGTAGCTTTGACTAACACTCCGCAGTTCATTGAACTTACCATGGAGGAATTCAATGGTACATGGTCTGGGAGTGACCCAAGTGTAGGCGACTACATTCGCGTCATCTCAGACAAGCCGTGGACAGAGGATAAGATTGAAGAGTCTAGGTTGTTCCTGAAAGCTCGGTCTCTTGAGGTTGTGTGCTCTAGGGTGCAGGTAGACGAGGCCTTCGAGGTCCGGTTAGACGTAGAGCCCGGGGCTTCTTACGACGAGATGGTCACTGAGTACGTGAAGTCTGGCCTGGTGGACCTGGACGGTCTAGAGGAAGAGTGGCTAGTAGCCGTAGGGCATAAGATTCTGTCGGAGGTCTCGTCATGAGATTCAACACACTAACAATTCAAAACTTTCTAAGCTACGGCCCAGTGCAGGAGGTCTGCCTAGCAAACCAAGGGCTAGTAGGCGTATTTGGGGCCAACACAGACAGTTCATTCGATTCCAACGGAAGTGGCAAGTCTGCTATCATCGAGGCAATCGTATGGTGCCTGTGGGGTGGCACCGTTAGAGGTCTCAAGGCCGACGAGGTAGTCAACGCTCAAGTTGGGCACAGCTGTGAGGTAACCCTCACTATAGACGACGGGGATAGCCAGTACAAGATTACAAGGTACCGGGGCAAAGAGGACGTTAAGAAGAAGAACGACGTGCTAGTCGAGCTAAACGGGGTAGATGCTACCCAGGGCATTGTCTCAGACACTCAGGCCTTTATCAACAACGTAGTAGGTATTACGTTCGACACGTTCTCACAGAGCGTGCTACTAACGGCTAATACTAAGTCTTTCTGTACGCTGAAGGATAGCGAGCAGAAAGAGGTGCTGGAGGACATCCTAAACATCGACATGCTGCGCAGGGCGCAAGCACAGGCTAAGAAGGAGATCTCTAAGGCAGAGGCTCTCCTGTCTGGCCACCTTGGTAGATTAGGCCCCATAGCAGACCATATAGCTGGCGTGGAGAGTGACATTAAGACCCTCAATGCTAAGAGTGATACCTGGGAGCGGGAGAGTGGGCTAAGAAGCGAGCGGATTAAGCTGAGCATTGCAGAGACTCAGGCCTCAATTGATGGGGCTAAGGAGGCTGCTGAGAAGTACGTGGAACTCTCTGAGAGAGTGGCTGAGCTAAAAGGTGAGGCATCCGAGATTGAGGAAGAGCTTGAAGGACGTATAAGCAGCATTGGGACTGTGGATGAGAAGGTCAACCGCAACATGCGCAAGATCTCTAAGAAGAAGATTGAGCAGGACACCGTGGTCAATATGACTAGGGCCTCTATCTCTCGCCTATCTAACCTGGCTGGGACGGTGTGTGAGACTTGTGCCCAAAGCATCGACCCAGACACCGCAGACGAGCAGATTCAGAGTTTAGAGAGCCTGATAGACGATGCTAACGACACTATCCTTAACTTGGTTATGCTAGAGGGTAAGTTACTCGCCGCAGGGGAGGCCGAGCGTGCCCCTCACGAGGCAGAGCTAGGGGTACTCAGGGACGCTCTGAGAGGGTTGAACATCACTAGGGATGGTCTAGAGGTGGAGGAGCAGAACGCCCGTAGCAAGGCATCATTCCTCCCTTCATATGAGCAGAGGATGAAGGACCTGGAAGACGCTATCGGGTCAAAGGAGTCCACTGCGAACCCGTACCTGGAGCTTATCGAGAGTGGTAAGGAAGACATCAAGAATCGTAAGAAGGACGCCAAGCTCCTAAAGAATAAGGTGAAGGCTGCGGAGCTTGAGCTAAAGGGTCTTAGATTCTGGGAAAGGGGCTTTGGTAACAAGGGTTTGAAGTCATATATCCTTGACAATGTGGTACCATTCTTGAATAAGAGGGCCCAGAAATATGCGGATATTATGTCTGACGGTGCGTTAACAATAAGGTTTTCGACACAGACTCGTAACAAGGATGGGTCCCTCAGGGAGAAATTCAATGTATCAGTGGTTAATGCGAATGGTGCGGACGTTTATAAAGGCAACTCTTCTGGTGAGCGCAGACGTTCTGATGTTGCAATTGGGTGGGCTTTGGCTGATCTGGCTGCAACTAGAGCATCTAAACCAATCAGATTTCGGGGCCTAGACGAGCCCTTTGAGAATTTAGACGCAGAGGGGATAGACGCGGTATTTAAGCTGTTGCAGAGTGCCGTGACGGAATACGAGACTATATTGTGCATTACGCACAATTCAGGGCTAAAAACTAGATTTACAAACGAATTACACGTGACAAAGAAACACGGATCTAGTACAATTCAACAGTAAATAGCTACTTGGAAAGGTTTTATATATGAGCGAAGAGAAGAAAGAAACAGAAGAAATTCCGACAATCGACCTGGGGGACATTATTGGCGATAAGATCGCCTCAATGATCCCGTCTGAGAAGGACCTATACCTACGGATCCTTTTCCTACTGAACCAGTCTGAACGTTACATTAAGTTTATCGATGATAACTTCGATATCCACACGGCAGTAAACGATGAAGACAAATCTATTGACCTGGCAGTGATTGAGAAGCCTACCGTAGAGCAGGTCGATCACAAATCTCACGAGCTAGGGTTGGACACTGCTAGGAGCTTGAAGGCGCATATGTACCTTAAGAGCTTAGGTGTGGAGAAGTCGTCTGAGGCAGTCAAGAAGATGTATGAGATCTTTGGTGGGACTGATGAAAACGCTATTGTAGCGTCGGCTACCGACGCGGACATCAGCAAAGAGATCAAGGCCCTACGTACCGCTGAGAAGTTTAAGGCGTAGCCGTGGTAGTCAACATCTGGACGGATGGTAGCATCGAGGGTGGTAACCCCGGGGGCCACGGCGTAGGGGGTTACGTTATTAAAGGACTGTCTAGCGCCCCCATAGAGGGGACCGTGGACTTGGGCAAGTCTCCTACTATGACTAACAATATTGCCGAGTACTCGGCAGTGATTGGCGCTCTTGAGGAGGCCCTAAATGAGGCATACGACCGGGACATCATCCCTGAGAAGCTGGTGGTCCACTCGGACAGTAAGTTGGTGGTAGAGCAGTGTAGCGACCGCTGGCAGTGTAACAACGGTACTCTGAGGCGTCTTAGAGAGCAGATCTGGAACTTGTGCGAGATGTTCAGCCTCTCGGAGGTGGAGTTCAAGTGGATCCCGAGGGCAGAGAACACGGAGGCCGACGAGGTTTCCAGATCGTTGTACAAGCCATGAGAAAGTCTGTAGAGATAGGGGACGTGTTCGGCAGGCTTACAGTGGTTGAGAGAGCTAATGGAAAGCACGGTAAGAAGATGTGGAGATGTCACTGCTCCTGCGGCGGACAGTCGGTGTCAAGTACTGGGGATCTGAACCGTGGACACTCTAAGTCGTGTGGATGCTACAGGCTCGATAAAGTGACTACGCACGGCTTTACAAATTCCCCAGAATATCGAGTTTGGAGAGGCATGCTGCAGAGGTGTAGGAACAAGAATAACAATAATTACTCACTATACGGAGGTAGAGGTATAGAAGTTTGCCCTGAGTGGAGTGACTTCTCTACGTTCCGAAGGGATATTGGAAAGAGGCCTTCTCCCGGACATACATTGGATAGGATAGACAACAACGTTGGCTACTCACCAGAAAACTGTAGGTGGGCCACTAAAGTACAGCAAGAAAATAATAAAAGGTCAAATGTGTTAATTTCGTGCGGCGGTGTTGAGAAGACCGTGGCAGAGTGGTCCAGAGAGAGCGGTATAGGTAAAAACACTATATACGCAAGGCTGAGGTATGGCTGGACTGGCGAGGAAGCAGTGTCGGTGCCTGTTAACTCGAAGAGGAGTTTGTATGAAGGTTGAAAATAAGAGGGCTCTCCTAGAGCTTGGTATCATTCTTGTTATATTCTTAGGGTACTTTATAGTTACTCACGGAGTAGCGGCCTCCGCCGTAGCAGCGGCTGTGGTAACCGTGTGGTTCGTGGGTATTTTCACTATAATCGTTGGGGCATCTGCTATTTCACGTGCTGTCTTTAAGGACAAAGAATGACCTCTAACATGGGCTGGGTCTGCCCTAAGTGCGGTGGGTGCTTTGCACCTACCGTGACTAGGTGCGAGAACCACCCAGGGGTGGTAGAAATCACCGCTGAGGAGCCCCGCAAGGAGCGAAAAGCTAGGCCGCGTACTTACGAAGGAGAGTTTGGGATGTCGCCCCTCCAGCAGGCAGTGGTGGACGCTCTAGAGAATCCTCCTGAGCCCGATCTATCCTCTTTTAGAGGTAGCGCGGAGACGAGCAGTGGTTAAAGACCCTACAAGAGTTGCAGCCGGTAAGAAGTCTAAGCGCAAGGGATCGTCCTTTGAGCTAAAGCTGGCTAAGGAGTTCCAGAAGTGGTGGGATAAGGGGGAGTTCTGCCGTAGCCCTGGCTCTGGTGGGTGGGGCAGGCCCCAGCATAAGCAAGGGTTTAACGCCTCTGGTGACATCATCACGACTAACCGTGATTTTCCTTGGTGCTTGGAGTTGAAGCATCAGGAGGGCTGGACCCTGGATCAGCTACTACTGAACGATGGCTGCATCATACACAGTTGGTGGGAGCAGACGGTAGATGAGACTCCAGACGACCTGCTCCCTATGTTGATTTTCAAGAAGAATCGACAGAAGCCTATGGTTATGGTGTTCCGTGACAATATGCCCTGCCCCGGAGCGCCTTTAGCAGACAGGCTTGCTAAGGGCTCTAGGAAGTTCTACACAGTAGACCGGAATGGCAAGCAGGTGTTAATTTTTGTGCTTGAAGACCTGCTAAGCGAGCGGCCAGCACTATTTGGGAGGATAGACTAATATGTTGACGATGAGTAAAGAAGAAGATAAGCCCATGGACGTATGTCCAGTTTGTAAGAAGATTTTGATGAAGTGTGTTTGCGGGGAGAAAGAACTAGAGAAGTGAAAAGTGACTGACCAGGATAGAGTGTGGCTTGCCGTAGACGTAGCGTCCCTTTGGGAGGCCTGTAGAACTTGCCACGGTAGGCAAGCTCGCATAAACTTTGAAGTGCTAAGGGACGTAGTCGTCTCCATCAGAGGGTGCCTCGACACTGTGGAGGTGACCGCCTCGGCGTACATTGTCACCCACAAGAGAAATACACACGGGACATTCCAGGACGTGCTGGACTCTCTTGAGTACCACGTAAAACCCTCTCAAGTGGAGTACGCGGTCGCAGGCGACCACCCAGTCTCCGTGCATGATGACTGGACGTCGGGGATCACGGTGGACGCCATGCACTGGCTTGACCACTACGACACCTTTGTCCTGGCCGCAGGCACCAAGCAGTTCGAAAAACTCTTGACATACCTCCAATCGAGGGGTAAGAATGTCATCGTGCTCACTTTCGAGAGTCCAGCGGCAACTGCCCTCTACGAGGACTACGCTGATGAAGTTTTTTACCTAACAAAGGACATAGTATACTAAATGATAAAGACTATTCTCGGCAGAGAGAAGGCTCTCAAGGAGCGGGCTCTGAGCCAGCGAGATGCATACAAACACGCGGTGCACAGATACCGTAGGTTGTTGGAAGCTATAGAGGCTGTTCCAGACGAAGCACTGGAGCTTGTGTCTGCTGCCCTGCAGGCCGAGCATTACGCTGTCGGCTTGGAGAAGACCTGCCCTACCTGCCGTGACGCCGCATCTGTGGACCAGGGAGAATTTGGGTGGCATTGCCCGTTGTGTGACAAGGATTTTGAATAATGAAGCCAGCACTAGAGGGTCCGCAGCTAGGACTGAAGACGTACAGAGCAGAGCCGGGTAACTGGTTGTCAAAGGACCTGGGAGGCTCCAGTAGGGTGCTCACACTGGCTATGCAGGGAGACAGCCCGCACTTCCCCAAAGGGGTGGAGCACCACAGCTGGGAGTACTTTGAGGAGGGGCAGATGTCAATACAGCACCCGGATGCTTCATTCGACGTAGTGTACCTGACAAACGTGCTGGACAGGTATGAGGCTGGGGACCGTAAGGCGCTGGTGGCCGAGGCTGCGAGGGTGGTAAAGAACGGTGGTAGAGTTATCGCTCTGAGTCCCGCGTGTGACGACGCTATAGAGGCGTATGACTTGGCTACAGGCTACGGGGTAGACACCAAGGAGTTTGTCTCTAGGAGGCTAACCAACCGTGACATCGCGAGACTTCGGCCGCATGAGGCGGTATTTTTCCTAGGTAAGGTAGTAATCCCGAATCGAACTAGGCTAGTCAAGGTGTTGCAGGAGCTTGGCATAGCTGCTACACTAGAGCATATGTGGGAAGTCAGGGACAGGTTCGCCATTCGGCGGTTCCAAGTAGGAATGTCTTGGCTAATACAGAGGAAATAATATGAAAAGAGTAACTGAATATACCGGACACAGCCCTGAGGTGCCTTGCCCGGACCAAGACTGCCGGGGGTTTGTCTGGCGTCAAACATTCAAGCGAAACGATGGCAGCTTCAAGGGTGCCAGGAACTACTGCTCCGGGTGTGGTACTACGGTCAGCTATGAGGACTACTTCGTACTTGTAGCGGAAGCCTGTGATTTTCAAGAACACCCAGTCCTGACAGAGGACCGAGTCAAATGCTTCCTCGACGTACGCTTTTGTGCTACACAGGACGAAGCACTGTGGTAACCGACAGGTACACCACCCTACTAGACAGGGTAAAGCTAGAAATACCCGGGGTAAGGGTGATTCTTCATAAGAATTCGAGGTGCATACGCGCCATCTACGCCCTTATACGAGTCTTTTCTAAAGGATTCGACTCTTCGCACTACACCACTACTATAGGTAAGCGGATGTACGTTCCAGACGATTGGTACAACCGCTCACCTCGCCTACGGTACGAGGTGCTGCGTCATGAGTTGGTACACATGCGGCAATTCAGGAGATGGCCATTTAGGTTTTTTGACCTGCCAGTGCTTAGGCTGGTGAACTTCCTCACATTCAGTTTCTGCTACCTGCTGGTGCTCCCAACAAAGAGGACCATGCGGGCTAAGTTTGAGAGGGAGGCGTACACTCAGACCTTACTGGTCCGGTACGAGATCTATGGCCCCTACACCCTCGACATAGCTATGCGTCTCACCTCCAAAATGGCTAGAGTTTTTGGTGGGCCTGACTACTTCTACATGTGGAGCGCTCCAGATGCTAGGAAGTGGGCTGCAGCTACTATGGAGGCCATAGAGAAGGGCCTTATCAAGAACGACAGGGACAGGGTGGACCTCCTTGAGTGATGGTAAAAAGAAGGACCCCCCTAGCGCGCAGGACATCGTCAACGCTGCTGCTAAGAAGCACATGCCTAACAAGGCCCCTGCCTTCAACAAAGGGGTGCAGCAGCTAGACATCCAGAAGTTTCTGGCGGAGTCTAGCTCTCACGATGTTAGGGCGCTTATGGGTCGCAACTTCGCGCTGTGGGCACAGTTCTCAGGAGTCAAGGTGGACGGCCATGACTTTAACTTTGAGACCCACCGCTACCTGCTTCCCATCTACATGGACCACGGCCGTAGGGTAGTCTGGATGAAGGCTGCACAGCTAGGCGCTACCGTATACATGCTTCTTAGACTGCTATGGTACGCCCGGTACAAGCAGGTTAACGCTGCCCTGTACTTCCCAACCGGTGGCGGTGTGGAGGACCTCTCCAAGGCTCGACTAGGCCCCCTTATCGCGTCTAATGACGAATTGTCCGACAACCTGACGGATACCAACACCCTGGGGCTAAAGCAGATACGAAACGTCCACGGTACGGACTCTTCGCTATACATGTTGTACATGGGTGGTAAGGCCTCTAAAGACTCCGTACCACTAGACATCCTAGCCTTCGACGAGGTCCGCCTTATTGACCCGGCTGATATCGATCAGGTACAGGAGCGCATTGCTCACTCTAGCCACAAGGTGCAGATCTACATGAGTACCGCTGGTTACCCAGACACGGATATCCACGCTAGATTCATGAGAGGTACTCAGCTTACGTGGCATACCGCCTGCAACTGTCCAGACGGTGTGGTGCTCCCGGATGTGTTCCCGGACTGCGTAGTGGAGCGTAAGCTAAAGGACGGCACGACGGAGACGTACTACCGGTGCCCCAAGTGTAAGTTCCGGATCAACGACGTACAGAACGGAAATTACATTGCTCACAATCCTGGGGCGGATTTCAACTCCTACTCAGTGACGCAGCTTAACTCTTACTACATCTCCCCAAAGGACCTGTTCGACTTCTACAAGACTACTACTAACATCCGAGAATTTTACAATGGAAAGCTAGGTAGGCCCTACGTAGACGAGGACGCCAGACCTATCACCGATGACGTGTTCAACTCGTGCATCAACGATACCCTGAAATGGCAGGCTAACCTACCCTCCAGGAGGATAAAAGGAGGCTGCGCAATGGGGGTTGACCAGCACTCAGGTAACTGCTTTGTCACCATTATGCGTAGAGGTAAGGACGGTAAGAAGCAGCTAGCCCATATCGAGGTCATTGAGTCCTCCAACCCAATATACTGGGAGTACAACGAGAAGACTGGTGAGGACGGTCCTGTGTCTCCCTTTAAGCGTCTAGGAGAGCTTATGACTGAGTTCAACGTGGGTATGTGCGTAATCGACGCCATGCCCAACATCAACGAGGCCTACCAGTTCGCACGAGACTTTCCCGGTAAGGTGTTTATTGCACACTACAAGGACGCAGGCCAGGATATGGTGCTGTGGTACGACAGGACTAAGACTAAGGAAGCGATCAGGAAGGGATCCAAAGAGACTCGGATGAAGCATCAGGTCTTGCTAAATCGGTACACTGTGCTAGATTACGCCCTCAAGCAGTGGACGGACGGCATTATGGAGGTCCCCCCTGTGGGGCAATTCACGCCCCTGGTACGGAACGAGAAAACTGGCCGGTTTGAGGCTACTTCTCTGGCTCTTACTCTTAGGGACCACTTAAAAAGGCTAGTTCGGCAGGAAACAGTCTTGAACGAGGAGACCGGAAAGAGTAAGATGGAGTGGATCTACCTCGGTGGGGACCCGCACTTCGCCCATGCCTTTAGTTACTGTAATGTAGCTATAGAGAGGCTAAGAACCACTGCATTGTTCACTTTTGGATAGGATTTTATTATGATTGGAAAGAAAAAAGAAGACGGTAGTTACGAGTACGAAGGCCCAACTGAGGATAACCCTCACAAGGGAGCGTACGCCCGCGCTGTAAAGGCCGAGCATGAGTATGCCATGAAGAGGTGGGACGAGGAGAATGCCCGCCTTATCGCTAGCTTGGAAGACTCTGAAGGAGACGACTAATGATTTCACCTGAGATGATGGAGGAGCTGACTATGAAGGATGGCTCTCTAAGGAGCTTCTCATCCGTAGGAGGGTATCCAATTTTCTATATGGATAGCGAAGACTGCGTGTTTTGCGCTCCGTGTGCAAAAGAGGAGATCTCAGACGGGGCTACAATGGCCCGTGCGGAGGTTAATTGGGAGAGCACAATGTACTGCGACCGGTGTTCCAGTGAGATCGAGTCTGCGTATGGGGAGCCAGATGACGAAGTATCTTGAAAAGAGTTTTAACTCACCAGCTAACAACAAAGCGTATAGCGACAACTACGACCGCATCTTTGGTAAGAAGTGTAAGCCCCTAATGGGTGAGCACGTCTCTGCTGTGTGGACTACCTGTGACGAAGAGGGCTGCGTTGACCACTACGATGGCTGGTACGAGTGCGGCAATTGTGGTGCAGTAGTGGACGGGCCAGATGAGTAGCGGAGAAGGCAAAGTACAAGACTTAGACGCTATCATGGCTGAGATTGAGTCTGCTGAGGTGCCTAAGGAAGACCCTGAGACCGACGAGCAGCCTATTACGTCCATGGCGAAGCGTACCACTGCGGATGACCTAGATGACCGCAGGGAGTTTGTGTGGTCCCTCAGGCAGCGCGGGAAGACCTATCGTGAGATTAGTGAGACCCTAGTGGCTCGCGGGTACGAGCGTGGTACCTCTATTGCTACTGTTAAGAGTGACATCGACTACGTGCGACGTAAGAAGCGCGAGAAGATTGAGTTCCACGACCGCGAGGATTACCTAGCTGGGCACACTTCTATCTACGATGACGTGCGCAAGGAGGCATGGAGGGTGTACAACCGTGGCGACAACGACCAGCGAATCAAGGCCCTGAACCTAATCAGGCAGACGACTAATGACGAAAGAAAGGCACTACAGGATACCGGTGTAGTGCGTAAAGAGAACATGGTACAAGAGACGGTACAGATTGGTCTAGTTGCCAAGTGGGATGATAGCGATGTAGGGCAAGCTGCCTCGGCGCTAATCGCCTCACAACTAAACCTGCACCTAGCTGCACCTACTGCTGACATCGATGATGCCGAGATAGTAGAGGATGACGACGACAGCGAGGAAGAGGATGCCTAGTATACATCTTGAGTGCTGCGATTGCGACAAGGAGTTCTACTTTAAGGAGAAGGACCAGGAGTTCTACGCCAAGCACGAGTACGACACCCCCAAACGGTGTTGGGACTGTAGGCAGGCTAGGAAGAAAGCCAAGAGGGGCCTGGCCACCTCAGCAGTATACAAAAAAGAGTAGATCCATTTACTAGTAAAGTAGGTTGACAAATAATGGTATTTATATGCGGTCAATTTGTGTTAGAATAGGCCTATGCCTAACAATCCATTCACTCACCTCAAAGGACTAATCCCACAAGAGCTAGTAGACGCTCTCGACACAGTAGTGGATGAAGGCCCTGCTGGTAGTATGCCAGCAGCCTCGCAGAGCCTAGCTATGACTTTCAAGCCAGGAGGTACAGAGACTGGCCCATCCGTATTCAACGACTTTGCAGACTTGTCCGCGCAGCTTGATGAAGCTCGGGGGCAGCTAGGCACTAATGCAATCGTTAGGATCTACTTTGATGACTCAGTGGTATCCCCCGTCGTACTGCCTGCTGGACACTTCGACATGACAAACGTAGCGTGGGTTGGGGGCACTGGTGAAAGTGTGACCATAAACGTCCCAGAGGGTACCACCTTCATTAAGCTCCTGATGTTTGAGGGAAACATGCGTTGCAACAACCTTGCGACTGCTACAAGCCCAATGCTGCTTGAGGACCAGGACACCTTGTTCTTAGGGCCTGGTGGTCCATTCATTGAGCAGGGCGGTACTGTGCCCTTCTTCTCTGGTTCTGCTATGACCTCTGGCGACTTTTCAGCTATTTCCACAAGCGGGGTAGCTGGAATGGGAGTGTACGTACCCTCTCCAGCAGGAGGTCCCCTGTGGGACCTTCCAGTGAGTGGAACGCAGACTAACCTCAATCTAAGAGAGGGCTCCTACACAGGGGCTGGCGTATTCGGAGCTGCGGCAGGGGTGGTCTTCACCTACTTCTTGGATGGTGCTAATACTAGGTTTGACCCGGACCAGCCGGATGTAGTAAGTAGCAGTTACGTTATAGGCACGAATACTCGGTACAATATGTCAACCCTGTCTGCCTCAGCGACCGTCAACATAATAAAGCCAAACTACAAAGCCACTACGGTATCTAGGCACGACACAACGTCGGGCAACAAGGTCGCCCAACTTCCAGCCACCACAGCTGTCACAAATGGCGACATAGTAATCATCAAGAACGAAGTCGGAGGGAACAACGTCAACGTGACCCCAGACGGTTCGGACACCATCGATAGCGTAGCCGCGCTAAGTGCTCTAACTCCTGGGCAATCAGCCCAGTTCCTCTCAGACGGCGTGAGTAACTGGATTAGGCTGTAACAAGGTCTATATGCCAACAAACCCATTCAACCACCTTAAGGGAATGCTCCCTCTGCCTCTCCAGCCAACGGAGACATCTGGGTTGACGCCTCTGGCAACGTGCTCATCCGATCTAACGGAGTTTCTGTAACAATCGCATAATCTCTTGACACCGCCCATGCCCTGGGCTATAAACAGGGCATGGGTACTACTGAAGACAGACTACAGAGGGTTCTTGCGCCATTCGAGGGTGCGGAGAACTGCAAAGAAAATAGGGATAAGATGCAGAAGCTCATCCTAATGGAGCTACCGCATCTTCCAGAGGAGATCCTGCTCACGGCTATCGCGGGGATTCTAGGCGATGGGTAACGTAGAGTCCTACCTATCGGAGATAGACGAGTTTTTAGGCGAGGTACGATCCTTGCATAAGAAGCTAGACTTGCAAAGCGGCTATAAGATGGAGAGAATCGTAGAGACCTTCAACAGCATGTTCGAGAGGTTCTGCCCTTTCCGGGTAGGCGACAGGATTGAGCTTTCCTACACTCCAGAGATTACCAATGAAAAAAGTCCTGGGTGGCGCGGCAGTAAGCACCACCTAATCGAAGGAGCCCCTGGGACGGTGGTGTCCAGGGATTTCGTCAAAGACCATTTCCGGTTTGATGTAAAGATGGACCTAGAGTCTTGGGTCCCCTCATTCGGTGACGATAAGGGCAGGTGGTCGTCTGTGTCCGCTAGGCACACCTACTGCATGTACGAGGGCCAGATAAGGCCGTCCACAAAGGAAGAGTGGATAATCCACAGGACAGAGGGCGCAGCCCCTAAATGGGTGGGTGACTTGATAGGAGACGTAGTTGCAGGTAAGGTTTAGGGTATTTGTAGACGGTGAGGAGCTTGGCTACAGTTTGTACAATACAGTTGTGGACTTGTGGGGAGACGCGGTATACACTGATTTTGACTGTACCAACCCAAGGGGAGAGTACACCTGTCAGGACCCCAACCACGACCATAGTGGGGCGGCCATGTTGGCCCACCACAAAGACGATGGTGAGAGGTATGGGTTCAGGTGGTGTGGAGAGTGTAGGTGCATAGTTACACCGCCATTTGACGGGTACGTGTACCACGAGTATGATTGCGCAGCAGAAGGGGACTACGATAACTTATCGTGTGAGTGTGGAGTATGAGTAAAAAGAAAGATCTAAAAGAGGCATTGTCAGGCAGCAGGAAGGCCGACATCACGCATATGCGTACACCGTTCCTAGTGTACGGTTCTAGGGCTTGTGAGTACGGAGACGACAAGTATACCAGGGGCAACTACGCCAGAGAGATGGCTACCACGGCGGAAGACTACGTACGCCTAAGGGCTTACCTAAGGGCAGCAGCTAGCCACATCCTTACCACGCTGGATAGCATGGAATACCACCAGGCCGACGACCCAGACCTGACAGATGTGGAGGGTATGAAAGCAGCAGCTTATGCAGAAGATACCGACTATAAGGAGGGCCAAGCCATAGGTGCAAGTGGGCTACCACACCTCTGTGGGGCAGTAGCCAGCCTCAACATGGCTATCACACAGGCTACCAGGTGCGGACTACTACCAGACGACCCAGGTACACCGTGGCGGGACGAGCCTACGGTATTCTATGGGGAGCTTGCCAGCATTACCGTAAAGTACCCTGATGGGAAGGTTGTAACGGTTCCGCCACAGGTGGAGAAGAAATCAGCCACCACAGAGGAAGAGGCTGTGGATATGCTAAATAGGAGCTATTGGAGCCGAGAAAACAAGGCTTGGGAGCCTGGAGTGTGTCTAGGGTGGGCTAAAGGTAGGTACCCCTGCGTGCTTGCGCGCTACCACCTCGGTCCTTGTAGGGCCGATGAGGAGGATTAGGCGGAGGGGTCCACGGACCCCTAGCCATTTGCTCAACATGAGAGTGAAGACTGGGTTTTCCACTCTTCGAAAGGATTTTGAAAATGTACCACCTCGGAGAGCTGTTTTACTATATATTTGAATTATTCCTATTCCTGGTCAGGGTGGTAGGATTTGTGCTAGAAATGGTGTTTATTTTCTTGTTTTTCTTGGTAGGCACTGTACTGTTCATGGGAGCTTTTGGATGATTGTTAATGAAGATGGAGATAAGTGTTCACCTAAGGACCTAGCTAACGAGATCCTCGTTAAGTGCCTTGAGCGTGTGGAGTTCTGGCTAGAGGCCAATCCACAAGCTGTAGAGGATATGACAGACAGGGAACTAGGCCTACTAAATGACCAACTAGCCAAGCAGGCCAACAGGTGCTTCAAGCTACTAGGCTTTAATAAGGAGGTTTGTGATGAAGTGTAACAAGTGCGGAGTACCTATGAGTAACGGGTTTCGTGGCTGCACGCCATGCCGCAAGGTGAAGAGAGACTTCTGGATTAGTTTGGCAGGAATTGTCTTCTTAGTAGCTGCCATTGTTGGAGGCAGGGCACTGCACGCAGATTGGGCATACGGCGACTGGACCTGCGGCTTTAAGAACTGTAGGGTAGCCAAATGAGTTTAGACGTAACACTAGTAGCCACAAGAGAAGTAGAGGTATTCGATAGTAACATCACTCACAACTTAGGTGACATGGCAGAAGAGGCGGGTATCTACAAGGCATTGTGGAGGCCCGAAGAGATTGGAATTGTGTATGCAGAGCAGCTAGTGCCTATTCTCAAGGCAGGGATCGCCCTACTAAAGTCGGACCCGCCACGGTTCAAGGAGTTAAACAGCCCTAACGGTTGGGGCATGTACGAACACTTTGTGCCGTTTGTGGAGGGGTACCTAGCAGCGTGCGAAGCCAACCCAGATGCAGTTATAAGCGTCTGGAGGTAGGAAAATCCGCTTCAATGCGGGGGGCCTAGAGCCCCCTATCCATTTGCTCAACATGAGTCTGAGCAACGAAGCTCACAAACACTGGGAGGAAACGATGAACAGTAAAGTTATAGACAAGATTAAGAAACTGCTCAACCTGAGCAAATCAACTAATGAGCACGAGGCAGCCAACGCTGCATCTATGGCTGCGTCACTTATGGCACAGCACCAGATTAGTGTAGCTGCCTTGGAGGATGAAGATGACGATCCTACTGCATCTGTTATTGGGTCACATACTATCGACAGTAGCGCACACCGTAAGGTGGTGTGGAAAGCTGACCTTGCTTTTGGCGTTGCTGCTTCTTTTGGCTGCAAGTATTACTGGAGCGGTGCCCGCACTGTTATGGTAGGTCGTAAGGGTGACGTTGACTCTGTTAAGTACATCTACAAGTACCTAGTGCGGGAGATTAACCGCCTAGCAGATAAGTCCTGGGCGGAATACCGATGGAGCGACTGCGAGTCTGCCAGGGGGTACAAGACTGCCTTTAGGAAGGGTGCGGCTGTAGTAGTACGTAAGCGCCTTGCAGCCTCACGTAGAGAGAACCTCTCTAAAGAGAAGGAGAACGCGGATATCCTAAAATCACAGGCCATTGTTAAGGTGGAGCAAGGCGACCAGGCTATCAGAGAATACTACAGGGATCTCTCTAGAGGTTTCGGCACCTTCAACTCTTCTAACAAGGTAAGCTCGCTAGAAGGGTTGCAAGCCGGTAGGAAAGCTGGTAGTAACATTAGGCTAGGGGGTGGTGGTAAGGGCCTCGGCGGTGGTGCCAAAGGTATCGGCGCAGGAACTAAGATGTTGGGTAAATAACTATGGGAATGTACACAGAAATTATGGTTACGGGGTCTATCCCTTCAACTGAGGTAGAGGCCTGTATGATCCTCCACCTCCTATTCAATGGAGAGGCCCTACCAGAAGGTATGGTGCTGCCAGACCACCCGTTCTTTACCTTATCTAGGTGGGAATTTATTGGTAGGTGCTGTAGTTGCTACTTCCCTAATTTTCTCTCACAGAGTATGATTGAGAAGGAAGAGTTTAGTGGTGACTACTGCTTTACGTCTGTTAGTAGCTTGAAGAACTACGGCGGAGAGATCGCTGCATTCTTTAGCTGGTTGCGTACAACAAAAGCAGACTTCTTTGGGTACTCTAGGTATGAGGAGAATCCTTTTGATGTCACGCACTATCACACTAGGTACGCAGAAATGACCCCCTTTAAGGAAGAAGGCTAACTATGTGTGTATGCGGCGGAGTTGTAGAAGTAAGTATTTTGGCTGCTGTAGCTATGTGGGCTAGGTCTAGGTACAAGAAGCTGAGGAAAAAGTAGGGGTCCACAGGCCCCTATCCATTTGCTCAACATGAAAGTGAAGCCGGACAACACGGCAAACAACAATCTGGAAAAGGACGAAAGATTATGAGTGATTTTATTGTAGAGAAAGATTCTGATGTATTTGGTGCTATGACTGGCGACACGCTGGGAGCACGATTCTCCACCAAGGGAGACTACCAAAAGGATGATGCGCTTGCTAAGCACGTCAACCGACAACTAGAGGCACAGCCTCTTATCAATGATGCCTGTGACGGCTTCATTGAACGTATCAAGGCTGAGCGGCGTGAGGACATTGTAGTCCCTGTAGGGGATTTCCGTGTGGATAACGCTGGACGCTTGGTACGGCGGGACGGTGGCCCCGTAGCCTCAGGGCTTAACGGCTTTGATATGCTACCCCAAGCATGGTCCCAACTGTGTGCTAAGGCACCCAACGACGTAGACACACGTATGAAGTCTAACGTCAATAGCTGGCTCCACCGCAAGCGCGCAGAGCTTGTAGGGCGTACATTTAAGCCCACTGCCGACTACACTAGGGGCATGTTCGCCCTAGTTACAGAGCGGTACCAGTCACATGATGCAGACGAGATTGCAGCGGAGATTGCACGGGTGGTACCAAAGGAGTGTCGAGGGACTATTAAGTACCTCGACGACGGTGGGCGCTTCGAGATTAGCGCGGCACTAGGACGCCCCTTTGATGTTAAGGGAGACCTACACCAGATTATCATCTCGGTGCGGTCCTCTGATAATGGTACTCTGGGGCAGCAGGTACACTTCAAGGCCTTCCGCCTTAAGTGTACCAATGGTATCTACGTTACCCAGAAGAGTCTGATTTGTAGAACCCGACACACTGGGGACCGCAACTCTCTCCGACAGCAGTTCTCTAGAGGGCTAGGCATGGCTACTGAAGCTGTAGAGAGCTTTCAGCACCTATGGGGTACTGCACAGGATACTAAGTACGTCTGTGCTAAGACGGGTGAGACACTAAACGGCGCTGAGTCTCTCTCACGGCTTGTTATGCACAAGAAGATTGCCGTACCTCGTAACCGCCCTAAGGCGCTGCTTGAGAAGGTAATGGCCTCCTACGAGAAGGAGCCAGGCGATAGTGTAGCCGACGTACTTAACGCGGTGACTCGTACTGCACACGAGGGTCTAGGTGACGAGCGTAAGCAGTGGTTCGGTGATGACCTAGAGGAACAAGCCGGTGGGCTTCTTAGCCGGGGTGAACTTTCTCTGCCCCCCCTTACTGAGGAGCAGCGAGAGAAGCTTGCTAAATAGTAATGAGAAGTAGAAAACAAAAGTGGTCTAGGTCTGGGTCTGGGTCTAGGTCTAGGTCTAGGTCTTGGTCTGGGTCTGGGTCTTGGTCTGGGTCTTGGTCTGGGTCTGGGTCTGGGTCTGGGTCTTGGTCTTGGTCTAGGTCTAGGTCTGGGTCTAGGTCTAGGTCTAGGTCTAGGTCTGGGTCTGGGTCTGGGTCTTGGGTAATTAAATAGTAATGAGAAGTAGAAAACAAAAGTGGTCTAGGTCTTGGTCTGGGTCTTGGTCTGGGTCTGGGTCTGGGTCTGGGTCTGGGTCTGGGTCTGGGTCTTGGTCTGGGTCTTGGTCTTGGTCTAGGTCTAGGTCTTGGTCTGGGTCTGGGTCTAGGTCTGGGTCTTGGTCTTGGGTAATTAAATAGTAATGAGAAGTAGAAAACAAAAGTGGTCTAGGTCTAGGTCTTGGTCTGGGTCTGGGTCTTGGTCTTGGTCTAGGTCTAGGTCTTGGTCTGGGTCTGGGTCTGGGTCTGGGTCTTGGTCTGGGTCTGGGT